>Ga0272442_10008020_pt1 | contig 13509 bp, 6 predicted proteins | sample SSMForm2O_FD_200262 | JGI IMG/M metagenome (GOLD analysis project Ga0272442, IMG submission 200262) | Marine sediment archaeal communities from Little Sippewissett salt marsh, Falmouth, MA, United States - SSM-Form-2O | ecosystem: Environmental > Aquatic > Marine > Wetlands > Sediment ...
GCTCATGTCGATGCCCCCGGCTAGGAAGACCTTGTCGCCCACCTTCTCCCGAACGGTCTTGAGATCCATCCCTGCCACGGTTTCGATCGGATTGAGACCGTCCATGCCTGTTTCGATGAGGTCGTCCATCACCTCCATGAGATTGCCGTCCGAGTGGAAAAGACAGCGAGTTTTGTGCTCGTGCCACGCGTCATTGAGACGCTTAACGCGCGGGAAAAACTCTTTTCTCAAAAAGGCGGGCGAATGAAGAAGCCTGTCCTTACAAGCGATATCCCCGTAGGTCAGCACCACAGGCGAAAGCTCAGCGTCCGCGATGGCGTGACATACGGCCACGTTCTGCTCTGTCAGGGCCTCCATGGCATCGCTAATGAGGCCAGGCTCGTCGGCATAGACATAGGTGAAAAGTTCTACCCCCAGCAGGTGCCGAAGCGAGTCGAGTCCCGTCCCGTGCTGCGCCAGAAGCTCCACGGTGTCCTCCATCCGTTCCTTCCGTTTCAGGAAGGCTTCATGGTAGGTCGCCCTAATGGATGCCTCATGCGACCTGATGTGGCGCGTCCTCTCCCCCACCTTCTCGGTCCACGTCTCCACGAATGCCATGGCTCCCTGTTCCTCATCGAAAGGCCGCTTCACGATCCAAGACGTCTTGAGAAAGGGAGCGTGATGGTGTACGAATCCGAACGCGTCCTCGGTATCCTTTTCCGCCAAAGGACCAAAACCCACGCTTCGGGTCATGTCCAAGAAACGTCCCACCGCCTTGCAAACGATTCGATCCAGCTTCTTCGCCGTGTTTGGGTCCTCGGACAGGGCGGGAAGCTTCTCCCCGGAGAAATGCTCAAATGCCGCATCGCAACGCAAGAGGTCGTAGATGGGGACCCTGTCCGTTTCCTGGAAGTCCATCGTCCGTTCAACGCGCTCTCGTTTGGTCATCTCCCTAGCCATGGATCCGCCCTCGCTCCCTCAATCCAAGGTCCACCCTTCCCTGTAGGGGATACGGATAAAGGCATTGGCCTCTGGTAGGTTGGTCACTTCCACGTTCTTCTGGTCCCAAACAATTCGCGTATCGACCCGCTTGGCCACGTTGCCCAAAAGGCAAACTTCCGTGAGGGCCCCCCCATAGGAAAAGTCCGCCCCAGCCTTCCCGCCCTCCTTACAGGCTCGAACCCAGTCTTGTTCATGGCTTCCCTCCACCCTTGGAAGCGTCTTCTCGGGCAGCTTCACCGCCTTCATCGCGGATTCTGGAACGATTCGGGGACTGCCACCATAGACGCCGCAGACCAGGCTTCCCTCCGTACCTTTGAAAACCGCTCCTCCCTCCGCAGGCAGCGTTCTGCCATCCTCCAGCGCCTCGGGGCGTGGCGGACGTGTCCCTTCATACCAGGTCAATTTCAAGGGAGGAAAACCCTTCCGCTCTGGAAATTGGAAGGTGACGACGGCCGACAGGGGATGGACTTCAGGGGTATTGCCGCAGCTTGTCGCGTCGATGCTGGTCGGCGCGCTGAGCTTTAAGGCCGTGTAGATGGGATCCAAGGTGTGAGCGCCTCGATCTCCCATCATGCCGCAGCCGAAGTCCCACCAGCAACGCCACGTTCTCGGATGGTAGGCTCTGTGATAGGGACGCATGGGGGCAGGGCCTATCCACAGATCCCAGTCCAGTCCCTCAGGCACCTTGAGGGTTTCCGTTGGTCTCTCAGACCACTCCGAACTCCACGAAGCATGTCCCCAGGGATAGTAGCTCAAGCTGCACCACGCATCCACTTCGTGAATCTCACCGAGGAGTCCTGCTTCAATCCATTCACTGATGAGCCTGATCCCTTCCATGGAATGGCCTTGGATACCCATCTGGGTGGTGACTCCCGTTTCTCTTGCAACCCGTGCCAGTTCTCTAGACTCGTAGACATCGTGCGTGAGAGGCTTTTGGCAGTAGACATGCTTTCCCTCGCGCATCGCAGCCATGGCAATGACCGCATGGGTGTGATCCGGTGTGGCGATCATCACGGCATCGATTCCCTCTTCATTCTCCAACATCTCACGATAGTCTGTGTAAAATGGGGCCTTGGGATAGCGTTCGCGAACCTTCTTCGCATAGTCTGGGTCCACATCGCATAAGGCTACGATCTCCTCGGACTCCAGTTGTTTCAGGTTGTTCTTTCCCATGCCTCCGATTCCGATTCCAGCGATACCCAGCTTCTCGCTCGGCGCGGTATGGCCGGATCCCCCAAGAACGCGACGAGGCAAGACACTCACCGTGGCGGCGCTCCCCGCCCACAGCGCGGACCTCTTGAGAAAACGACGTCTTGAAACATCTGCGTTCACTGGTTACCTCCCAAGGAAAGAGCCAAAGTGCAAATCCATTATACGCTCGGGTCCCGCCGTTTCACTGCAAGAGGCCATGGCTTATCGTTCATTTCTCCGTTATCCTTTTAGTTATGTGCTGCCGGCCAAGACAAAATCTCTCCCGATCAACGAGAGGACTCCTTGGAATCGTGGCGTTTTCTTGCCTCTTTGTGGCCTTTTTCACGGTACCAGCCAACACATCAGAGCTTCCTTCTCCAACAGCGATGGACACACTCAAATACGTAGCCGTGGTCAGGGAGAATGCTCTCTACAACCAGCGCCCTCTAACAGTGGAAGTCTATGCCAAACTGACAGACAGCGCGCATTTCAACATCTTGGTAGCGAACGAGGCCAAATCCTCCCCTACCCACTGGGAACTCTTTACCTTCCCGCAAAACGGCTTTCTCGCAGGATATCTCCCAGGGTATTCCCCAGACCATATTCGATCCTCTACCCGGGTCACGGACGGCCGCTGGCATCGCTTCTCGATGATCCTGACAAAAACAGTGGGATGCTTAGAAGTGGACGGCCAAGAAGTGGCGAGAACCACGCTTCAGCCCAAGGAATCCCTCCACAGAAAACCTGGAAATCTCTGCGTTGGCACCCTCGTATCCAGACAGCTTGGCTGCGAAGGAGAAATTGCCGAAGTACATCTCTCAGGGAAAGGAGGAACGCTCGGGCGATGGCGCTTTGTAGCCACAGGCAAGGACGTCGTCCAGGATCTGTCGTCACACAAAAACCCCGCAGAACGACTCAAAGCGCCCAGAACCATGGACCGATTCGATATCACACAACTCAGCTCAGAGGAAGCTGCTAAGTTTCATACTTCAAGACAAATTCCTGCGGGAAAGTCTTTAGCCCTTCTACCGCCCAATACACCTGCAGCACACCTCAGAAGACGCTTCGACAAGGCTTTTCAATCCCTCGCCCTGTCCTCCATCGCCTTGGCACCCCAACCTCGGGATACGCTTCTGAAAGATTGGGAAGAGCAGTACCACCGAATCGAACTTCGGCTCAAAGGAGAGGAAAAGGCGCCTCCCAAGGCTGAGGCCCAAGCCTACGATGGGCATGCGCTTTGTTGGCCTGAAGACGGCGATCCATTGGGCACCGTGCTTCGACGCACAGGAGCGCTTTGCAGAAGGTTAAGGGACTTCGACATAAACGCAGAGCTCAAAGTTTTGGAGGCTAATTTAGAGCGTCTGGTTCGTATGGCGTCTAAGACTCCCTTGCGGGATACGGAAGCGAGGAAAGACCTTTTTCTCCTGGCCTGCGCGTTGAACAGACAAATCGCCTTCAGCAACCCCCTTTTGGACTTTGATGAGATTCTCTTCGTTGCCAGAGGCGACTATTTGGGAAGCCGGTTCACCGGTCCTAAGGTCACTACGGATGCCTACGGACAACATTTCGCGACGCAGTACTTCGCCTTCAACAGCGTACCTGGCGGCGGACTTTTCGTGGTCCACAACTTCAAGACCGAACCGGAAGTAACGAACCTTTTGGAGGGAGTCGCTGTCGAGAAAGGACGTCTCCGGGGAAAGGAACTGCTTCCTGGCGCTTTTCTCTCTCCTGATCTCTCTTTCGATGGTAAAGAGATCGTCTTCGCATACACCGAGAACGGAGAACACCGCTGGCGTTGGACCCCTCAAACTTCCTGGAATCTGTTTCGCATGAAAAGGGACGGTACTGAACTCGTCCAGCTCACGGATTCGAAATACGGAGACTTCGATCCCTGTTGGCTCCCTGACGGAAGAATCGCTTTCATTTCCAACAGGCGCGGCGGTTACATTCGATGCTTCGCCCTGCTTCACGTACCCAACTATGTCCTAAGCGTCATGGACAGAGACGGCAACAATATGCGTCCTTTGAGCTTCTATGAGACCAGTGAGTGGCACCCCAGCGTCAATAACGATGGCATGCTGGTCTATACCCGATGGGATTACACGGATAGGGAGAACTGTTTAGGGTCGAATTTCTGGATCACCTATCCCGACGGAAGAAATCCCAGAGCACCGCATGGAAACTACCCTTACCCTTGGCACACCTTCCCGGACAACGACAAGCCTGACACACGCATGGGAAGGCCCTACACGGAAATGAATATCAGGTCCATCCCTAGCTCCAGAAAGTACGTACTCACCGCCGCTCCTCATCACGGAGAAGCCTTCGGAGCTCTGGCAATCCTCGATCTATCGAAAGGTGACGACGCCTTCATGGGACAACTCCGCAGGCTAACGCCCTATGTCCCTTTCCCCGAGACAGAAATCCAGGCGAGGAGTCAGTATCCCTTCGGAACGGCGTGGCCGTTAAGCGAAGATTTTTTCCTCTGCAACTGGTGGGAGAATCTCTACCTCTTGGATCGATTCGGCAACCGGAACCTTATCGTCGAGAACCCATTGTGCTTTGCAGGCGCGTTCCAGCCATCCTTTAGACTGATCGATCCAATTCCGTGCCGTCCCAGGAAGAAGCCGCCCGTCATTCCTGATCTCACGGGTTGGAATCAGGCTGATGAGCATACGGACAACTCGGCCGCCGTTGCCGTGATGGACGTTTACGACAGCGATCTGCCTCTCCCTGAAGGAGTCGAAATTCGATGGATCAGGGTCATCCAAAACATCCTCAAGGAGAACCCTTGGATGGGAGTTCCCATGATGGGATACCAGAACGAGAACACGCCGCGGATACCCTTGGGCATCGCACCCGTGGAATCGGACGGCAGCGCCTTCTTCGAAGTACCTCCAGGGAAGGAGTTGATTTTTCAACTCTTGGACGAGAGAAGAATGGCTGTACAGTCGATGCGGACCGTGGCTTATGCGCATCCTAAAGAAACGCTGACCTGCATGGGATGCCATGAGAACACGCATAGCGCTCCTTTTTTATCTAGTCCCCCCTCTGCCCTTCAAAGAGAGCCTTCTCTCTTACAGCCCGAACTGAACAAGATCCAGCCTGTGAGCTACCATCTCACGGTGCGGCCGATCCTAGAGAAGACTTGCCTGGCCTGCCATGCCGCACTGGGGAAAGGTCCCTCAGACTTGAGCTGGGAAGCTCTGCAGCCCTTCATCTTCTATTTTGCAGGAGGCATGAGTCGCACGACGACCAAACCCATTCACGGAGGGTCCAGAAGCGTCCCAGGACGATGCGGCGCTCGAGTTAGTCAACTGGGACGGATCCTCATCTCCCCCCCCCATGCTGAACGCGTATCTGAGGAAGAGGTCCAAATTATTCTGCTTTGGCTGGACTGCAATGCTCCGAGGCTCACTGCCTTTCACGAAGTGGAGCGTCAACTGGCGGGTAAATTGGTTTGGCCCCGACTCGATGTGGATCCAACGAATCCCTTACGGATGACCTGGAAGTGGGGAACGGATCTTCAATGAAGGCCGAGACTTCGACATGGATTGACTTCTTGCGCACATCCAATCCCACGCAGGTGGTACCATTATTCTTGGAGATGACCAACTGATTTCGTATGCTGCTCTGAGCTGCGCTCCAACCTACCTTTCTGCGAAACCGAGTGGGTCAGTCCGTATCGCCTAAATCCAAGGAGAGGAAAGATGAATCTGAAGAGCCTCTTGGAAGCACGCTACTGGGAAAAACCGGAACTAGTTGGATTGAACCGACTACCGGGGAGGGGGACCCTCTTCCCTTACAAGGATGAGGAAGCCGCTCTAAAGGGGGAGCCCCAATGTTCCCCCTGGGTGAAATCCCTGAACGGAAAATGGCGCTTCCGCTGTGTGGAACGTCCCGAAGACACACCTGAAGACTTTGCAGATCCCTTCTTGGACGACGCTTCATGGGACACGATCACCGTACCCAGCAACTGGACCCTACAGGGTTATGACAGGCCGCACTACACGAACGTTCAGATGCCTTGGCCGGAACTGCCTCCGAAAGTGCCTGAGGACAATCCCACAGGCGCGTACAGGGTTCAGTTCGTCCTGTCGAAACGTTGGCTCAAGAGAAGAACGGTTCTTCACTTGGGAGGAGTAGAAAGTTGTTGCGCCATCTTTGTTAACGGAACGTTCGTAGGCGTGGGAAAAGACTCTCGATTACCAGACGAATTCGATATCACGCCGTATCTTCACGAGGGAAAAAACCTACTCGCGGTGCAAGTCATCCGCTGGTCAGATGGAAGCTTCCTGGAGGATCAGGATCACTGGTGGATGGCAGGGATTTATAGGAACGTGTACCTATACTCTACGAACAACTCCTATCTGCATGACGTTTTCGCCCGTGGAGACCTGAGTGAGGATCTACGCACGGGGATGCTTCGCGTCATGGTGACCTTGGGATACGAGGAGGCCTGGCAAGAGGGTTGGCGGGTGGAAGCGCAACTCTACGACAGCACGGAAAGACCGAAGTTCAAGAAACCCTTGCAGGGATACACCCAAAAGGCGACCTGGGGCACCAACCGTTGTGTGCTCTCTTTAGAGGGCAAAATTCGTTCCCCTCTGCTCTGGTCTTCAGAGATCCCCAATCTGTACACCTTGGTCGTCTCACTGTGGAACCCCAAGGGAAAGCGTGTGGACACCACGGCATGCAAGGTAGGCTTTCGAAGGATCGAGGTTCGGAAAAGAGAACTACTGATCAACGGTAAGCCTGTCCTGATCAAGGGAGTGAACCGACACGAACACCATGAAAGCAAAGGAAAGTCGGTCACCAGAGAATCGATGCTGGAAGACGTCCTTCTGCTGAAGCAGTTCAACTTCAACGCTGTGCGCACCTGCCACTATCCTGACGATCCTGTCTTTTACGACCTATGCGACCAGTACGGTCTGTATGTTGTGGATGAGGCCAATGTGGAAACACACGCCTACGAGATGGAGATCTGCGACGACTCTCGCTTCGCCCAGGCTTTCCTGGACCGCGGCATGAACATGGCGTTGAGGGACAAGAATCATCCCTGCATCATTATGTGGTCCCTGGGCAACGAAAGCGGATGGGGAGCCAGCCACCAAGCCATGGCAGGCTGGTTGCGTAGGTATGATCCCTCGCGTCTCATCCACTACGAGGGCGGGGTTCGGTTCGGAAGGCTGGACAAAGGGAATGAAATCACGGATGTCGTCAATCCGATGTATCCCGCTGTCGAGACAATCATCCAATGGGCTGAGACACCCGGAGATGAGCGTCCCCTCATTATGTGTGAATATGCCCACGCTATGGGGAATAGCAGCGGCAACCTGAAGGAGTACTGGGATGCCATACACCAGCATCACGGATTACAGGGAGGTTTCATCTGGGATTGGGTGGACCAGGGACTCCTGAAGACGGATGAAAAGGGAATGTCCTATTGGGCCTATGGAGGGGACTTTGGGGACGAGCCCAACGATGAGAACTTCTGTATCAACGGAATGATTTGGCCTGACAGAACCCCGCATCCAGCCATGTATGAGTTCAAGAAACTGGTTCAGCCTGTCACGGTTCGAGCCAAGAATCTGAGGCAAGGCCTAGTGACAGTGACGAACAAGAGAGACTTCACCGATCTATCGGACCTGGCAGGTTCCTGGTCCGTGACGGTGGACGGAACGGCTAAGCAAAGGGGCAATATGCCCCGGCTCAGGACCAAGCCGGGAAAACGGGAAACGCTTCGTCTTCCCTTTCGCCTGCCCGATCTTCTTCCAGGCCAAGAGGCCCATCTGAATCTATCTTTTTTCCTTCGCAAAGCGGTCTCTTGGGGCCAAAAGGGACATGAAGTAGCTTGGGAGCAGATCCATCTGCCGAGGAACCGCAAAAAAGCGAAGAAGATCCCTTGGGACGGAGAACTCAGACTCAAGGAACAGGAAACGCAGCTCGTGCTGAGAGGAAGAACGTTCTCCGTTGCCTTCGATCTGAAGAAAGGTGCTCTTCAGAGGATTCGCTACGGGGGACGTGAACTCTTGGTTTCGGGTCCCGTGCTCAATCTATGGCGTGCACCCACGGATAACGACGGAATCAAGCTGAGAGCAAACCAAGGAAAGAAGCCTCTGAGCCGATGGCTACGTCAAGGGCTTCCCACGCTGAACCATAGCTTCCAGGGCGCCAACGTGTCACAGGAGAAGGATGGGAGCATTATAGTGCGCTTGGCTCACGAGGTGTGGGGAGACCTCTCTAAGATCAGTGTCGACCATCGCCACGAATACAGGGTGCTTCCCACAGGGGACATCTTTGTACTCAATCGAATTCAGGTGCCTGAGGGACTTCAAGACCTTCCGCGGATTGGCGTTACAGTTCGGCTCCGACCGGGCTTGGAGGCCCTCACTTGGTTTGGGAGGGGACCCCACGAAAACTACTGGGACCGTAAGGCGGGAGCCCAGGTGGGACTCTACACCAGCACGGTCACGGAACAGTACGTCCCATACATCCTGCCTCAAGAAAACGGAAACAAGACCGATACCCGGTGGGTAGCGATCTACGGCAAATCGGGTCCAGGCCTCTTGGTCGTGGGAGAGGACACCTTTGAGTTTTCAGCTCTCCACTTCTCGGAGGAGGATCTTTACCGGGCCAAGCACACCTGTGATTTGAAGCCCCGGAAGGAAACGGTCCTGGACATTGATCTTCACCACAGGGGTCTCGGTGGGGGATCCTGCGGGCCGGACACGCTGCCGCAGTATCGTTTGGGTTCAGGCGAGCACAAGCTCACGTTCCGAATGAAAGCATTCAATCCCAACCATGAAGACCCTGCCACCTTGGCGCGAAAAAGACTCCTCTGAAAGCGAAACCCACCCCGTCACGTTGACAGGCTGACCCCCTCTTTCTATCATCAAAGCCTACGCTTCACCCAGGAGGAAGATCGGTGCAGATCAAAAAGGCAGTGATCACGGCAGCGGGCAGAGGGAATAGGCTTTTCCCTGCAGCGGATACGGTACAGAAAGGAATGCTTCCCCTGGTGGATAGGGACGGGGTATGCAAGCCTGTGCTTCAGATTATCGCCGAGGACGCCTTGGATAGCGGCGTTGAAGAAATTTGCGTCGTGTGTGCCCCAGGCGACGAGAACGCCTACAGGCGGCTGTTCGGATGTTTGCGGGACAACCTCATCGAAGCCTACGAGGGCGTGGATTGGGCTCAACTTCAAGCCTCTCGCATCGACAACCTGTTAAGGCGGCTTCATTTTGCCCCCCAGACCTCGCCCCTCGGCTACGGAGACGCCGTCTACTGCGCCAAGGATTTTGTGGGTTCTGAACCCTTTCTCTTGCTCTTGGGAGATCACGTTTATCTGTCCGCTGATCCCAACGGAAAACGGTGTGTCCAACAGGTCATCGAAATCGCCGTCAGAGAAGAATGCGCCGTAGCGGCGGTCCGCGCCACTCGGGAACACCTAGTGGGACGCTACGGAACCATTTCGGGGAAGCGGGTCCCCGACCAGCCGGACCTCTACCAGATAGAGAACATCCTGGAAAAGCCTTCTCTCAGCCGGGCTGAGTTGGAGCTTCAAATTCCTGGCTTGAGGGTGGGACACTTCCTTTGCTTCTTTGGACTGCATGTTCTCACGCACCGCATCTTTGAAATCATTGAAAAGCAGAAACAGGAGAGCCAAGACCCAGAAATCCAACTGACCCCGGCGCTCCAAGCGCTAGCCCGCACCGAAACCTTTCTGGCTCTTGAAGTGAAGGGAGACAGGTACGATATCGGCGTCAAGTTCGGCCTTCTTCAGGCGCAGTTGGCGTTAGGATTAGCTGGAACCGACCGCGATCGTCTCTTGGCCTCCTTGGTGGGTGTTCTAGCGCAGGCCCACGAGAGGCAGGACCTCAACCTGGATACATAAACCATGAATCCCTTCATCGAGGTCATCGTCACCCAAGACCCTCAAGAACGCGACAGGCCTTTCCTCGATCTGTGCGCCAAGATGAACACAGAAGAGCTTCTACTCGCATGCAAGGAGCTGGAAGCTTTCCGGAGAAGTTCGGAGAATCTCTATCAGCGTGTGAGAAGCAGCCTGTTTCTCTACGCTGCTTATCGATTTGTCCTGATGGATTCACCCAGCCTGCCAGAGGGAGGCAGCATCCCTTTCGTCGGGTTCGCTGAACTCTTGGATCGGCGTTTCGAGGAAGCTATCCGGTGTTTTCTGGAGGCCATGGAGGAGCAAGGTCCGCATTCCGCCCTCTTTAGCGCCCTGGCTGACTGCTACCACCACCTTTCTTTCCAGACGCTCACCGACCAGGTCAGGAGAAGCGTTCGTGCCAGCAAAGGAAACCAGTGGATGTTCAGGGGAGGAAATGTGTTGGACCACCCCATCCACATCCGCTCTGAGCTTCTGAGCAGAACGGCTGGCTCGCTCCTCTACCCCATACTCTGTGAGACCACGCCCGTGCGTCTGGATCTCAGCCACAGCGGCTGGTCTGACATCTTTTTTCTCGGAATGGACTTCCCTAAAGGGGCCAGGGTCCTCAACATTTCAGTGGACCTGGGAGTCTATGGGCGTGACCCCTCAAGCCGTCCTCCAATTTCCACCTATGTGCGCGTCCTTTCAGAGCCTCTCCTGCGTCTCACCAGCGTGGATCTGGAAGCGACCAAGGACGTGACCGATCTGAAAGACCTCTTCAACTTCGGAAACGACTATCTCAGTCTCTTGAAGGCTGGAATTATCGCCTCCGGGGTGATACCGCCGTCTTTTGAGGGCACGCATACGCCTATGGGACAGATCCTGTCCCAGATCATAGCCCCGGGCATGGGCCTGGAGTTGGCCACCTATGTCAACGACATCCCCAAAGGCTCGCGGCTCGCCGTTTCTACCAATCTTTTGGCTTCGATCGTGGCCTTACTCATGCGAGCTACTGGACAAACCCAAACGCTGGAAGGCACCCTGCGCGAAGACGAACGGAGACTCGTGGCATCCAGGGCAATCCTCGGAGAATGGCTGGGTGGTTCCGGCGGAGGCTGGCAGGACTCGGGAGGGGTATGGCCGGGCTTTAAGGTGATCCAAGGAGCCATCGCCAGAGAAGGAGATCCGGAGTACGGGGTGAGCAAGGGGCGCCTCTTGCCGACCCACCACTTGCTAAGTAAAAACGAGCTGGCACCGGGGCTCCACGAAAAACTCACTCAGTCCCTGGTCCTCATCCACGGCGGGATGGCTCAAAACGTGGGCCCCATCCTGGAAATGGTGACTGAGAAATATCTGCTTCGAAGCCGATCGGAATGGAACGCTCGACTGGCTATGGCTGAAATCTTCGATCAGATTCGAGCGTCTCTCAAAACGGGAGACATGCAGGCTTTGGGGCAGAACACGCAACGCAACTGGGAAGGTCCTCTAAAGACGATTATTCCTTGGGTCACGAATCGCTTCACGGAAGGCATCATCCGAGGCAGCAGAAATCTCTTGGGAGATGATTTCTACGGCTTCCTCATGCTGGGAGGCATGTCGGGCGGCGGTATGGCCATGTTCGTCGCTCCCCAACGCCAAGCCGCGTTCAAGGATCAGATTCTGGCCTTGATGCGCGAAACCAAAACGCGCCTAGAAGACGCTCTTCCTTTTGCCATGGATCCTTTGGTTTACAACTTCGAGATCAATAAAGTAGGCACGAAGGCCCAGCTTCTGGAGGGTGACGCTGCTTTGATGCCGGGACAGTACTACGCGCTCCAGATCCCTGAACTGGTCCGTCGAGACCCGGAAGCCATCCCTTACTTGAGGAGGGCGGAACTAGATGCCTTCACCTCTCGTCAAAAAGGCCCTCAGGAAACCTTCCATCTCCTGAGAACCACGGTCACAAATCTGTTTCGTGTCTCTGATCCAGCGACACAAACAGAAAGGTTGAAATGGGATGAAGAGGCCGCTCACATCAAGAGAGAAAACGGTTTCGATTCCCTAACCCACGAGAAGACCAGAGAAGATCTTCGCTCAGGCAGGATTGGCTTGGCGCACAACAGACTTCCCGTAGACACCCAGGTAGAAGACGTACAAGACGAGGACGTAGTCCGTTTGTACTCCGACGAATCGCATGGAAAACTGGGGCTTGAGGCCCTCTCTGCAGGCAAGGTAGCGGTCCTTTCCTTGGCGGGAGGCGTTGGCACCCGATGGACGACAGGAGCCGGGGTAATCAAGGCGATCAATCCCTTTGTCCAGATGGCAAAAAAACACCGTTCTTTTCTGGAAATCCATCTGGCCAAGACAAAGAAAGCAGCGGCGACTTTCAAGAGTCCCTTTCCACACCTGATCTCCACAAGTTTTCTCACACACGGTCCCATTGAAAAACATCTATCTCTCAACAGGCAGTACGGATATGAGGGTCCTATCTATCTTTCTCCCGGACGTTCCATTGGGCAAAGACTCATTCCCATGGTCAGGGATCTTGTCTTTCTCTGGGAGGAGATGCCTCAGGAAGCACTTGATGAAGAAAAGCAAAAAGTCAGGGACGCTGTACGCGGGGCCTTGATGGACTGGGCGAGGCAGAAGGGAGAAGGCTCGGACTACACGGACAACGTACCCATACAACGCTTCAATCCTCCAGGACACTGGTACGAATTCCCAAACACGTTGAGAAACGGGACCCTTGGAAAGCTCTTGAGGGAGCACCCCGAAGTAGAAACCATCATGCTCCACAACATTGACACACTGGGAGCGGATCTGGCGCCGGAAGCGCTTGGCGTCCATTTGGCCTCACAACACATGCTCACGTTTGAGGTGGTTCCCCGACGAATTGACGATCGGGGCGGAGGATTAGCCAAGGTGCATGGACACGTTCGTCTGCTGGAAGGACTCGCTCAACCCAGGGAAGAGGATGAGCTCAAGCTGCGCTACTACAACTCCATGACCACCTGGATTCAAATCGATCCCCTACTGGAAGCCATGGAGCTAGGGAGGGACGATATCCAGGAGAATCGAAGTAAGCGGATCAACCAGGCCATTCGCAGGATGGCCATGAGAATGCCCACCTATGTAACCATCAAGGATGTGAAAAAAAGGTGGGGACACGGACAAGAGGATGTCTATCCTGTGGCTCAGTTCGAGAAGCTATGGAGCGATATGACTGCTCTGCCTGATATTACCTGTACCTATCTGGCCGTACCCCGTCTACGGGGACAGCAACTCAAGGATCCAAACCAACTAGATCCTTGGACCAACGACGGCAGCAAAGATCACGTGGAAAGCCTCTGCGCCTTTCCCTAACCTCGATCCAGCAATCCGATCCGGGGTAGAGGCCACCATCTCACAAAAGCGCGTCCGAGCACATTCTTTTCAGGCACAAACCCCCAGTATCTACTGTCCAG
>Ga0272442_10008022_pt1 | contig 13503 bp, 12 predicted proteins | sample SSMForm2O_FD_200262 | JGI IMG/M metagenome (GOLD analysis project Ga0272442, IMG submission 200262) | Marine sediment archaeal communities from Little Sippewissett salt marsh, Falmouth, MA, United States - SSM-Form-2O | ecosystem: Environmental > Aquatic > Marine > Wetlands > Sediment ...
CCGCCGAGTGCTTCATCAAGAAACAGTTTTTCATAGTACGCCTTTGCAGTGATTCCCAGGCGCAGCCGTTTCCCCAATCGCCGGGCATACGACAAGCCCATCACAAGCTCATGGCTGGAAAACAATCCGAGAGGTTCGGGAGTTGCGGCCGTACGGTGTTCCATATCCCCGACAGTGGTATATAAAATGTGTAGTCCCAGCCCCGTGCTGCCGTTGCCGTGCCCCACGCCGAGAAACTCGCTGCGTACGTCCTGCATCCAACGCTGAACGGACACAATCATGTCCCATGACTCAAGATCGGCCAGACCTGCCGGATTCCAGAATCCGGCGGCACCGGTATTCCCCGCCGCTACAGCCGCCATCCCTGCAGCCGCTGATCTCGCATCCCCTCCGAACCTGAGTGAAGAGAAACCGCTGCCTGATGAAGAAACCGGGACAATCAGGCCCGTCAGCAGACATATGGCTAAGTATTTTTTCATAGACCGCCTCAAAAGAGAAATGACCATGTGAAATGATGATTTGGGCCGGGCGCCACCGGATCCGGCACATAGGCATAATCAAGCACATATTGATGATTTGCCCGCCTGAAAGCGTATCCGGCGCCGAACGTGATGTTCGATTTGTAATAACCGCTCCGAAGAGAAATCGACTCCAGTACGGTATATTCCACTCCTGTCATTATGGCCGAGGGACAGTATTCGACTTTTTCAATATCCGCCGTAATACGGAGTCGCCGCGAAAAACCGCACCAGGCCGCGCCCCCGCGTATTACAACCGGAAACGCATTCACCGTCTGTGTGCCTTTTTCCCACAAATTCTGTGTATCCCAGGTATACCTGGAACGCAGGTCATGAATCGCCACACCCACGGACAGTGCGGGCACCGGCACAAAGCAGATGCCCGCATCAAATCCAAAACCTCTGGAAGATATCGCATCTCCGGTATCTGTGAGGTCGGGGAACCGGTTATAAAGCAGTTTGGCACTGAATCCAACACCAATGGCAGGTCCCGGCTGAATGGCAAATGAGAAATAAAAGCAATGCTCGTTGTTGCTGAATGTCCCGATATCTTCTCCATTAAAATTTCTTCCGTCAATATCGCTGACACCGGCACTGAGCCAGCCGATGGAAAAGCCGGCCCGAATTCTTCCGGGCTCACCCGCATGAACAGCATCTCCCAGAGACTGGGCATACCCGATATACGTCAGTCTCCGGTCCAGTGCCATGGTGTTCAGGGTTGCGGTTGCATGCCGTCCTTTCAGAAAAACAAGGGCGCCGGGATTATAATAGGCCGCGTTGCTGTTTCCTGCCAACCCGACAGAGCCGCCGCCCATGGCCATGGACCTCGCACCCAGTCCCATGCGGCTGAAACTACCGGCATATCCACCCCGTCCCACATCATCCGCGATGGACATATGCGGAATTGCCAGTATCACGCAAAAGCATAAAATCGCAGACCGGTTACAACTGTTACCTTTACCCATTGAATATTCCTTCAGTTAACAACCATGACTTTGCCCCAGAGAGGATCCCGCCCCCTCATGGAAATCTGATAAAAATACACACCGTTGGCAACCATATCTCCCACGTCGTTCCGGCCGTTCCATACTTCCGCATAATCCCCCGGACTTCTGACCATTCCCTCGGCCACCGTGGTCACCAGATTCATGCCGAAATCATACACTTTCAGACTCACTTCCGTTTCCTGTGAAACATGATATTGAAACCGCACATAACCATCGCCATCATAGAGATTGTGCCGCATCGGAGAAAAAGGATTGGGGTAGGCATAGGTTCCGGGTTCTCCGTCCTGTTCCGTCACCGGAAAACTGCGAAAAACAGTCCAGGTCAGACCATTGTCCGCTGTTCTGGCAAGACCATCCGCTCCGCCGACCCACAGGGCCTCTTCTTCATCAACCAGGGCGCTGTATATCTTTGTTGTGTACATTTCCCGGTACTGGCGATCGTCACGGATCTGGGGGAATACGGCCCATGTATCCCCGTAATCGATGGATTTATATAATCCCCTGTCCGTGGTTACATACACAACGGAATCATCGAATGCAAAATTGTGGGCAAACTCTCCATGCAGCATGGTTTGCCAGGTCAGTCCGCCGTCTTCTGTTTTTGAAACAGCACGGAATTCATCTTCACCCAGTGCTTCGACAGTGGCCGCCCATATAATATGTCTGTCCGGCGTATCCTGAACGCCCAGCGCCACAACAAAATTACCGGATATTGATTCGTCCTGATTTTGATGATTGAAGGTTATCCATGATTCTCCGCTGTCCGAAGATTTATGAACGCCGCCGGCCGTGCCCGCCCAGAGAACATCCCCATCAGCAACAATCGAAAATGCCCGGTGTGTTAATTGCCCCAGTGCGTCAAAAGCCAGTCCATCCACGGTAATCACTTGCCAGGTCTGGCCGTTATCCCGGGACCTCCGCAATCCGCCGGCCCAGCTGGCAATCCAGACTTCCGAAGGGGTTAATGCAATATCATAGGTGGGATTTTGAATCGGTGTCGTGGTGGGTTTATACCGCGTTTCATCCACAGAATCCACAGGCTGGGGAAACCAGGTCCAGGTCAGGCCGCCATCCGTTGAGTATCCCACACCGCCACCCGTATCAAATGTACCGAGATCCGTTGTGGAATCCAGAATCGTCGAGATCCAGATCACGTCATTCCTGACCGCGATTGCACCAATCCCTCCAAGGCCAATCCCGCGACCACGGTTAATGTTTGTCCAGGATTCACCGTCATTATCGGTTCGGGACAAATCGCTTGCACCCACCCATACGGTTTGTCCCTGGGATACAATGCTGCCAACACTGTTGCCCGCCTCGTAGTCTTCCATATCCTGATCCAGCAGAAACCGGGCCGGCGCTGTTCCTGCCCCGGTGACCGGACCCGTTTGCAGCATGATCCAGAAAAATCCCGCACAAAGTATTTTTGGTGATTTCATGTCAGTTTACCACAGTCATGTAATGGATTAATGTGTCTGATGATATGTCCGTAAAATCTGCTTCAATCTCTCTTAAAACCGGCCGGCTGATGTCCCCGGCTGTGTCCACCGCCATAAAGCGAAACAGCACCGGGCCCTGTGTCCATTCATAATCAGCCGCGATGAATTCAAACCGGTAATCACCCAGCATATTGGATGGCGAGATGGAAACAGTGCGTGAATAGATACCGTCCCCTTGTTCTTCATCCCCGTGCGCGTTCTGATCACCGTCATCAAACATCTCGAAAGGATTTCCCGTTGCCGGGACATTGTTGGGCTTGTAGGAATTGAAATACACCGCTCTGATATCGGCCGGTCCATTGGAATCGCTGACCGTGACGGCCAGCAGAATGGATTCACTGCTGTTCCGGCTCACTTCCGCCGGGGCGACAGGATCCCGGAGCCGGGGTGTGTAATCTTTGAGATTCAGCCCGACAGAAAAAATACCGTCTCCTGCCACGGCATCACTGCCGAATCCGTTATCCAGCATTCGGAACATGTACCGGGGGGCCGGTGAAAGGGGAGGGTATATTTCCACCCACACTGAATCCAGTGTTTCCAATCCCGCCGGGTCGCTTATCCGGGCCGATACCTGAAAAAATTCAAGATTGTCATCGGAAATGGATGGCGGCATGGTGATATTGGACAAAGCCAATGCCGGTGACAGGTTATAATCCACGACCATCAGCGTGTCTGTCAGTACGTTGCTGCCGTTGGATTCCAGGTCGGCAGACTCGGCAGAAATCAGATAATCACCGGGTTTGTCCTGTGAAAAGGCGGCTGAAAGCCTGCCAAAATAAATCCCGTCCCGTGGAATGATATCACCGTCCAGACCAAGATCCTGCAATGTATCCGTATACACAGCTGCATTCCCCGCCATCTGATCAATCCGGATCAGGACAAAGGCAATGTCCTCCGGACCCTGCGGGTCAACCGCCCTGACCGTAACGGCATAGGCTCCGGGATCCTGAATGTTTAATGTGTCCGGAAAGACCAGTTCGGACAATTGGGGTGACGGACTCAATTCATAAGCAGGCTGTTTCACTTCGCATCCTGTTCCGCCAAGGAAAAGGATCAGAATGACACAGATACCGGAACATAATAATAATTTATTTCTTTTCATTTGTCAAACTCCAAAAAAAAACCGAATTATTGCCAGACACCCATGCAGCCGGTGCCTGCAAATCCGGATCCATAGCACCTTTTTCACAATTATTAATGCTGATGGTCATTCGAGACTACCTGCCCGGCAATGATAAACAAGCCAATTCACAATTCTATGTAAGCTTTCCCGGTAAACATGCCATCAAAACATTAACAAATTGTGCCGAAGGCCTCCCAATCAAAAATGTCAAACAAACAAGATCAGAATTAAAATAATGCACTGGAACTGAAATGTCAAGTTATTTGTGGCAGACCAGCCTGATCTTTTTACTTCACCAGAGCAGCCATGTCCCGTACTGCCTGCTCCATCCCGATCCAGAGTGAACGGGAAATGACGGCCCGGCCGACATTGATTTCTTCAATGGAAGGAATGGTGGATATTTCAGCGACACTCTGGAATCCGAGTCCCTGTCCGGCCGATACTCCGAGATCCATCTTTTCCGCGGCCAGGGCAACCGATCCGATATTTTCCAACTGATCCGCCCGGTCATTGAGGTCCTCGGCCATCACATACTGCCCCATATGCAGTTCCACGTAATCGGCACCCAGCCTGGCTGCTGCTTTCACCTGATGCACATTCGGATCAACCAGCAGACTGACGATCATGCCTTTGGAACGGAGTCCCTGAACCACCTTGCCCAGTTCGGCGGACCGCCCCAGAACATCCAGGCCGCCCCCCTCTGTGGTGCCCGGTTTTTTGCCCGGAACGAGTGTGACCATATCCGGCGCTGTGGCCAGCGCCAGTGAAATCATCTTTTCTGTCGGCGGTATCTGAAGTGTCAGGTGGGTTTTAACCAGCTCTTTCAGCAAACGGACATCCCGTTCCGTGACCGGCTGAAAATCGTCGCGTACCGGACATACAATACCATCCGCCCCGCCCAGCTCCGCATACATGGCTGCAGTGACGGGATCCGGATCACCGGAATGCCCCGTCTGACGCATCGCGGCAACCTGTTTGATATTAATACCCAGCCTCGCCATTATTCTATCCCCTTCTCTTCTGGATACATTGTACAATACGCAGATTCAGCATGATCCGCCCGGATCATTGCATCACCTCGGACAATCTGACAAACTGAAATCCTTTTTTCCGCAATTTGGGCATTTCCTCCTGAAGCACCGAAAATGTGGCTTGATGACAATGTCCGATTCCTATGGCGTATCCCTGTTCTTTCGCTTTTTCGCTCAGTTCATTCAATCGCGACCGGATTTCCTCCCTGTCGATATCCACATCAAAAAAGACATCCCGCTTGGCGCATTTCATGCCCAGTTCAACAGCCACATCATATGCAACGCTTGTGGATGTGGTCCGGCTGTCCAGAAAATAGATCCCGAATTTGTGAAGCTCCTGGAGAACCTGTGTAATGGTTTGACGATCGGAAGTAACCCGTGATCCCATGTGATTGTTCACACCGCTGGCTGTCGGAACAGACTCGAACGATCTGCGCAGCACTTCCCGAATTTTATAAAGCGGCATTTTGGACAGGATAATGTACCCGTTATCCGTAAAAGGAGCGGAAAGGGGTTCCATCGGCAGGTGAAGAATCACCTCGCAGCCGCCTCTGATCGCTTCCCGTGCCACCCTTGTACTCATCCTTTCTCCGGGAATAACCGATAATGTGATTTCATTGCCGAGTGCGATATATGACTCCACCAGTGAAGACCACTTCAGTCCGAAATCATCGATGACCAGGGCAATTTTACCACCTCCCCACTGCTTGTCCATCATAGGTAAAAGCTGAATCAGAAAAAAAGCCGAATCACGCCATCCGACTTGCAGACTCACACGACCGGAGGACGGATCGCTTTTCGCCTGCAGGATATCCGCACCAAAGGGACGAACCTCCTGTTGAAATGCAAGATGCAGTGACGGAATGGGAAGATCCGCCGGCACATGAACCTGCCAGATTCCGCCGGTCCAGTCTTCGCTGCCCACAACATTCAGGGAAATATTATAGGACCGGATCACCTCCTCCAGGTGAGCGGCCAGCTCCTGGAAGGGTGGTGTCCATTCGGATCTCCGCGCTTCATCTATCTTTGCAGAACGGATATTCAGATAAATACGGAAAGTGATCATTGCGGAAATCAGAATCACACCGATCACAAGAGGCGCCCAGGGCCCCCTGATCCATCGTAAAACCCGGCCGGATATTTTCGTTGTTCGCGTTTTCCGCATTATCCGTCCGTGGCCGCTTTTAAATTACTCCAGGAAGGCAAGCCGGATATATGATTGTCTGCCCAGTAATAGATCACCCACCAGCTGCGTGAATCTTCCCGGAGCCAGAATTCCACCTGCCCTTCAAATACATGTGCCAGATCCATCATGTCATGTTCCACAATCAGCCGGTATTGCCTGACAATAATCGTGCTGTCGGAAGTGATGATTTCCAGGCCTTCATCCGTAAAAGAAAGACTTGCACTGGAATCATCCGGAATATGAGAAAACAGAGACCGGACAAAACTCTCTTCACTGGTCCTTGTCCATCCCGCGAACACTTCGGGGTAATTGGCCCTGACCTCCGGATCGGGGACAAATACAAACGGTCTGATTTCATTCTCCGGACTGACCAGGCAATTCATGTAGTTATTGACATTGCGATTTAAAATGGACTGCTGCAAGTTCATCAGCACAGTGGTATGACTGTCAGGATGCTGCCAGCCGGAACTGGGACCTTCGGGCTGTTCGGGATCCCTGACATGAAAAGGATTTTCACATGCAGCCCAATGCAGTATCAGAAGAAAAACAGCTGTTCTTGTGAGTCCGGTCCGTTCGGCCTGCCTCCGGCAATTGAATATGAAACCCGTCATCCAGTGCATATTTTCTTGAATGAATACCCCTGAAATTGAAGGAATATGATAATTTAGCAATCCCCGGACTTTGAATCAACCGGTTTTTATAGTACCAAACATATTACAAAAACGGAATCCCTTGTGGAAACGGCATGAAACGAAGCAACAAATCGCAGCTTCTCCGGCGGCAGACTGCCTGCCGGAGATAAAAAAAACGCCGGCCCCTGGGGACCGGCGCTGAGTAAACGATTATCCCGACACTTTTTTCGGGATGCTTAACACATCAATCAACATACGAAAAGCAACCGGCCGGCTATTTTTTTGAGCTCTTTTTTCGGGCGGCCGGTTTTTTCGCAGCCGGTTTATTCGGCACAGCAGGCTGCGCCACCGGCTCGGCATACTCATCCTCCATATCCTCCTCTTCCTCCCTGTCTTTGCGGTCAAGCAGATTTTCATCATCTTTGATTTTTTTAAGAATCATAAAGATGACACTGTTCCCCGCATTGAATATGGCCAGAGGATAGCACATAATATATCCGCCGATCAGTGACAGACAAACAGCGAAAATATACGCCGAAATGGTCATGGTAGCCGGTGAAAGGGCGATATTGGCAAACTGCTGTGAAAAGAAAATATATCCGGCATAATCGCCCAGGACGCTGTTGGACCAAACCACTGCAGGATAGACCCAGCGTTCAAGCATTCCGGAGGCGGCATAGGACAGTGTTATGTACTTTTCACCCATACCCACAGCGATAACACTATTCATAACGATCCAGGCTTTCTTGGCCACGAATGCAAACACACCGAATCCAAGTACAGCCAGAATAATGAGAAGCAGTTCATAGAAAATCAACCGCCAGGGCTGGCTGAACAGCATGGAGAAGCTTTGGAAAATACCTTCAAATGCATCATCATCCGTGGTGGCAAGAACAGCCGGTGTTAAAATGATTGAAACGGCCAGGGCAGCCAGCACAAAAACCAGGAAAAGGGATGCTATATACCAGATGATACTGAAGACAGAAAGGCCGATCTCACCGACGTAGGGGATTCTGCCCAGAAGACCGACGACATATCCGCCCAGGACAGTAAAGAATGCAATGGCCAGGATTGCCACAGGGGTGGATATCACCGCCCCACCCTTCTTCTTCAATGCAAAGGCCATGGCTTCTTTCCAGGAATAAAATGCATTGCCCTTCAGGTGCATATATGTCGCCCTGGCCACTCCGGTAGCAGTCACAAACCATGCATAAACCAGAGCGAGAACTCCAAGCCCATATACTGCGAGACTGTACCAGGGCAATCCAACGCCAATAATACCGGGCAGGAGACCCAGTCGGGACCATATCATACCCGCATTCTGGCCTCCCAGCACCAGACTGACATAAGTCAGGATCACATATACAAGATATCCCAACAGCAGTCCGACAAACTGAATCCAGAGACGCTGAAAGCTAAAGGCCAGCCGGGTAGAACGAATAATGTCTCGACAATTAAAATGAAGGGAAACCATTCAAAGACCTCCTTCCAGAATGCCTGTAACTTCCTACTTGTTCGACAGGATTTTATACATACCGGTTCCGCATTTCACACACTTTCCTTTGATGGCAGGCCGGCCATTTTTCATCGTCACTTTCTGCGCCTGTGTGATTTCTGTTTTGGCACGACATTTTACACAGTATCCCATTTCAGCCATGACGAACACCTCCTTCTTTGGATTGAACATCGGTACAAGGCTATGAATCTCCTTTAAAATGTCACATTTTAAGCCAAAAGTCAATAAAAAAATAGCTGCGGGATCAAATTCACCGTCTGCGGTATGCCAGCCAGTATACGAACTGGCCTGTGAAAATTCCGGCACCGTCAGCCAGAAAATCTCCCAATTCACACTGTCGTCCGGGCACGAAATACTGATGTATCTCATCCAGTCCACCATACATCGTTCCCAGAACCAACCCGGTTAAAAAGGCAAGCCAGCACCGGTTCATCCGGTGTATCAGCGCCCGAAACAGCAGGCAGCCCAAAATACCATACTCGGCAATATGCGCCAGCTTGTCCTGCCAATCAAGACCGGTTTCCGGGAGCTGTACAGAAGCAATGGAAGATAAAATGAAAATAAACAAAGCATAAACTGCCGGAGGCAGATAATACCGGATCCCTGTTCTCATAATCCGGATTCCACACAACGGAATGCATCACCGATCCGGTCCATCGCATCACTGGCCAGCATAGACCGTTGCCCTGTTTCCCCTGCGGCAAGATCTCCGGCCAGCCCGTGCAGGTACACGCCGCATAGCGCGGCGTCCAGATACGGCACAGACTGGCCCAGCAAACCGGCAATCATACCGGTGAGCACGTCTCCGGACCCCGCAGTGGCCATTCCCGAATTGCCGGTTGGATTCAGGAAAATGTCCCCTCCCGGGTCTGCAATTACAGTCGGCGAGCCTTTCAAAACCAGAACGGCATGAAAACGGGCCGCACAATCACGTGCTATACTGATTCTGTCGGCCAGAATTTGATCGATGGAATATCCAGTCAGCCTGGCCAGTTCACCGGCATGGGGAGTGATGATCCATGGCGATTTCCTTTTTTCAAGAAGACGGGCTTGCCCCTCAAAAGCATTGATGCCGTCGGCATCCAGGACCAGGGGAATGCTTACCCGGGGGATCAGATCATGAAGCAACTGAACCGTATCAGGATGGTCAGACAAACCCGGACCGACAGCCGCTGCATCTGCCCATTCGAGCAACTCGTTAATCACCGGGGCGGCTGTGACCGAGAGAGATCCGGTGTCTGTCTGCGGAAGGGGCCTTGTAATGACTTCTGTCAGTTTCTGTTCCAGAATCATGTTGAGCCCTTCCGGTATCCCCAGAATGACCAGGCCCGCTCCTGCCATTAAAACAGAGCGTGATGATAAGGCAGCCGCTCCGGTCATACCGGTCGATCCGGCCAGCACAGCCACTTTACCGAAAGTCCCCTTATGGGCCGCTGCCGGTCTTGCAGGCAGCCGAAGCCCTATATCCTGTTTCTGCGGGATCCATGTCCTGACGTTTTGTTTTTCTTTCACAATACCCGGAATACCGATATCAATAACGGATACACGCCCGGCCATCTCCCGGCCGGGAGGCAGGACAAGACCACACTTCATTTCACCCATGGTACCCGTTTCCGCTGCCCGAACCGCGATTCCCTGTATGCTGCCGCTGTCACTGTCAACGCCCGAAGGCATATCCACTGATATGACAGGAACACCCTGCGCATTCATCCAGGCAATCACATCGGCCATCGCACCCTGAACCGGTCCCTGGACACCTGTTCCCAGGAGTGCATCCACGATGAGATCGGGGCCAGGCGTTTTTTTAAGACCGGCGGCGTCCTTGATCTCATGCACCCGGACGCCCATCCCCGACAACATCCTGTAATTTGCCAGAGCATCCCCTTTGAGTTTTCCGGACTCGCCAAGCAGGAAGGCATGCACATCATGGCTGGCGTTCCTGAGATGCCGGACGACCACCATGCCGTCACCGCCATTGTTGCCTTTGCCGCATATGATGAATATTCGCGGTGAATCCATGTTCTTTACCGCATTCGTCACCAGTTTTAAAATGCCGATCCCTGCATTTTCCATCAATATCAGACCGCTTATGCCGACCTCATTGATGGTCCGGCGGTCCATTTCCCTCATTTCAGCTGCTGTGACAACGGCTCGCATGATAACAGCCCGCCTTTCTTTTATATTCGTCAGCAGAATCTGCCCCCATCCAGGGGAAGTTATAAATTTTTTCTTGATTCCATCGTAAATTTCGATTACTTTTCAAAAATCGATCGATCAAACCTACAGGATCCCGCTATTGAAAAATAAAACCCGCCAACTCATTCAGGAAGCGCTGGCAGGAAATCAGAAAGCCTACGAAAGCCTCCTGAAACGTTACGAGCACGGTATTTATACCATGATTTACCAGATGGTTAAAAACCGTGAAGAAACGCGGGATCTTGTTCAGGAAACATTCATCAAAGCATTTCGCTCCCTTGACAGTTACAATGACTGTTATGCATTTTCCACGTGGCTGTACAAAATTGCTTTCAATACCTGCATCGATGCCATTCGAAAGAAAAAACTGAAAACTCTCCCCCTGGACAAACCCATTGAACTGCACGAAGGAGAGGTTCAGAAAGAAATCAGGGATGATACACAAAGTCCCGAAAACGGTTATCTTTTCAAGGAACGGCGTATCCAGATTCAAAAATCCATCGATACACTGCCTGAGAAATATAAATCTGTCATTATACTCAGACATCAGGAAGAACGCACCTATGAAGAAATCTCCGAGATGCTGAATATCCCGATTGGTACCGTAAAAGCCCGTATTTTTCGCGCCAGGGAAATGCTTAAAAAAAACCTTCGCTGAGGCATAACATCAACCGGAATCGTTGCCTCTGTATTTTCAATATCTACAATCCGATACCCAGATTTTTCAATTTTTTATAGAGATATGTGCGCGGAATGCCCAGGGATTCAGCGGCTCTGGTAACATTGCCTTCCGCCCCTGCCAGTTTTACCTGAATAAATGACCGCTCAAAATGTTCTCTGGCCTCTTTTAATGTCTGATTCTGTTCCGGCTCAGGGATGGAATTGCAGGTATGCTTTTTAAGAATCGTGTTCACATCATTGGATTCAATGCGGTCGCTTCCAATCAGAATAACCGCCTTTTCAATAAAATTTTTCAATTCGCGCACATTTCCCGGCCATGAATAAAGGGTCAGCTGCTGTACCGCCCTGGGTGATATGGTTTTCTGAACCACACCATGTTCCCTGCAGAAATATTTGATATAATGGTCCATCAGAAGCGGGACATCCTCTTTTCTATCCCGGAGCGGCGGAATTTTGATATTCAGCACATTGAGTCTGAAATAAAGATCTTCCCTGAAACGGCCCGTTCGCATCTCGTTCTGCAAATTTTTGTTCGTTGCGGCAATAATCCGGACATCCACGGGAATGGGATCTTTTCCACCCACCATTTCAATCATATTTTCTTCCAGAGCCCGCAGCACCTTGGCCTGGGTCATGATACTCATGTCGCCGACTTCATCCAAAAACAGGGTGCCTCCTTCGGCCTGGTGAAACCGTCCGGGTTTGTCAAAAATAGCTCCGGTGAACGACCCTTTTTTATGCCCGAACAACTCGCTTTCAATCAATGTATCCGGAATGGCCGCACAATTAACCGGAACAAAGGGCTCTCCCGCCCGCTGGCTTTCGTGATGAATGGCCCGTGCCACCAGCTCTTTGCCTGTTCCGTTTTCACCCTCAATCAACACCTTGCTGTTGGTCTTTGCCGCCTTGTGAATCAGTTCATGAATTTCCTTCATGATCATGCTCTCACCAATCATGGCGTAATGCTGTTTGACGCTTTCAAGCAGATGTTCTTTTTCACGCTCAAGCCGGCCCTTTTCCAGGGCATTCCGAAGAGTCAGCAGAATACGGTCTGAATCAATGGGCTTTTCCAGAAAATCATAGGCGCCCATTTTGGTGGCTTCCACAGCGGTATGAATGGTGCCCTGTCCTGAAATCATCACCACCTGCAGCGTCGGATCGGCCTCTCTGGCCATTTCCAGCACCCGCATGCCTGTCATATCCGGGAGTTTGAGATCCAGCAAAATCAGATCCAGATTGTTCTTCCGGATAATTTCAATGGCATTGCCGCCGCTGTGAGCCATTTCCGTGTGGTATCCTTCATATTCCAGGGCATTCGCAATGATTTCACAGTGACTGCGGTCGTCGTCCACAATAAGTATGCGTGGTCTTCTGGCAACCATGGGAAACCTCAACGTCTTTATCCGTAATGGTGAAAATCCTTATTTTAAAGCAGTCTTTATTCCTGCAGCAAGAAACGGTATCATAATTTCATGATGCCCGACCAGCATATATCCCCGGCCACTCTCCTGGTTCGGGCGTTCCACCACATTCACTCTTGGCCGGTAATGACGGATCATATCAAATGAAGCCGTGGTAAAACCGGTAATCCTCCCGTAAATATTGCGTGCCACAGTCAGCGCTTTTAAAAATACCTCGGGGAGCACAACACAGGACCCGAACAGGAGAAGCACGCCGCCGTTATCCAACCCGGCGACCGCCTCCGCCCATATTCTGAAATCACGCAGACTCATGCTCCCGATGGCCGCTCCGTCTGCACCGGGATGCTGATGAACAATATCTGTCCCAAGTGCAACATGAACCGTTACAGGGATTTCCATGCGGTAGGCCTGTCCCAGTATGGATGTGTGACCAAAGGGCGGATTGTCGTTCAGAACCCGTTTGCCCAGGGCTTCGCCAAATCCGGATCCATCCTGACTGCCGTGAATGACTGTATCGTTCAGCAAGGCGCTTGTTTCCTGGGACATCCCGAAATCACCGCTTCTGATGGCTTCTCCCACATCCTCCGAGGTTTTGCCGTAATATGCCAGTTCCATATCATGAATGGCACCGGCACCGTTTAATGCAATGCCCTGAATCATGCCCTGTTCCATCAAATCAATGAAAATCGGGCT
>Ga0272442_10008023_pt1 | contig 13503 bp, 13 predicted proteins | sample SSMForm2O_FD_200262 | JGI IMG/M metagenome (GOLD analysis project Ga0272442, IMG submission 200262) | Marine sediment archaeal communities from Little Sippewissett salt marsh, Falmouth, MA, United States - SSM-Form-2O | ecosystem: Environmental > Aquatic > Marine > Wetlands > Sediment ...
TGAAAGTATCTATCAATGGCGAGGAATTTGTAAGCGATGTTTGGAGCAGTCAAAAATATGTATATAACCCTGATTGGAGTGTGACGTTAAATGTTCCAGATGATGAAGAATTTGTAGATATCAATATTCAACTCTGGAATGAAAATAATATCAATGATAGAATTTGTGATATTAGTGGTGAATCTGGCAACTATGAAGTTGATATAAGCTATAGTATTAAAACTGGTCATTGGACAGGTGATGATGAGCTGAATGATCCTAGTGGCTATGGTCGCCTTTGTGGTAGCGATGATGGTACTATCTATAAGGCAGATAATGACGCTGAACTATGGTTTAATGTTTTTCAAAATGATTATGATGGTGATGGTATTCCTTACTGGACTGAAGTAAATGAATACGGGTCTGATCCTGAAGTTGAAAACTTCGGAGATCCTGATAACGATGACATTCCTGTTTATTGGGAATGGAAATGGGGCTACGATCCATTCAACAGCGATAATCATGATGATCTTGACCCGGATGGAGATAGTATAGAAAACGTTGAAGAATATTTAACTTCTGAATGGTTCTCTGATCCATTTAGAAAGGATGTCTTTGTCGAATTGGACATAATGGATGATGGACCAAATGGTGAAAAAGTCTATTTCCCAGTAGAATCTAAAGAGCTACTTTGCAATGCTTTTGACATACAAAATATTGTATTTCATTTAGATATGGGTGAAATGGGTGGTCATGATGTTGTCCCATTTCAAGAAATAGTAGATCGACAAAAACTTAATCAAATCTATTGGAACTATTACGATCATGACACATGGCGCCGTGGAGTTTTCCACTATGGCGTGGTCGTATATAACTGTGAAGGACCATGTGGTTACATGTTCAGATCGAATGCTTTTATGATAGCTAGTTTGGGAATGGAGGGCAAAGGAGAAAGACCATTTTGCGATAGAGAAGTAGCATATGCAAGTGGCTATATGCATGAACTTGGTCATACGTTTAGTTTTAATCCAATACCTGGACACAATCAAAATAGTAATAATCCATTACAAATTGGATGGTGGATTAATAGGCCATATAAAAGCTGTATGAACTACGGTTGGATATTTTACCTTGTAGATTATTCAGATGGTTCTAGGCGTAGCCCTGACATTGATGATTGGGAAAGAATAGATTACAATGATTTCGAAAGAGAATGGTAAAAAAAGAAAAAAAATTGTTAAGATGAGCTATTATTAAAAAGATATAAAAAATCGACCAAAGGTTCCTGTTTTTTCTACAGTATCTTGAGCCTTTTCATACCATCCGCCACCAACAGGTCTCATTATGTCAACAGATACCTTTACAGTACCTTGTCGGCTTTGTAATAGGCCCCAAATTCTAAGATAAAACAATGGTTCAAAATGGAATCTAATTGTAGAACTTTTTATAAAACCATCTTCCAAAAATGCATTTTCTTCATTGAATTGAATTCTGATTTTGTATTTATAATTACTATTTTGGATCTCTTTATCAGGGATAATTTTTACATTAATTCTAAAAAAGCCTTTGATTACAATATCAGCTAAATCTTCATCTAATTTTGCAACTTGCGTTTCTGTATCTTTTTCAACTATTTTTCCTAATGCTGGAAATGCAATTCCAGTTATTAGAAATAAGCCTATTATTCCTATACATATTATTTTCCGTTTCATTCTTTATTTCACCCAATTCATATTTTTATAAAATAATGTTGATATAATAATATTTAATATTTATGGGACAAAAACGCTAATTAGAACGGTAAGTTTTTGAAATACTGTTTGATTTACATGTAAGATATAAATGAAAATAGATCCGTGGAGCTCAACAACATATCAAGATTACACAAGACTTCGAAACGAATTTGGAATCGAAGAGTTTTCAGAAGATTTATGGAAAGATCTACCAAAGCCACATAAACTTCTAAGGCGAGGCGTAATATTTGGACATAGAGGCTTTAAGCAAATTCATGAGTATGTAAAAAACAAAAAACCATGGGCAATACTCACAGGTTTAATGCCATCTGGTAGAATGCATCTTGGTCATAAAATGGTCATAGATCAACTAATTTATTATCAAAGTATAGGCGCAGACATAAACATTGCTGTCGCAGATATTGAAGCCTTTTCAACGAGAGGTTACACTCTTGACGAAACAATGGAATATGCATTAACTGAATACATACCAAATTACATTGCATTAGGGCTAAAACCAGAAAAATGCAGAATATACTTCCAATCAAAAAACCAGGATGTAAAAGACCTAGCATATATACTTGGGAAAAAAATAAATTGGTCACAGATGACAGCAACCTATGGATTCAATGGATCAACCAACATGGCACACGTATTTTCACCGCTTGTACAAACCGGGGACATCCTACACGTTCAACTTGAAAAATATGGCGGTAACAGACCAACTCTTGTGCCTGTAGGAGTTGATCAAGACCCACACATAAGATTAAGCCGAGACATATCACAATCACATAGATTATACAATACAACAGTTACAAAGGACAGTAAAATCGGAGTATTTGTAAAAGTTGATAAAGATGTAGAAAAACTGTTAGACAACGCAGAAAAGATACTAAACAAACTCAATTTCAAAAAGCTCAAAAGGATCACAGATTACAAAGCAATATACATCCAAGACGCAAAAAAACAAGACATAGCAAAAATAGATGAAACCCTTGCAAAAACAGAGACAAAACTAGGCGGATACGGCTTTTTTTCACCAGGAGCAACATTTCATAGATTTATGACTGGTCTCACCGGGGAAAAAATGTCATCATCTAAACCAGAAAGCGCGATATTTCTCACAGATACACCAAAAGATGCGAAAAAGAAAATAATGAGCTCAAAAACTGGAGGAGCAGTAACACTTGAAGAACAAAAGAAACATGGCGGAAAACCCGATGAATGCGTCGTCTACGAATTATTCTTATATCATTTAATAGAAGACGATAAAGAACTACAAAATATTTACAATTCCTGCAAAAACGGTAAAAAAATGTGTGGAGAATGCAAAAAATATGCATCAGAACTCATGGAAAAAATGCTATTAGATATCCAAGAAAAAAGAAAAACAGCTAAAAACAAGATAAAACAATACATTGAGTAGTTTTTCACCTATACGAATCATAGATTCCATCGTCAGATGCCATTTTTTCCAATTTGGAATCAAGTCTTTTCCTTCTAGTTGAAAGAGTAGTATGTAAATTTTTAAAAGTTTCTTTGGAACTGGATGCTAACCCTCGTATTGGCATACTAATACCTAAATCCTTTTTTCCTTTTATAGCTGCATCAAATATCTTCTGAGGATGGATACCTCTTTCAAGGTTTTTTAAAACCTTTTGAAAATCGCCTTGAATTATACCAAAATCACCAGCATTTTTCGTTATTTCGTTTTCGATTTCTTCATCGACATTTCTCGCGATTTTTCCACCTATTCCTCTTATCTTATATGGATTTTTATTGTATTCTTTAAGAAGGTAAATTCCAATTTCGGTGTTAAACAAATAAAAATCTCTGGATAATCTTTCTTTATCTTTTCCAAAAACGGCTTTCCAACCTTTTGGATGCTTTTTTCCATCTTTAATAATATCATCTAAAACTTGGTTTCTTGACTTGATTTTCAATAATATCAAGTTGTTATCTATCGTTTGATATATAAGCATAATAGTTGTTTCTAATAATTCGATTTCCCGTGGACAAGTGGCTATTTAATGATTTTTTTAAGGAATTATGGCTAAAAATTTTATAACGATATATAAAAATTAAAAAATTAGATGTTTACCCATACAATGGGTATTTCATTTGGAATATTTTTTTTGTTTTTCTTATTCTTTTTGTTATTCACTGTTTTTTCATCCCCTACTTAATTTGGGCTGCTAATTTTCTGGCTCTATTTCCAACGACTAAACATTTTGCGACAAGTTCCATTTCTTTTGCTTCTTGTTGGGATGAGATTTGACCGACGATTTTCATATTTTATCACTCCTCAAATATAACTTTGTAACTGACCTTTAAAAGGATTTGTTGTACAACTATTACCTGGTATCTTTACAGATCTAGCCCAAATTAAAAAATTTGTTTTTTTTTTATTTGCCAAAAATATTTTCAATCATCCATTCTGGATCAAAAGGAACATGATCTTCATATCCTTGACCAACACCAACAAACAGTAAAGGTTTGCCTATTGTATAGGCAACAGATAGTGCACTACCGCCTTTTGCATCGGTATCGACCTTGGTTAGAATTACTCCGTCTATTCCAACTATTTCATTGAAACGTTTGGCTTGTTCTACTGCATCATTTCCAGATAATGCATCTCCAACAAAAATAATCAGATCAGGTTTTGCAACACGTTTTATTTTAGCCATCTCATCCATTAGATTGATATTAGTCTGAACTCGACCAGCAGTATCTAGCAATACTACATCTTTATGTTTTGCCTTAGCATGATCGATAGCATCATAGGCAACTGCAGCAGGATCTGCTCCTGCTCCATGTTTGATAATTTTTACACCAACTTTTTCAGCATGAATGCTGAGTTGCTCAATTGCTCCTGCTCGAAAAGTATCGCCAGCAGCCATAACGCAAGATTTCCCCTGTTTTTTAAGCATTGTAGCAATCTTTGCAATAGATAATGTTTTACCGCTACCATTCACACCGATAAACATTATTACAACAGGTTTCTTTTTTTCTTCGATAAATTTATCAAAATCAAGATCACCAGACATTAAAACATGGCTGATAGCATTCTTAAGGACATTTTCTACAAGCTCTCCTATTTTTCCACGTTCAAAAGATGCATACTTCAGTTCTTCTTTAATGTCTTTTTTTATTGATTCAATAACTGAGTAAGCTACATCAGATTCTAGAAGGCCAACTTCCAGATCCCATAATAGGTCATCGAGTTTTTCTTCGCTAATCCTTGGAGTAGTTTTTTTCTCTGTCTTTACAACTTCTTCAATGCTGCGTCTTGCTTTAAGTGTATGTTCTAGTTCTGCTTCAATGCTTTTTTCAATTTGTTTATCAATTTCTTCTTGTCTTTTGCGCCTGTCTTCTTCGATTCTTTTTCTTCTTGCTCTTGCTCGTTCGGCTGGTTTTTCTTTTACAATTGGTTCAGGTTTTATCTCTGGTTTGGGTTCTGGTTTTTCAGGTTCGGGTTCTTTAATTAGGTCATCGATTTTTTCATCAACAGATTTTTCAGGCTTTTTTTCTTCTTTAGGTTTTTGGACTTCCTCAGTTTTTTCTTCTTTTTTTGGTTTTTCTGATTTGACTGGTTCAGGTTTTACTTCTTCTTTTATTTCTATAGGTTTCTTTTCGATTGCTGGCTCGGGCTTAGGTTCAGGTTTTGGTTCTTCCTTTGGAGGCTCAGCTGGTTTTTCTTCTTTTTTTAGTTCTGCTTCAAGCTCAGCTTCAAGTTTATCTTCGAATCTTTTCAGTTTCTTCTTTAGAAATTTAAACATATTTTTTTACCCTAATTTATCCTTGCTGCATCTCAGTATAAAGCTTCTGTGCTTTAACAGAGATATCGGTTGCTTCTGCCTGCAATTGTTGCATCATAGCTGATATTTTATCAATATTTTGTTGCAATTCCTGAATTCTTTCATCAATTTTTTTAATTGCGTCACCTGATTTTTTTTCAGTTACAAGTCCTGATCCAATATCAAAAAGAACTTTTGATGTGTCATTTGATTTGGCATCAACATAAGTGCCGCCACCAATTGGTAATAAAATATCAGAATTGTTTTCTGTTTTTTCTAATTGTTCAATAGTTATTTTAGCTCTATTATAGTCATTAATTGCAGCCTGAACATAAGATAACTGAGTTTCCAGTGAATTCATCTGTTCTTTGTAATACTCAATTTGTGCCATGTATTTTGATAATTCTTCTTCTTTTGTCATGATATTCCTCATCGGTTTTTTTACCCATTAATCAAAGAGGTATTATTAATGTATTGTCTTTAGAATTAATGAAAAACAATTTAAGATAGAATTAAGATTAGGTATCTGAAGCGTGGGAGAGAACTAATGCAGGATAGAGCTAGATGTAAAACTGGAATTGATGTATTGGACAATGAGCTTAATGGAGGCTTACCTGTTGGTAGCACGGTTCTTATCAGCGGTGGAAGCGGAGTAGGAAAAACCACGCTGTCTATGGAATTTTTAACAAATGGGACAAAAATTGGTGAAAAAGGCGTCTTTTTTACGGCATCAGAGCCCGTATCCAAGTTAAAAAGACATCAAGGCACATATGATCATTTTGATGAAAAACTTATAAAAGAAGGAAAACTAAGTATTATTGATATATGGAGCATTAGCGATCGCCTTGGCCTTAACCCTGAAATGTACGATGCTGAAGAGGCGAATATTCTATTTGAGGTTATACGTGATATTACCAAAGAATTAGGCGCAAAACGTCTAATAATTGATTCAATAACTTCATTATGTTACAGACTTCAAAAATCTGATATGATTAGAGATTTTATTTTCAAACTAGGATCCTCATTAGCAGCTATGCAATGTACGACTGTTTTAACATCAGAGGTACCGCCTCATGTTTTTAGATACTCTCAATATGATATTGAAGAATTCATAGCAGATGGAATAATATATCTTGGAGATATTGAGCGAACAGGGGATCTCATAAGGACTCTTCAAATAATAAAAATGAGAGGCACATCGCATGGTAGAACCAAATTCGTTTTAAACATGTCCTCTAAAAATGGTATTGAATTATCACCTATGTTAAAATCAAATATATAAAAAATTAACTTTTGCTGATTATGTCTTCTGTTATTTTTTTATAATTTAAAGCAAGCTCTTTGGCTCTGTTTTTATCTTTTGACTCTGAGTATACTCTAAAAATTGGTTCTGTGCCAGATGGCCTCATAAGCACCCATCCATCTTTGACATAAAGTTTGACGCCATCGGTTTCATCAACTTTTATGACACTACTGTCATCTTTTGTTTGATTTGCTAGTGTTTTCATTACAATTTCTTTTTTATCATTAGGACATGGCATTTTAGTTTTGAACACTTCATATTTTGGTATTTCATCTATTAAATCTGATAACGTTTTGTCTTGCTTTGCCATTATTTCAAGTATTCTGGCAATAGACATTGCTGAGTCACGACAGTATTGCATTTCAGGGAAGATTAAACCGCCGTTTTCTTCTCCTCCAAAGACTGCTTTTTTTTCCATCATGACACGTGCAACAATCGGCGATCCTACCATTGTATCAATAACTGATCCGCCATGTTGTTCTACAACATCCTTGAAGCAACTAGAGGTTGTGACGGGTGTTACGTTTATACCGCCATTGTTCTCTTTTGTGGCATATTTTGCACCAAGTGCTAAACTCTTATCTCCCCAAATGTAATTTCCTTTTTCATCAACAAAAATTGCCCGATCTGCATCGCCATCTTGTGCAGCACCAAGGTCTGCATTTACCTCTGGAACTTTTTTTATTAAATCCTGCAGATTCTCAGGTAATGGTTCGGAATTATGCCCAGGAAATGTTCCATCCGGTTCACAATAAAGTTTAGTAATCTTGCATCCTAATTTCCCTAAAAGAACTGGTGCAACCTCGCAACCTGCTCCATTACCACAGTCAATAACAACATGATACTTTTTACTTTTAATAAGATCAACATCAACAGTTTTCAGAATACCGTTGATATACAAATCATTGGCACCATCCCAAGTTGAAAGTAAACCAACATCTTTCCAACCAGCTAAATTAAAACTTTCATCAAAATAAATTTTTTCAATTTCATCTTCAACATCTTTTGAAAACTCTGTACCATCACTTGCAACTCCTTTAATACCATTAAACTCTGGTGGATTATGAGATGAGGTAATAATTACTCCTGAGTCATAATCTTTCTCCTTTACAGTATACTGCAAGGAGGGAGTTGGAACTACGCCAACATCGACAACATCACAACCAGTGGCCATTAAACCGGCGGAGATTGCATTCTTAAGCATATGATTAGAAAGACGCGCATCGGTGCCAATAGCGACCTTTGGTCTGTTTTCAGTTTTTCTGAGAAGAGTTCCCCATGCCTTACCAATGCCTAGAGCTAGATCACAGTTCATATCCTCGTTGACAATTCCTCTTATGCCGTTAGTACCAAATAACTTACTCATAAACTAATCACCACAACTTCTAATATTTTGAAGAGCGATAACAAAAATACCAATATATAGGTTTTTGTAGGCTATAAAATAACAAATTTTGAGAAAACTATTTATATAACATCTTACTATAAATATAACTAGATTTTAATATAAATCTGTGTGGTAAAAATGGTTGCAAATAATTCCATTATATGTAAGGGCTTTACGCCCATGCATTTGCCTCTGTAGATTATATTAGAAAAATCTGGTTTTTTTTGTGAGTTTCTTAACTGGTTTTTATCTAATCTCTATAGCCTTTTAAAAAATATATTACACAGAAAAACCAGGAGAAAATGAAAAATGAAAAGGGGAAAAAATGATAGTAGTGGGCCAATTCTTCACCGCTGAAGAAGTAAAAGAAATTGATAACATCAGGAAAATCTGTCTGGTTGCAAACCGAGCCAGATCATTAGCGAGTAAGAATGATGAAAAATAGATCAAATGCAAATGCATTAGAAAAATTCGAAAAATGAAATATTAGATTTAAAAAGTATTATTTTTCAATAGGATTACCTATTTGTTTATCTGGATATCCTTTAGGTATTTTTTGATTCCAAAGCGCCTTATTATCGATATTGCTTTTTTCACCAATTACGACATCTTTTAAATTGGAAAAATTACCAATTGTACAGTTTTCTCCTATCACACAATTAGATAATACAACATTATCTTCGATTGTTGCATTATCATATACTACAACAGAATTAAGCTTGGATTTATTACCAACATAAACATTATCTCCAAGGCAAGAATTCTTTAAAACACCGTTAACAACACAATTTTTACCTTGAAAACTCTCAATATTTTGTTTTTTCATTAGTAATTTATGAACATCTAAATAACTGCTAATGCGGCCTATGTCCATCCAAAAACCTTCAAATTTGTATCCAAAGAAACGGCCAGTATTATTAATTATCTGAGGGAAAATCTCTTTTTCCATAGAAACCAGTTGACCAGTTTCTATATAATCCAAAACCTCTGGCTCTAAACAATAGGCACCCGCATTAATAAAATTAGATGGTGCATCCTTGGGTTTAGGTTTTTCCACAAAACCAACAACATTTCCATTTTCTTTAACATCAGCAACGCCAAACTCAGAAACATTTTTGACCGGCCATAGAGAAATTGTAGCAATAGCATGATTTTTTTCATGAAAAAGAACCATATCATCAAGATCAAGTGAGCAAATTATATCACTATTAAGCACAAAAAATTCCCCAGTAATATGTTTTTCTGCAAATTTTGTAGCACCACCAGTACCAAGCGGTTCTGGTTCATTGTTAACAACAACTTCTTTTCCTATATCATGCTCCTTGAAATATTTTTCAATCTGGTCTTTACGGTAATTGACTGCAAGTATAACCTTATGTACCTCATCTGGCAATGTTTCTATCAGATGCACAATCATCGGTTTGTTTAGAATTGGTAACAATGATTTTGCTCTTGTATATGTTAACGGTCTTAGCCTAGTACCAAAACCGCCTGCAAGGATGATTGCTTCCATGTTTTATTTCTCCCATGCTTTTTTGTTAAGCTTGTATAATACTAATAAATTTTTCTAATAATAATTTCGGTAAAAATGCATCTGCATATACACCTGCATATCCTATAGTAGATTCACATGCAAAAAAGCTACATAAACCAAAATTCAATATTTTCTTTGGGACGGGATTCAAATAAACAAAAACAAAAGAGAAGACATAATGAGCATATTTTTCATTTCTGTGGTAATAATACTGATGATACTAATCCAAGTAACAGGGGCTCTGTAGAACGATACTTTCCTGCTATAGATTACTCTGTTAATTTCTTTTTTTATTCAATGGAAAAGCTTATTAATATCTTTATGGGTATGTATAATGATAGAATGGGAGCAGAAATTTTTGATTCCGAGGAAGAATTTAGCAAGATGTTCATTGGAAAAAAAGGAGAATTTACATCTGATGAAGAACTAGCTTTGCACATAATGCATCGGTTTAATATAGATCGCGATACAATGGAATCAATGCCTGCGATAAATCAACATCTAAAACCAATGTTTTCAAGAGAATTTCCAGGAGAAGAAGAAAAATAACATACCTCTATTGATTTACACGTATTTCAACTTTTTTGCGAAATACATATAAAACGTTACTAGATTTGGGGGTTTGGAGTTTTATGGCAGATATAGCAAGATTATATTCAGATAGAGCCGGTAAAATGAGAAAATCTGTTATTCGTGAGTTACTTAGAGTAACTCAGGATCCAGAAATAATATCTTTTGCTGGAGGCTTACCAAATCCAGATTCTTTCCCTGTTGAGGATTTAGAAGGTGTAATAAAAGACGTTATGCACAATCATGGAAAAACTGCTCTACAATATGGTACTACACAGGGTTTAAAAGAACTGAGAGAAGCATTAGCTGAGAGATGTCATAAAGATGGTATTGATGCAACAGCTGATGATGTAATTATTACTAGTGGTTCTCAACAGGCCCTGGATACTGTTGGGAAGGTGTTTATCAATCCTGGTGATATATCACTTGTTGGTCTTCCTACATATCTTGGCGGTATTAACGCATTTAGAAGTTATGAGGGTAATCTAACCGGCATCCCACTTGATGAAGAAGGCATGAGAATGGATGTTCTGGAGGATACCATAAAAAGCTTACAAAAGAAAGATATTGTTCCAAAGTTTATCTATGTAGTTCCAACATTTCAAAACCCTGCTGGCGTTGTAATGCCTGAGTCAAGAAGAAAACAACTAATTGATATTGCAAATCAATATGACTTGGTAATTGTTGAGGACGACCCATATGGTAAACTTAGATATGATATTGACCATATAAAACCAATAAAAGCCTTTGATGATGAAGGTCGCGTTATATATATGTCTACTTTTTCAAAGATATTATCACCAGGTTTTAGACTAGCCTGGACAGTTTCAACAGGAGAGCTAACCAGAAAAATGATAATATGCAAACAAGCACTAGATCTCTGTACAAATACATTTACTCAATTTATTGCAACGGAGTTCATGAGACGCGGATCACTTGATTTACACATAATGAAAATCTGTGAGATGTATAAACCTAAAAGAGATATCATGATGAAAGCTATGAAGGAACATTTCCCTGATGGATATACTTGTTATAAACCAAAAGGTGGAATGTTTGCATGGGTTACACTACCTGAAGGAATTGATACTGAAACTATGTTTCTTGATGCAATAAAAGAAAAAGTTGCATATGTTCATGGTAAGGCATTTCATGTTGATGGCGGTGGCGAAAGATCAATGAGATTGAACTTTTCATATTCATCTAACGAGCAAATTGAAGAAGGAATGAAGAGACTTGCTAGTGTGGTAAGGCACAAACTAGAAAAAAGAGAAGTTGTTTTATAATTTGTATGCCTCTAGCAAAAAAGACAATAATCTTAATCTCTGTTCTTCTAATTATTACTAGTTCTTTTTCAGGATGCATATTGGATGATTGGTTTGGTGGTACGAGTTTTTCTTTATCTTCCTGGAATATAACTGATGACGAAGGTTTTCCTTCAATACAATTTAGCTATACCTGTTCAGATAGAGTTACTGTAAAACTTTATGACCCTAATAATAATGAAGTCGATGATGATTTTTTCTTAAGAGGCCCCGGTCAAGTTAATATTTCATTAGGGTCCTATCGTGAGATTATCTCAGTTGGAAATTATAAATTAAAAGTTAAAGACAAGGGTAATGAACAGATTTATTCTAAAACGTTTAAATTTGTTGAATCAGATGCTTCAATTTTATCTTGTAGTCAAAAATGGTGGACCAATGGCGATACTGAGATGCTGATAGGTTTGACAATGTCTGTGGAAAACAATGGTGATATGCCTATTTATCCATATTCTGTTGAAGCTGATTTTTCAGCTGAATCTGTGTCTGGTTATGTATTGCCTTGTGCGATATTGCCAGGTGAAACAAAATCAATAGATTGTTCAATTTATAAAAATGGAGCTCCTCTAGATAATACATTTACTGTTATATTAAAAGATAAAGACGAGAATATTATCGATACTTTATCTTGTTCTGCAGATATACGTGGAACTGTTGCAACGAGAACCTTTGCTGAAGGTGTTGAAAGCATACTGAGAGTTCCATATCCAGAGTTCTTACATGATTACTATAAGAGTCTTGAACGAGCTCAGCATGAGGATTATAGCTATTATATTTTTGATCCATATGATGATCCATATATAGATGCTCTTGTTGATTGTCTTATTTTAACATTGCCCTTTGGGCAAATTACTTATAATGCTAAAAGCGAAGTTGAAAAAGTAGATTTTATAGTATCCTTTGTTCAAAATATTGCATATGAAAAAGATAGTAATTCAGATGAAGCAGTTGAATATCCAAATTACCCAATTGAAACATTGTTTAATGGGTCTGGTAAAGGAGATTGTGAAGACAAAGCTATTCTCACAGCTGGTTTATTAGATAATATAGGTTTTGAATCTGCTTTATTTAGACTGCCTAACCATATGGCAGCTGGTGTAAAACTAGAAACATCGCTTCAAAACTTTGATTATTACAATGATTCATATTATTTTGTAGAGACGACAACACCAGGAAATCCTGTAGGATTTGTACCTAACAGTTACAAAAAACCCTCAGAATTGACTGTTTATACAATATCTGATAGAGAATTGTTACTACACCACTGGAAAGGAAACACTCTGACTATTTACACTAATACTGATATCGGTGATTTTGTAAAAGTAAAGATGATCGTTTCAAACATGGGTCGAAAAACTGCAAATAATATTCTAGTAAAAGGTGTTTTCACAACATTTTACGGTTATAAAATAAAAGTAGAAGAAACAACAATATCATCGCTTAAATCAGGTATGAAAGCTGAAGCTATGCTTAAAGTAAATATTCCAAAAAGTGCGTTAACAAATTTTAAAACAGAGATATATCTAGACGGCGTTCTTATGGATGAGAAAGAATCTGCGTCTACATTTCCAACATAAAGTTTATAAACTATTTTTGTTAACATGTGTTTTGCTGGGCGTGGGTGGACGGTTGACGGCGGATATCGCTGAGGAAAGTCCCCTCTCGTTCTGGACCAGGAGACTGCGCAAGCAGTAAGGGTGAGAATCCTTGCAGAGACGCAGAAACGACACAGCTCAAGAACTATTGCAATGATTCACTTGGTGATGAGGTCTTCTTGAGATTTGGTGAAACGGTCAATCTGTTCCTGGAGCAAGTCCAAATGTTGAGATCAGTTGTCCAGACTGCTCATAGGTAGGACGCATAGTAGAATACCGTTTA
>Ga0272442_10008024_pt1 | contig 13501 bp, 7 predicted proteins | sample SSMForm2O_FD_200262 | JGI IMG/M metagenome (GOLD analysis project Ga0272442, IMG submission 200262) | Marine sediment archaeal communities from Little Sippewissett salt marsh, Falmouth, MA, United States - SSM-Form-2O | ecosystem: Environmental > Aquatic > Marine > Wetlands > Sediment ...
ACGGGGCGCTCCTTATGCTCGCGGCGCAAGCTTTGAACTCGGGGATCTTGGCCACAGGATCCAGGGCGTTGTTCGTCAGCCGATTGGCCGGGCCCTCCTCGAAGTGGAAGGGCATGAACAGCACGCCATTCGAGGCAACGTCGGTAACGTGGGCCATCGCCCGGACCTCGCCGCGGCGCGTGCGGACCATCGCCCACTGGCGATTGCGAATGCCCAGTTCCCGTGCGTCTTCGGGGCTGATCTCGACGTAAGGGAACCGCTCCTCGCGGTCGAGCAGCTTCGACCGGCGGGTCATCGTGCCGGTGTGGAAGTGGAAGTAGCACCGCCCGGTCGAGAGGACGAAGGGGTACTCGTCGTCGGGCAGTTCGGCCGACGGACGGAACTCGGCGGGGCTGAACATGCCCAGCCCGCGAGCGAAGGAGCCGACGTGCAGCACGCCCGTGCCAGGATGCTCGGCGGTCGGGCAAGGCCACTGCAGGCCGAGCTGGTCGATCCGGTCGAACGAGATGCCCCCGTAGATCGGCGTGACGGAGGCGATCTCGTCCATGATCTCCTCGGCGGAGTCGTAGTGCATGTGCTCGTAGCCGCACCGGCGGGCGAGGTCGCAGAGGATTTGCCAATCGGGTCGGCTGTTGCCGACGGGCTCGACGGCCTGGCGAACGCGCTGGACGCGCCGCTCGGTGGAGGTGAAGGTCCCGTCCTTCTCGGCATAGCAGGCCGCGGGGAGGACCACGTCGGCCAGGGCGGTCGTCGGCGTGGGGAAGATGTCCTGCACGACGAGGAAGTCGAGCTTCTCGAGGGCCTCGCGGACGTGGTTCTGGTCGGGGTCGGACATCATGGGGTTTTCGCCCAGGACGAACAGGGCCTTGAGGTCGCCGTCGGCGGCGGCGTTGATAGCCGTCGTGACGGTCAGGCCAACCTCGCCAGGCAGGTCCGCGACGCCCCAGGCCTTGGCGAACTTCGCGCGGGCGGCCGGGTCGGTAACCTTCTGGTAGCCGCTGTAGACGTTCGGCAACGCGCCCATGTCGCAGGCGCCCTGAACGTTGTTCTGCCCGCGGAGCGGGTTGACGCCCGTGCCCGGGCGCCCGACATTGCCGGTGAGCATCGCCAGGTTCGCGCAGCTCTTGACGTTGTCCACGCCGTGGGTGTGCTGCGTGATGCCCATGGAGTAGACGATCATGGCCCTCTCGGCCGAGGCGAACATCCGCGCGGCGCGGACGATTTCCTCGGGCTCGACGCCGCAGATTTCCCCGGCGACCGACGGCGGGTATTTCGCCACGACGGCCTGGAGCTCGGCGAAGTTCTCCGTGCGATCGGCGATGAACGCCTTGTCTTCGAGGCCCTCGGCGAGGATGGCGTTCATCATGCCGTTCAGCAGGGCCACGTCCGTGCCGTTGCGGTGGCGAATGTGCAGGTCGGCCAGGCGGGCGAGGCGGATCTTGCGGTTATCGGCCACCATCAGCTTCGAGCCCTGCTCGACGCCTCGAATGATCCGCGTGCCGATCAGCGGATGCTGCTCGGTGGTATTCGAGCCGATGACGAAGACGCAGTCGGCCTCGGCCACGCACGAGATCGAGTTGGTCATCGCGCCGGAACCGAACGTACCGGCCAGCCCGAGAACGGTGGATGAATGGCAAAGCCTCGCGCAGTGGTCCACGTTGTTCGTCTGGAACACCGCGCGGGCGAGTTTCATCATCAGGTAGTTTTCTTCGTTCGTCGTCTTGGCGGACGAGAAGAAGGCGACGGCGTCGCGTCCATGATCGGCCTGGATCTGCTGGAGCTTTCCGACCACCAAGTCGAGCGCCTCGTCCCAACTGGCCGGGACGAGCTCGCCGTTCTTTCGGATGAGCGGCTCGGTCAGGCGGTCGGGATGCTGGACGAATTCATGAGCGCTCCACCCCTTGACGCAGACCTGGCCTTTGGCGACGACGTGCTCGCTGCTGGGCTCGACGCCGACGAGTCGGCCATCGTCCCCGACGAGGAGGTAGAAGCAGCATCCCGTTCCGCAATAGGGGCAGGTTGTCAGGACCTTCTTCATATCGCACCCTTCAAGCTGGCGACCTGATCCAGTCTAAACACCGGGCCGTCGATACAGCAGTAAAGGTGGTCGATGGTGCAGTGCCCGCACTTGCCGACGCCGCACCGCATGTAGCGCTCGAGCGAGACGATGATGTCCTCCTCGCCCAGGCCCTTGGCGTACAGCTCTTGAATGACGAACTTGTACATGACGGGCGGGCCGACGATGACGGCGGTGGTCTTCGAGACGTCCACCGTCAGCGGCGGGATCAGCTTCGTGATCAGCCCGACGTTGCCGTCCCAGCAGGTCCCGCCGGGCACGTCGTCGACGGTCACGAGGCAGGTGACCTTCTCGGAGGCCTGCCACTCGGCCAACTCGTCCTGGTAAAGCATGTCGCCGGGCGACTTGGCGCCGTAGAGGATCGTCACCTGCCCGAACTGATCGCGGCGGTCCTCGACGAACTGGATCAGCGCCCGCATGGGCGCCAGGCCACAGCCGCCGGAGATCAGCAGCAGGTCGCGTCCGGCCAGGGCGTCGGTGTCGAAGAACGTCCCGAACGGCCCGCGAAGGTGAACCGTCACGCCCGGCTCGAGCGCGTGCATCGCCGCGGTCAACTCGCCGGTGCTGCGAACGCCCAACTCGAGGTAGTCCCCCCGCGTCGGGGACGAGGACACCGAGATGGGGGCCTCGCCAATGCCGAAGAGGGATACCTGCATGAATTGCCCCGGCCGATGGGCGAAGGGCCGACCGTCCGATCGCACCAGCCGAAAGAGCTTCTCCGCAGCCGTCAGGTCGCGAACGCTCTCCAGCCGGCACGGGAACGGACGGTACAACTCGCCCTGACCTTCGCCCCGGGCCGCGCGGGTTGGGCCCGCCGTCCCTTCGCTTGGAGTCATACGTATTGCCTTTCTGCTCGAATGGGCTCGCCCCGACGCGCCGGCAGCACGCCGCGAACGAACCGAGCGCCGGCATTATAGCAGACACGCACGGAGATAATAACCCCTGCGGCCCCGAAACATCCCAAGTGTGCAATCGAGAATCCCGGCCAAGCCAACGCGCCTTTTGGCGCAAGGACTTTCTCCAGATGGACTTGGGCCCAGATTGCGGATCTCGGATCGCGGGTTTTTCCCTGTCGTCAGCAAGTCCAAAATCCGAATTCCTTGATAAAGTCCGCCTCGTAGGACCAAGCCGGAATGCTCGCCGCGAGAAGCTCGCGCGCAGCCGGAAACAACGGTCGCACACCGTCCTAAAGTGCCCCCCCCGGCTCGGCCGATACTGCGCCAGGACCCTGGGTCGGGAGCCCAACCTGGCCTCTACCGTGGGAGCACGTTGACCATGCCCGCCCCGACGAGCAATGTTCTGATCGTTTCCGACGACCCGATCGTGCGAGAGAGCATCTCCTCGGCACTGGCCGAGACGGACCTGTCCCCAACGCTGGCCGGTGGGACCGAAGAGGCCAAGCGCAAACTGTCCTCGGAGACCTGGGCCGTGCTCGTCGTCTGCGCGTCGCGAGGCAAGATCAGCGGCCTGGACCTGCTGAACTACGCCCGGAGCCACGCCTCCGGGTGCGAGGTGATCTTCATCGGTGGGGGCTCGGGCAGCGGCTACATGACCGAGGCCCTTCGGCTGGGGGCGTTCGAGTGCTTCGGCAAGTTTTTCGATCCGCACGCGCTGGCCCGGACGGTCCAGGCGGCCCTGGGGGCCCAGTCGCCGTTCCGGTATCTCTCGCAGACCAGCGTGCGTTCGATGCTCCTGGAGCTGGATACGCAGGACGTTTCCGTGGAGGCCGTCCGCGCCCTGGCGTGCGCCGTCGAGGCCCGCGACGTCTACACCCGCCGCCACGGCGAGCACGTGAGCCACTACGCCGTCCAGATCGCCCAACGCGCGGGCGTCGGGACGGACGACCTGCGAACCATCCAACTCGCCGCCCTGCTGCACGACGTCGGCAGCATCGCCGTGCCCGACGCCGTCCTCACCAAGGCCGGCGCGTTGAGCGAGGCCGAACTCCAACAGGTCCGGTGCCATCCGGTCGTCGGGGCCGAAATCCTCGCCAACATGAAGGCCTTCACGCCCCAGGTGCCCCTCGTCCGCCACCACCACGAAAACTGGAACGGCACGGGCTACCCCGACGGACTCCAGGCCGAGGAAATCCCCTTCGGCGCAAGGGTGCTTCGACTGGCCGACTCGATCGACGCGATGCTCATGCCCCGAAGCTACCGCGACGCCCAATCGCCCGAAGAGGTGCTCGACGAACTGACGCGCGGCGCGGGCGAGCAGTTCGACCCCCGGCTGACCGTCGAAGCCGTCGCGTTCTGCCAGAGCACCCCCAACGGCCTCATCCTGCCCGTCGCCGCGACCTGAACAAGCCCGCCGGCGAACCCGAACCCCGCCCCCGGTGCCCATCCTCAATAAAATACACGCCCGTATATTTTCCCCTTGTCTCCAAAGTAGACAATTGTATATATTATGGGCGGTCCCGGACCTGCCGGCACGTCTGGGGTCGCTCGCGGAGACAGGCAGGCACCTTCGTCGGGAAGGCACCGCGGCCGTGGGACGCCAGGCGGGCGCGGGTCCGAGGCCGGATCGCACCGGCACCGGGCGCACCGGTTGGCGGGAAACCGTGCCGGGCCACCAAGACCCGGCCCAGTGGAGCAGCAGCCATGACCAGAAGGTATGTGCTTTGCGTGGCCACCGTGGTGGCCCTGGCGGCGGGGATCTCCCCCGCAGCCGACGCGCCGAACGCCGACGTCGCGCGCGACACGATCGTGGGGCAGTTTGCTTTGTGGGTCCGGGCGGCCCTGGTTCGCCCGCCCACCGCGGACGCGCTGTCGGCGACCCGGCAGGTGGTTCGATTCGCCGGTCGAGGACGAGCCAACGCCCAGCGTTCGGTGGTCATCCGCATCGGTCCGTTGGATTCGCCCAGCGGCCAGGCCGAGGCCAAGGTCGAGCTCGAACCGCTTCGTCGGTACGGCCAGAGCGGGAACTGTTTCCGGGGCCGGGGCGTCGCCGTCGTGGTCGACGGGCCGAGAACGTACAAGTTCCCGCTGGCTGTCAACGGGCGGATGGTTCGCACGAGCAACGGCGAGACCATCATGAGAGGGCACTTCCGCGCGATCACGCGGAGCAACCGCCCGCCGTGGTTCGCCGGCATGTTCTGCGGGCCGATGGTCAGGGCGACCGCCGCCAGCATACGAGGCAGATAGCGACAGAACCAACGCGGTCCTGACTCCGCGAGGATGTAGTGCGAAGGGGCCGACGGCTATCGAGAGGGCCCTCTCATCCGCCGTCGGCCCCCATCGTATGCGCCCCGCGCCGCCGGCGGGGATTCGTGGTATCCTGATGCCGTCGGATCGCAGCCGGGAGAACACCACCATGGCGGAACGAATGGATCGGCGAGAGTTCATCCGGGCCGGCGCCGTCGGTGCGGCGGCCTGTGGGGCCCGGTCGCTTCGGGCCGACGGCCCGAGCGCGACGGTGCCGGCCTGCTACCGCGAGCCCGCTCGGGACGTCCCGCTGGCCGAGCCGGCGGACGTACTCGTCGCCGGCGCCGGGCCGGCGGGCGTGTGCGCGGCCATCGCCGCCGCCCGGGCCGGGGCCACCACGCGCCTGATCGAGGCCGGCGGCTGCCTCGGCGGGACGTGGACGGCCGGCCTGCTGAGCTGGATCCTCGACGCAACCCACAAGACGGGCGTCCTGACGGAGATCCTCCGCGCGTTGGCTCGGCGAGGCACGGGGACGAAGTACGGCGGGTCCGTCGCCTACGACGTCGAGACGATGAAACTCGTCCTGGAGGACCTCTGCCTCGCCGCCGGGGTACGCCTGCAGCTCCACACGCGGGTCGCCGCCGCCTCCGTACGCGACGGCCGGCTGGCACTGGCCGTCACCGAATCCAAGACCGGGCGCCAGGCGTTCGGCGCCAAGGCCTTCGTCGACGCCACCGGCGACGGCGACCTCGCCGCCCGCGCCGGATGCACCTTCGATTACGGCCAGGAGCAGACGCACCGCGCGCAGCCGATGAGCATGATCTGCCTGATGACCGGCGTGACAAGCGAGGGGATCGGGCGGTTCGTCCGGGGCCTGTGCGAGCCGGCGGGCCACGGCTCGCCGAAGCGGAACCTCCTGGGCGAGATGGCCCGTGCGGGGGTTCGCCCATCGTACACGGCCCCGACGATCTTCCACATTCGCGACGGCCTGTTCTGCATGATGGCGAACCACGAGTACGGCGTCTCGGGTATGGACGCGGCCGAGGTGACCGCCGCGACGCTCCGCGGACGGCGCGAGGTCCACAAGCTCGTCGACGCCTTGCGGGGCCTCGGCGGCGTGTGGAAGCACCTGCGCATCGTCGCGACGGCCGAGCACATCGGCGTGCGGGAGGGCCGGCGTATCCGAGGGCTCTACACCCTCACCCGGGACGACCTCGCCCGCGGCGCCCGCTTCGACGACGCCGTCTGCCGGTGCCACTTCCCCGTGGACGTCCATTCCCCCGACCCGAAGAAGGACAAGGCCATCGCTCGCTCGCCCGTCCGCGCCCGGCCGTACGATATCCCCTACCGGTCTCTCGTCGCCAAGGACGTTCGCGGGCTCCTGCTGGCCGGGCGGTGCCTCAGCGGCGATTTCATCGCTCATTCGAGCTACCGCGTCACGGGCGACGCAGCCGCAACGGGCGAAGCCGCCGGCGCCGCCGCCGCACTCGCCGCCGCCGAAGACCGCACACCCGCCGAACTGGACTGGGAACACATCCAAAAAGTCCTCGCGCGGGTCCGGAGGCAGATCCCTCGCCAGAACGCGGCCGGCACGAATCCACTATAACTGCTTATAAAATAGACATTTGTGTCTGACAACAGGACGTTCGTCACCCCGCTTAGCGGACGGACTTGCCCGCCGCGTGTTTTTCGCGGGACAGAAGGCGTCAGCAACGAACGCCACCAAGATAACCCCCCAACCCCCACAAAGGCCCCCAGAGCCACCCGCAAGCGCAATCAACTTTTATACCAGTACTTAACCCGCACAACAACGGTGATCCGGTTCTGCATCTCGCCACGGACGCGGGGGAACTTGGCGAACAGGAGCAGCCGAGCGCGGCGGGCAAGCCCACCCGCTAAATGTTTATAAGATAGACGGTTGTACTTGGAGGCGAGGCGTGTGGAGGCCGCCGGCGGCGCGGTCAGGGCAGTTCGTCGGCCTCGAAGTGCGCTCGCAGGTCCGCCGGCAGGGGCGGGACGTCTCGCGGGGCCGCGCCGTCGCGGAGGCTCTCGGTCGCGCAGCAGCCGGCGGCGACGCTGAATCGACCGGCCACCGGGCTGGTCGCCACCTGCCCGCCCTCGCGGACGTACCGGACGAACTCCGCGACGATCCGCGGGTCGGCGCCGCCGTGGCTGCCGTCCAACGGCGGGAACTCGAAGACCTCGTCGGCCTCGGGCTTGTAGTACGCCCGGCGGTTCCACAGCCGAACGCACGTCTGCTCGCCGGGCACGTCGCCAAAGTTCTCCACCCGCCCCTCCGTGCCGATGATCGTGTAGTTCCGCCAGCCGTCCGGGGCGTAGTGGCACTGCTGGTACGAGCAGAACACGCCGTTGTCCAGCTCCATGAGCATCATCGAGACGTCCTCGACGTCGATGATCGGGTTGAGCCCCTTCTGTGCCAGCGGCGGCCAGTTGTCCACCGACCACGACGCGTCGCCCCGCTCGTCGGGCGCGTGGCGATCGGTGATGCGGTCGTAGAGCGTCAGGGCCCCCATGGCCGTCACGCGCCGCGAGTAGCCCCCGCAGAGCCAGTGCAGCACGTCGATGTCGTGAGCGCCCTTCTGGAGCAGCAGCCCGGTGGCCTTGCTCCGCTCGGCGTGCCAGTCCTTGAAGTACGCGTCGCACCCGTAGCAGACGAAGTGCCGACACCAGCCGACCTTCGGCTCGCCGATCGCGCCGGAGTCGATCAGCTCCTTCATCTTCCGGACCACCGGGAAGTGCCTCATGTTGTGGCCCAGGTAGAGCTTCACGCCGGCGGTCCGGGCCGCTTCCATGATCCGGTCGCACCCGGCGATGGTGATGGCCATCGGCTTTTCGAGGTAAACGTGCTTGCCCGCCTCGGCGGCCGCGACGGCGTGTTCCTCGTGGCAGTAGTCCGGGCTGGTCACGAAGACAGCCTGCACGTCGTCGCGCGCCAGCAACTCGCGGTAGTCGTCGGAGACGAAGGCGTCGGGGCCGTACTTCTCGCGGAACGCCTCCAGCGCCTCCGGGCGCGGGTCCACGCCGGCTACCACGCGAACGCCCTCGTCCGGCTTGTGCGCCAGGTTCGCCAACGAGCCCCGTCCACCCGCGCCGATCACGCCGATTCTCAACTCATCACTGCCTGCCATGGTTCGTCCTTCCGAATTCGAGTTCCTGCGCGGGCGCCTCGGCTCGCGGGGTGGGATTGTACCGACTGGCCGCCCGTCGCGACAGCCCCCCCGGCGGCGCTTAGCGGGTCCGCGTGACGGTCACGCTGTGGACGGCCAGCGTCCCCGCCCTGTTGACCAGCCGGAAGTTCGCCCCCGAGTTCTGCCGGCCGGCGAACCGCGGGCGCGACAGCTCGAAGGTCACCGTCACCCACCGCCCCGTACCCGAGAGCTCCACCGGGCGCGCCATCGTGTAGGCCCCGTCAACGGGCGACGAGGAGTCGTGTCCGTCGTACTGAAGCCGCAACTGGCCCTTTCGGCCATCGAGCACGACGGCCCGGACACTCAGGCCGACCCCCGCGTCGGCCCGAAGGTCGTCGGCGAACTGCCGGGTGGTCTGGAAGTACAGGTACGCCAAGCGATCGGCCGTCTGGTGGACCGCCGGTTTGCCCGCGACCTGGCCCCGCTGGAAGGGCCCGTCGGGCGCGGCGATGGGCGACAGGCCTCGGACGTCGCGCGGCGCGACGAAGTGAACCGACTGCCCCCGCTTCGGCAGGACGGGGCCGCGCCGGCTCTTGGCCCGGTCTCGCTCGGAGAGCTTCAGCAGGGCGAAGAACGTGTACGGGTCCACGAACCGTAGCGTCTGGCCGCCGGGAGCCGCCTTCGCCAGCCGCATCACCTGCCGATGCCACGTCGGGCTCTGGAGGATCGTGCGGATCGGCAGGAACTGGGGCCTGTCCAAGCCCACCATGCCGGCGACTTTCCGGGCGGCGGCGGCGGGCGAGCCCGACAGGTCGGTCCTCATCCGAACGAACGGGAGCGCGTCGGCGTGAAGTCCCTGGCGGGGCATCTTCTGCCCGATGACGCCGTCGGGCGAGAATCGCAGGTACGCGTTCATGCCCGCCTCGCCCATGGGCGGCGCGTGGCCGTCGATGATGAACCCGGTGATGGACAGGTCGTACCGGCGGAAGTAGGGCACGTTGTGTTCGACCCACGCGGCCCAGCCGGCGGGCAAGTTGGCGTCCCCGCGCGGGGCGGCGAGCATACCCGGGTTGAGGTATCCCGCCCCGCAGTCACCCGCGATGAACCAGTCTTGCTCGCTCGCGTGGGTGCGGGCGTAGTGTATCGCGTGCGGCGCGCGGCGGTCGAGGTTCGGGTTGAACGCCCAGGCGCAAGGGATCGAACCTCGGGCCGGGTCTCGCCACCACCGCGGAAGATGGTAGTTGAGCCACGCGGCCGAGTCGTAATCGCCCAGGTAGAACAGCACGAACGAAAGCGGCGCGACCGTGCCGTCCGGGCGGACGAGGCCCCGGCGGCGGAGGTCCGCGACCGTCGGCCGGACGTGCTGGGCGTAGCGCTTCCTCAGCGGGAAATGCTGGTAGAACGACGCGTTCGCCATGCCCGAGTAGCCCAGCGCGTCGGCGTCCATCATGCCGTTGTAGGCGGAGATCACGCGCGCGTACTGCCACTCGGTGTCCACCGGGGCGTGCTTCGAGCCCGCCTTGCCGTGGTTGGTGTACTTCCACGCCCAGGGCACGAAGCCGCCGACGTGGAAGACCTTCCCCCGCGCCGCGGCGTGTTGGGCCCGCAGCAGCGACCGCAGCGTCTGCAGGTCCGTGCCCGCCTTCTGCGACGGCTCGTCGACGGGCGACTCCTCGGGCCAGACGTGCAGGTCGAAGAACATCGCCTTCTGCGCGATGAAGAAGTCGTGGTTGGTCAGCGTGGAGTTGCTCGCCGAGCTGACGGCCGGGTCGCGAAGCCACCAGGCGTCGATGTAGTAGGCCATGTACTGCCCCGACGTCCGCCCCGCGTCGAGGTACCGCCGCTTGGCCCAGAGATACGCGTCGCACTTGGCACTGCCCGTCGAGGGCGCGGGCGCCCCGCCGGGCAGGCGCAGTGTGCCCGACTCATCGAACAGCCGAAGCACGTCCCGCGTCGGTGGCAGCCCGGTGGCCAGCACGCGCCGGTAGAGCGAGCCCGGCGCCGGGTCGTACCGCAGGCAGGCCCGGTCCTCGACGCCGGCGATCGTGCTGGCGAGGTTCGACGCGGCCGCGACTCGCTCGTTGTAGACGACCAGCCCGCGAACGTGCTGGTGCAAGACCGTCAGCATCTCCTCGATCGACCCCAGCGTTCGCACCGGCCGAGTCGCGAGCCAGTGGCCCGGCCGCCGCAACTCGGTGAGCCAGAAGTCGTCCGGGTGCTTCATGAAGCGCAGGAACAGCCTCGGCGCGTCGCGGTTGGAAAGCCCCTGAACGCTGGCGACGAAGTGCAGCGTGTCCCAGACCTCGCGAGCCTGTCGCGGGTCGCGCAGATCGCGCCCGTTCAGCGCGGTCAGGTCCAGCACGTAGAGAGGGGGCGCCTTGGCCGGCTTCTCGGCGCCGGCGGCGGCGAGCACGCACGCGATGGACAGACCCGCAAAGCTCATGACGCGGGCAATTACACACCACCCCGCTCGAGGCCGCAAGCCGGCGGTAGGTTCGCGTATCGCGATCGGGGGCGGTAGAATGCCCTCGAACCGAAGGGAGCGTGGGATGGAGATCGGACATGGGACGAGCCGGCCGCGCGAGGCGACGGTCCGGCTGGCCAACGCCGACGTGGCCCTCGACGTCGGACGCGATACCGGGTGGATCCATTCGCTGGTGTTCCAGGAGGCGGGCATCGACCTGTTCGGCCAGCTTCGCGGCGGGATCGAAGGCTATGTCGGGGCCCTGCGGATCTACGACGAACACGACGACCGCTGGTACGACGACCTGCGCACGGCGTTCGGCGTCTCCGACGTCGTCGTCGAGTCCAACCGCTTTCGCTGTACCCGCCGCTACGCGGGCGCGCCGTTTGTCGTGGGCGTCGAGCTTCGGCTGGACGACGACGCCTTCCACTGGGAAGTGACGGCCGAAAAGGTCGCGCCCGAGGTGCCCGACCGTTCGCTCCGCGTGTACTTCCGCTTCCCCCTGATCGCCGGGTGGGACGTCTGGGCACCCTGCGCCCGCGGCGAGGTCACGTTCGACGGCATGACGCCGTTCGAGTTCATGTACGGGCAGGTGCCCTACGTCAGCGACCAGGAGATCATCCTGCCGATGGTCAGCCACTACCATCGCGAGCTGAACGTGGGCTACTCCATGATCGAGCCGATCGACGCCAACGTCCCGGCGGCGAAGTTCTGCTTCAACAACGCCGAGAAGTGCTTCAACTGGGGCTCGATGCGCAAGGACCCGCGGGCCGTGCCCGTCCTCGAGGCCGTCAACTACTACATCGGCCTCGTCGGCGACCGACCCCTGCGGACAAAGGTCATGCTCTTCGCCCACACCGGCGACTTCCGGCCCGGGCTGGGGAAAGTCTACCGCCGCTGGCGGGAATACTTCGACCCGCACAACCGGGCGATCTACGACCGCGAGGGGGGCTTCCTTTGCGGCGGCGTGGACCACGCCGACGAGATCGACGACCTGCGGGCCATGGGGCTCAAGACGCTCGAGGTCCACGGGCACTTCTCGCAGTACTGCGACTACTTCAACGCCGGGCAAGACCGCTGGCTGCGCATCGGCGCGCGCGAGCGCGTCTACCACGAGCTGGCGCGCCGTCGCACCGGCACGGCCGACGCCGAGCCGTGGCAGGCGCCCCCGTCCGTCCACGCCGCCGAAGTAGAGCAGTTCCTCGCCGAGAACACCGATGAGCAGATCGCCGAGTTCATCGGCGAGAGCGACCCGCGGCGCCTCTACCACACGCGGGGCGACGTCACCCACCGGCTGACGCGGCTCGCCGACGCGGGCATCGCCTGCCACTGGTACTTCAACTACACCGACGGCTATCGCCCGCGCGTCGAGGCCGACTGGCCCGATTCCATCAGCCGCGACGAGGACGGCGAGCCGATCCCCAGCGGCTGGTACCTCTGCCACAATATGAACGCCGACCCCCAGTGGAGCTTCGGACGCTTCTGCCTCGAATCCGCCCGGCGAATCCTCGACACCTACCCGATGCTCAGCGGCTTCTTCCTGGACTGCTTCCGCCACTACGAGATCGACTTCGCCCACGACGACGGCGTGACGGTCGTCAACGGCCGGGCGTGCTACAGCATGAACCGCAGCTATGATGACATCCAGCGCCGGCTTGCCGACGAGCTGCTCGCCCCGCGGAACCTCACCTGCTTCGCCAACAAGCCGATGAGTATCCGCTCGATGCGCTACGTGGACGGCCAGTTGCTCGAGGGGTGCGGCGATATCTACGAGGAGAAGTTCTTCTGGGCGTCAATCGCCTGCCCGCTGTTCTTTATGTTCACACGCCCGACGGAGGGCGTGGACTTCTACCTCCGCCGTAGCGTCCTGCACGGGGCGTATCCGACGCTCGTCGATCGGACCGATGAGAACATCGCCCTCTACCAGCGATACATGCCGCTCTACGCGCAGTTCCGCCGACGCGTGCTGTGCTTCGAGCCGGACCCGATGCGCGCCCCGGCCAACTCGCGGGGCAAGCTCTACACCGTCGGCGACGACTACGTGGCGGGCATTGCCTGCGATTCCATCGCCGACGCCGATGAGATCACGTACGGCAAGACCCCCTACGCCCTGTTCCGCGTGAAGCGAGGCTGCGACGTGACCCGCGTCGGGGCCATGCTCCCCGGCGACGACGAGATGCGCGACGTGCCCTTCCGCTTCGACGGCACGTTCCTCGCCGTCCCGCTGGCCGACTACAAAAACTGCGCCGTCGTCCGCCTCTTCGTCACGGCCGACACGGGCCGCCAGATCGGCCCCGACACCTTCGCCTCCCGCCCCCGCATGTGCGGAGACCCCGAGTCGGCCTTCGAAGACGTCTCCCAGCGCTGACCAGAACGAAGCGTCGAGCAAACCATAACCCCCTTATTAAATCGATCGTTACAGAGAAATGCCCACGGGTCGCGACCCATGGGCTTCTTCCAGGCCCACCGTGGGGGCTTATCCGCAGAAGCCCTTTAAGAATCAGTCGTTGCAGAGGAAAGCCCACCGTGGGGCTTCTCCACAGAAGCCCTTACCTTGCGTGCTCTCCCGCAGAAATTCTTGTAAGGTCGATCGTTACAGAGAAATGCCCACGGGTCGCGACCCGTGGGCTTCTTCTGCCCCCGCCCGACGATTCAGCGCGTTCGGTGC
>Ga0272442_10008027_pt1 | contig 13500 bp, 11 predicted proteins | sample SSMForm2O_FD_200262 | JGI IMG/M metagenome (GOLD analysis project Ga0272442, IMG submission 200262) | Marine sediment archaeal communities from Little Sippewissett salt marsh, Falmouth, MA, United States - SSM-Form-2O | ecosystem: Environmental > Aquatic > Marine > Wetlands > Sediment ...
GTTGAGCACCAAGGCAGCATAGGAGGCCACCCCTGTCGCCTGGTTGAAGTTGGTCACTTCCTCGACGTCGGAGCCGTCGGTTCCCTTGAACATCGGGAAGACGTCCCTGTGATCGCTGGAGAACATCTTGAGGGCGAAGCCGACCTGCTTGAGGTTGTTCAGGCAAGCGGCGCGGCGAGCGGACTCGCGCGCCCTCGAGAGCGCCGGCAGGAGGATTGCAGCGAGGATGCCGATGATTGCGATTACGACGAGGAGCTCGATGAGGGTGAACCCCCTGGCTCCCCTACGTCCGACCTTGAACATCCGACGACCCCCTCTCTTGGGGGCTGGTTGCTGCGCCCCCAGAGATTACGAACCCTGGGTGAATGCTGTCGCTTACAGGCGAAGACTTACACCCGTTGAACCATATCACCGCCGGGCGAAACCGCACGCTTCCCTACCCGAAGCGCTACTCACCCGGCGCTGCAAACGCCAAGTATGCTATCAGACGGGGCCCCTCCTGTCAACGCCAAAGGGAGGTGCGAACGCGCACGACCTGGTGGCCCTAAGCCCCGGGTCGGGCCAGCCGCCGGACATCCGTGTCACCACCCCTCGGAGGCGGCCCTCCCGTCTGAAGCCTACGGTGGATCATGCAGCAATTCCCGTGCCAGGGTCCGCCGCGGGGACCCCGGCCGGATAAGCACCTATGCCCCAACGGCTTAGAGGACCGCATCCGCAGGCACCCGATCAGCCGAGCGCAAGCGGTGTGAGGATAAGGTCACACCCGTGAGAGCTTTTGGTCACAGCCGCCCAGGGCGTTCCGGCAGTTTGTGCCCCCCCAGGGCGCCGCTCCGAGACTGCACGTCCGAAGGCCGCTCGGCGACCCCCCGGGAAGCCCTCATGGCAGGCCCCCAGCAGCCCCCCAGCAGCCCCCCGGCACAGCCCCCTGGCCAGGCCCCCCCAGCAGCCCCCCAGCAGCCCCCCGGCACAGCCCCCTGGCCAGGCCCCCCCCAGCAGTGCCCCCTAGCAGCCCCCGTGGCAGCCCCGGTCAGTTTCTGGGGATTATGAGAACCATGCCCGGCTTGAGCTTGTTGGGGTCGGGCAACTGGTGCTTGTTCGCCTCGTATATCCGGCGCCACTTGGTCGAATCGCCGTAGATATCGGCCCTGCCGGCGATCTTCCAGAGGGACTCGCCCTTCTTGACCGTATAGGTCTCGCGGGGCGCCGGCGCGACGGCGGGCGGAGGCGGAGGCACAGTCGACGGCCCGCCCGATCTGCCTACAACGGGCGGCGGAGCCGGCGGCTGGGTCTCGGGCGGAGGCGGAGGCATGGTGGCCGTGCGCCTGTCCATCCCCGCGCAGGCGGGAAGCAGAACCGACGCGACAACGGCGATGCACAATAGAACAAGCCAAGTGCGCATACTGCGATCCTCCCTTCGGGAAGAGGGGCGTTTACTTCCGTATGTGTTCGGCGGGCATGCCGACCAGGCGGCTTGCGGCGGCCGCCGCGTCGCCGTATACGCGCCGCAGCTCCGCTTCTGCCTGCCGGGCCAGCCTTACCGCCGATTCGTACTCCGGAGTGGCCGTCACCACGACGCCGGCGGCGAGGGCGCACTTGACGTCGACGGGCCCATGCGGCGTGTCCACGGTTGTGATCAGGCGCTCCAGCCTCCGGCGTCTGACAGTATACGCGCGGACGCCGAAGGTGCTAGTGGTCTCGAAGAGGCGGCGGGCAAAAACCTCCTCGTCCGCCGGCTCGCACAGGACGCTGAGGACCACGCCCGGGCGCGATTTCTTCATAAGCACGGGGCTGACGTGAACGTCCAGGGCCCCCTCGGCCAACAGCTGCGAGGCGGCCGCGGCCACCAGCTCGGGCTGGAGGTCGTCCAGGCTGGCCTCGATGACGACGGCCGTGTCGGCCCCCTCATCCGCCGGGCGGCCCAACATCAGCCTCAAAACGTTCGGGAGCCCGCCCAGATCGCGCCCGCCGGCGCCGTAGCCCGAGCGCTCCAGCCGCATGGGCGGCGCCGGCCCCCACCCCGCCGCCAGCGTCGTCAATATGGCGGCTCCCGTCGGGGTGAGCAGTTCGGCGCGAATGCCCGTCCCGCGGACGGGCGCGCCCGCTTCGGCGCATAGCCGTTCGGTCGCCGGGGCCGGCAACGGCAGCGTCCCGTGACGGCACTCCACCGTGCCCGTGCCGAGAGGGAGCTCGGAGACCCACACCCGCCCCACCCCCAAGGCCGCCAACCCCGCGCAGGCGCAGACGACGTCGACAATGCAGTCGAGCGCGCCGACCTCGTGGAAGTGGACGTCCGCCACGTCCACACCGTGGACAGCGGCCTCGGCCCGCGCCAACCGCCGGAAGATGCCGACAGCATGGCCCGCGACCGCCTCGTCCAGCTCGGCCGCGCCGACAATGCACTCGATGTCAGCCAGGGACCGCTCCTGGACCTGATCCGCCGCGACGACGTCTACAGCGGTGGCGGAGATGGGCCCTCGCGACACCGCCTCCGGCTCGACGCGCACCTGCTGCGTCAGGCCCAGCGCCGCTATCGTCCGATCGAAGACGGCGGGGTCGACACCGGCGTCGAGCAGCGCCCCCAGAATCATGTCACCGCTCGCGCCGCCTATGCAATCGAAATATGCCAGTCTCACGTTCCCTCGGTGTCCACCTCGTCCCCCACCCGGGACAGTGCAGCCCTGCGGGCTATCAGTGCGGCCATGTGGCCCCCGCCGTAGCCGTTGTCGATGTTCACGACGGCCACGCCCGGAGCGCAACAGTTGAGCATGGTGAGAAGCGCCGACACGCCCCTGAAACTGGCGCCGTATCCAACCGACGTGGGCACGGCGATGACGGGAGACTCGATGAGGCCGCCGACGACGCTCGCCAGGGCACCCTCCATACCGGCGATGACGCAGACGGCGTCGGCCTCGCGTATGCCCTCGAGCGAGCCGAGGAGCCGGTGGAGCCCGGCGACGCCGACGTCGAAGAAGCGGACGACGCGCACGCCCATGAGCTCGGCGGTGAGTGCGGCCTCCTCCGCCACGGGGACGTCGGAGGTGCCGGCCGTGACGACGGCGACGACGCCGGATGGGGGCGGGGGGGGCGCCTGCGGCACGTCGCGGCCGCGGATGACCACCGCGCGCGCCTCGGTGCGGACTTCGACGTGCGGGAAGGCCCGCCGAACGGCGGCGACGACTTCGGCGGGGGCGCGCGTGGCGAAAACCGTGGCCCCCTGGGCCGCTATCCTCTCGGCTATGGCGACGACCTGCTCCGGGGTCTTCCCGGGACAGAAGATGACCTCGGGCGCCCCCGAGCGGATCATCCTGTGGTGGTCGACACGCGCAAAGCCCAGGTCTTCGTAGGGGAGCACGCGCAGCCGGCGCAGCGCTTCCTCGGGCGAAGTTCCGCCCTCCGCCACCGACTCAAGCAGGCTCTTCAGCTTCTCTTCGTTCATGTGTCTTCACTTCCCACCTGAGCCCGCGGACGACGGCCTGTGCGATGTTGGCCAAATGATCGCCTATCTTCTCGAGATTGTCGACGACGTCGATGAACAGCACGCCGGCCATGAGATGGCACCGGCGCCCCCTCGCCCTGTCAAGATGGCTCTCGCGCAAGCGCACCTGCATCTCGTTGAGGCGCTCTTCGGTCTCGAGGACGCGCTGCGCCAGCGCCCTGTCACCGCCGGCGAACGCGAGCGTGACGTCGGTCATCATTCCGTCCACGAGCGAACACATCTCCTTCAACTCGCCCCTGGCCTGCTCGCTCAGGCGAAGCTTCGAGCCGACGCGCCGCTCCCCAAGCTCGGCTATGTTCTCACCGTGGTCGGATACCCTCTCGATGTCGTTGACCGTGTGTATGAGCACGGGGAGCGTGTCGGACTCGTCCTCGGAGAGGTTTCGGCCGGCGATGTCGCCGAGATACGCGGTTATCTCGCTCTGGAGCGCGTCGACGACGTGCTCGAGCTCCTCGTGCCTGCTGAAGTGGGCGGGCGAGCCGTCGAAGAAGCCCTCTTCGCCCTCGACGACGGCCTGGCGCGCCATCTGCGCCATCCGGACTATCTCGCGCTTGGCCTGCTCCATCGCCAGCGCCGGGGTCTCTAGCAGGTGCGGCTCGAGGTACTGCGGGGCCATGTCGGCCTCGGCGGGCCTGCGCGGGAGGACAAGGTAGCACAGGCGCTCCAGGGCGCCGACCATGGGCAGGAAGACAGCCGTGTTCACGACGTTGAAGAGGCTGTGCGCGACGGCGATGTGCCACATCACGTTGCCCGTGGAAAGCGACCCCGGAACAAGCGCCTGGACGAGCCTCCCGTAGTAGCCGAGGACGACAAGCGGGAGTATGTACGCGGCTCCGATCACGTTGAAGATGGTGTGCGCCATGGCGGTGCGGCGGGCCGGGCGGCCCGCGCCGATGGCCGCCAATTGCGCCGTTATGGTCGTACCTATGTTGTCGCCGAGGACCACGGGTATGGCCGCGTCGAGGGTCATCAGACCGCCCTTGGCCAGCACCAACACCAGACCGATGGTCGCGGACGACGACTGCATCATCATCGTGACGACGACGCCGGCCAGGACCCCCAACAGCGGATTGCGGGCGAACGTGGCGAAGAAATCGCGCAGCGCCTCGCTCTCGCGATACGGCCCCACGGCGTCGGAGAGCACCGAGAGCCCGAGGAACAACAGCCCGAAGCCGAGGACGACCTGCCCCCACAAGCGCCTGTTGCGCTTGCCCTTCGGCAGGGCGAAGACGCAACCCAACGCCACGGCCGGCAGCGCGATCGCACCTATGCTGAACTTGCCGACGAGGCTGATTATCCAGGCGGTGGCCGTCGTGCCTATGTTGGCGCCCATGACGGTGCCTATCGCCTGTCTGAGGGAGAGGAGCCCCGCGTTGACGAAGCCGACGACCATTACGGTCATGGCGCTGGAGGACTGGACGGCGGCGGTCGTCGCGGCGCCCACGAGGACCGCCAGGACCGTGCGCCGGGTGAGCAGCGACAGTATCTTGCGCAGCCTCGCTCCGGCAACCTGCCTGAGGGCGTCGCACATAACCCTCATGCCGTAGAGGAAGAGACCGAGTCCGCCCGCCAGAGAGGCCACCGTCGCGGACATGGAGGCAGCGCTCATTTCGTAAGCCGTCTCCCGTTTATCTCCAGTCGACCCTTGTCACTTCCGGCAGCTCGCGCAGCCGGTCGAGGCAATCCATGCCGATGTGCCCCGTCCTCCCCTTGAGGCTGAAGGAAGCCGTCATCTCGCCGCTGCCCGCGTCGAGGTGACCGCCCCGCCTCGATACCCGAAAACCCAGCTCGGCGAACAGATCGGAAAGCCGGTCGGCGAACTCGGGGGCCGCTTTCGCGCTCACCACGACGCTGTGCGTTTCGTAGCCGTGCAGAAGCCCCTCCATGCCGTGCAGGAACATCAGACACGCGATGCCCAGGAAGGTGGCTATGAGCCCCGCGGCGTAGAACCCGCCACCGACGGCCATGCCGACGGCCGACGCGACCCAGAGCGAAGCGGCGGTCGTCAGGCCCTTCACACCCTCCTCCGAGCGGATTATGGTGCCGGCACCGAGAAAGCCGATGCCCGTTATTACGCCGGCCGCCACGCGAGTGGGGTCGGCCACGCCCGACGGGCCGAACTCCTCGGCCATGGAGACGGAGATGAGCACGATGAGACCGGAGCCCACGGCCACGAGTATGTGTGTCCGCAGACCCGCCTCCTTGCCCCGGATCTCGCGCTCGAGACCCAGGGCCCCGCCCAAAAGCAGCGCCAGCCCCAGGCGCAGGACCATCTGGCCTATGTCGAAGAGCTCGCTCACGATACGCCCCCCTTGGCCTCCATCCCCCTCACTCACCCAATCCCAGCGCGGGGTCGGCGTCCATGGAGAGGTCGTCCGGACCCCGCCTCGCCAGGAGAACGTGCCCCGTGTAGGCTATCATGGCGGCGTTGTCAGCGCAAAGGGCGGGTGAAGGAACGTGGAAACGGAGGCCCGCACGGTCGGCGACGCCGCCCAAGGCCGCCCGCAGCGGCCCGTTGCACATTACCCCGCCACCCGCCACCAGCGAGACCGCCGGGCACTCCTCGGCGGCCGCGGCCACGGTCGAGGCGATCATGTCGACGACGGCCTCCTGGAAGGCGGCCGCCAGCGCCGGGACATCGCCCATACCGTTGTCGCGCACGTGGTACAGCAGAGCCGTCTTCAAGCCCGAGAAGGAGAAGTCGAGCTTGTTGCCCTTGAGCCTGGCGCGGGGGAACCGGGGCGCGGCCGCCCCCTCGCCCACCCCGCGGCTGAGACGCTCTATCACCGGCCCACCCGGGTAACCCAGGCCCAACAGCTTGGCCGCCTTGTCGAGCGCCTCCCCGGCGGCGTCGTCGCGCGTTCGCCCAAGGACCCTGTAACTCCCCGGCTCGTCCATAAGCACCAGCGTCGTATGCCCGCCCGAGACGACCAGGCCCAGCGCAGGCAGCTCGACCGGCCCGCCCTCCAGCTCCACCGCCAGAAGGTGCGCCTCGATGTGATTCACGCCGACAAAAGGCCGCCCACCCATGCCCAGGGACAGACCCTTCGCAAACGTCAACCCGACCAGGAGCGCCCCCACCAGGCCCGGTCCGCGCGTGACGGCGTAGGCGCCTACGTCGGACAGCCCGGCGCCGGCCTCCGAAAGCGCCTCCTCGACGACGCCGTCGATGACGGCGGCGTGCTCGCGGCTGGCCAGCTCCGGCACGACTCCCCCGTACTCGCGATGGATCCGCACCTGGGAGGCCACGACGCTCCCGAGCATGCGACCGGCGGCCGCGTCGTACACGGCCGCCGCTGTCTCGTCGCAGGACGTCTCTATGCCAAGCGTGAGCACCGCTACTCGACTGCCTCGACGCCCGCCTCGGCTTCGACCTCCGCGGGCTCGGGACGCTTGACCATTCCGGACATGAGCAGGTGCCCGCGCAATACGTCCACGGCAGCCTCCAATTGCGGGTCCTCCGTGTCGGGAGAGAGCCAGGTGTCTATCTCGCTCTGCCAGTCGGTGTCGCCCAGTATCTCGCCGTCCTCGCTCGCATTGGGGCCCTCGGGCTCATCGGCCTCCGGCGGCTCCTCGGCATCGGGCCGCTCCTCGGCGTCGGGCTGCGGATTGCCCTCGGACTCGTCCGGCTCGTCCACCACGGGCTCAACGCCCTTCTGCCAGCCGAATATCTTCATCTCCATCTCGGGAGTGATCGGCACGGCGATGTCCGGCTCGATACCGGTGCCGTCGATGCACACCCCCGACGGCGTGTAGTACTTGGCCGTCGTCAGGCGCAGGGCGGACTCGTCCGCGAGCGGGATGATGTTCTGGACCGAGCCCTTGCCGAAGCTGGTGCTGCCGATGAGTATGCCCCGCCCGTGGTCCTTGATGGCGCCGGCGACGATCTCCGCGCCGCTGGCCGAAAGCCCGTTGATCAGGACGACCATGGGGACGTCCGGGTGCGTGGCGCCCTTGGTCGCACGGCGGACCATGCTCGCGTTGGGGTGGCGGCCGCGCGTGGACACGATGACCTCGCCGGCGGGGATGAACTTGTCGGTCACCTCGACGGCCACGTCCAAAAGGCCCCCGGTGTCGTTGCGCAGGTCGAATATCAGGGCCTTCATCCCCTGCTCTTCCAGGCTCCTGAGGGCGTCCTCCAGGTCTTCGCCGGACTGACGCTGGAACTCGGCGAACCACACGTAGCCGATGTTCTCGTCAATCATCCGCGCGTGCTTCACGCTGTCTATCTTGATGACGGCGCGCGTGATGGTTATGTCGTCGAGCACCTTCCCGTTGCGCGAAACGGTTATGGTGACGTCCGTGCCCACCTTGCCGCGGAGGATGCTGACCGCGTCGGGCAGGCTCATGCCGGTCGTGGGCTCGTCCTCGATGCGGACGATGCGGTCGCCGGCCAGTATGCCGACCTCCCACGCCGGCGTGCCCGGCATGGGCGCGATGACCGTCAGCCACTCCTCGCGTATGCCTATGACTATGCCCAGGCCGCCGAACTCGCCCGCCGTCTCCTCGCGCATGAGCCGGTAGTCTTTCGGCTCCATGAAGTTGCTGTTGCGATCCTTGAGCTGGCGGACCATGCCCGAGATCGCCCCGTATATGAGGTCGTCCGGCTCGGCTTCCTCGATGAAGTTCTGCTCTATCTTCACCACCGCCTCGGCGAGGTAGTTGAGCTGCTTCTCGAGCTCCGAGTAGAAGTCCTCCGACGAGGCGAAGGACGGCCCGGGCAGGCCGTGGCCAAGCGTGAGCGCCCCAACCGCGAACCCTATGAGAGCCGCCAGTATGACGGCCGTGCGACTTACCTGTCTGCGCATACCGCGTCAGCCTTTCCCGACCCCCCGCGGCGCGTGCAGGCGCCCCCCGCCCCCATGGGGCGTGCGGGAAGTCCTTCTCTCCTCCGTGTGATTGGCCCGAACACCTTATGCCCGACACGCCCGCCCTTCCTTACAGCGCAATGCCCCCCTAAGCCCCCGTCCCCATGCGCACCCGCCCCCATGCGCACCCCCGGCCCCCCTGCCAGCCCCCTAGTCGGCGGGCCTGCCCTCGACCAGGTGGGAGAAGGGGGCGACACTGCTACCCTTCTTCAGCCTGCTGTCCTCGACGACGGCGAACTCCAGCCGCACACCGTCACCTATACGCGAGTTGGAAACCCTCACGTTGGGCCCGATGCGACAGTGCTTGCCTATCACCGTGCCGTTCTCCAGACACGTGAACGGATAGACGACCGTGTCCTGGCCGATGGAGACCGTCGCGTCCACATACGTGGCGCTGGGATCCACGAATGTAACGCCGCCCGTCATCAGTTTTTCGATGTGACGGTCGCGGAATATCCGCATGGCCTGCGCCAGCTCGCCGCGGTCGTTCACGCCCAGGACCACGTAATTGTCATCGGCGACCAATGTCTCCACGACCATCCTGCGCACGAAGAGCATCTCGATGACGTCGGTGAGGTAGTACTCACCCTGGACGTTGTTCGTGTCGAGTTCCTTCAGAAGCGGGAGAACGACGGCGGCGTCGAAGACGTAGGTGCCGCTGTTGACCTCCGGGATGGAGTACTCGGCCTGAGAGGCATCCTTTTTCTCGACAATGCGGATCACCCTGCCGTCGAGGCCGCGGACGATGCGGCCGTAGGGGCCGGGCTCGGCGAGTATGGCCGTCAGGATCGTGGCGGCGGCCCTCTTCTTGCGATGGTGGCGCAAGAGCTTGCGGAAGACGTCCGCGGAGAGGAATGGGCTGTCTCCGCTGAAGACGAGCAGGTCGCCCTCGAAACCGCGGAGCTTTGGCGCGGCCTGCATGAGCGCGTGGCCCGTGCCCAACTGCTCGTCCTGGGCGACGTATTCGGCGTCGGACCCCAGGGCCGCCTTGACCTGGTCGGCGTCGTGCCCGACGACCGCGATGACGCGGCTGACACCGGCGGCGAGAGCGCCCTCGACGGCGTGGCGGACGACCGGCTGGCCGGCTACCTCGTGGACCATCTTCGTCCTGCTGGAACGCATGCGCGTCCCGCGGCCGGCCGCTAAGGCTATTCCTACTACTTCCTTGCGATGTGGCATATCCGCCCCTGCACCCCTCCCGTGGACGACACGCTTGTCCGGAAGACTACGACAGCAGCTTGAGCAGCGCCTCGCGCGCGGCATTGGCGTCGGCCGAGCCGCGCGTCTCCTTCATAACCTGCCCCACGAGGAAACCGATGGCTTGCTTCTTGCCGGCTCGGAAATCGGCGACCGGCTTCTCGTTCGCCTCTATCACGCCGCGCGCTATGCCCTCGAGCTCCGCCCCACCACCGACGACCTCCAGGCCCCGCTCCTTTATGATCGCGTCGGGCGCCACGCCGATCCGGTACCACTCCTCGAATACCGTCTTGGCCGCGTTGCGGTTTATCCGCCCGCTCGAGACGTAGCCGATTACCTCGCTGAGGACGCCGGGCGTCTCGGGCGGCAGCGACGATGCGTCCCGCTCGTCCTCCTTGAGAAGGCGGAAGAGCTCGCCCATGACCCAGTTGGAGGCCTCCTTGGCCGGCGCGCCGGCCGCCACGGCGCCCTCGAACAGGTCCGCCACGGCACCGTCGGTCGTGAGAACGGCCGCGTCGTACTCCGGGAGGCCGTACTCGGCCACGAGGCGCTCGCGCTTGTGGTGCGGAAGCTCCGGCAAACCGGCGCGGACGCGCTCCACCCAAGCCTGCTCGATCACCAGCGGCACGAGGTCCGGCTCGGGGAAGTAGCGGTAGTCCTTCGCCTCCTCCTTCGAGCGCATGGTCTGCGTGATGCGGCGCTTGGGGTCCCACAAACGGGTCTCCGACGACGGCGTCTCCCCACGCTCCAGGGCCTCGCTCTGCCGCTCGATCTCGAACTCGACCGCCTGGTGGCATATCTTCACCGAGTTGAGGTTCTTCATCTCGACGCGGAAGGGCGGCAGCGACGCGTCGCCCTCTTCTCGCACCGAAACGTTGGCCTCGAAGCGCAACCGCCCCTCCTCCATCCGGCAATCCGACACGCCGATGTAGACCAGTATGCCGCGCATCAGCTCCATGTAGGCGTCGAGCTGCTCCAGCGTGTGGATATCCGGCTCCGAGACTATCTCCAGAAGCGGCACGCCGGCGCGGTTGAGGTCTACGCACGAGAAACCCAGAAGGCCCGTGTCCTCGGCGTGGACGTTCTTGCCCGCGTCCTCCTCGATGTGGAGGTTGCCTATGCCGACGCGGTGTTCGCCGCCAGGCAGCGACAGGTCGACCCAGCCGTCCGTGGCGAAGCACTCGTAGTTCTGCGAGATCTGGTAGTTCTTGGGCAAATCCGGGTAGTAGTAGTTCTTGCGGTCCATGGAAGACTGCGGCGCGACGCGGCAGTTGAGGGCCAGGGCGGCGCGGATGGCGTACTCGACGACGCGCTCGTTGATGACCGGCAACACGCCCGGCATGCCGATGCACACGGGGCAGACCTGCGTGTTCGGCTCCGCGCCGAAGGCCGTAGAGCAACCGCAGAAGACCTTGGTGTTTGTCGTCAGCTCGACGTGTATCTCCAGGCCGATGACGGGCTCGTAGGCGGCCATCAGGCGGCCCCCTTCCCCGCCAACTCGGGCCGGACCGTGTGATGCTCGGTGGACTGCTCGAACGCATACGCCAACCTCAAAAGCGCCTCCTCGCCCAACGGCGACCCAAGGAGCTGCAGCCCCACCGGCAGGCCCTGCGAGGTCAGGCCGCAGGGCACCGATATGCCCGGTATGCCCGCCAGGTTGGCCGAGATCGTGTAGATGTCGGAGAGATACATCGAGAGCGGATCGTCCATCTTCTCGCCGATGCGGAAGGCCGGCGTCGGCGAGACCGGGCACGCGACGCAGTCGACCTTCTCGAACGCAGCGTCGAAGTCGCGCCGCAACAGAGTGCGAACGCGCAGCGCCCGCAGATAGTATGCATCGTAATAGCCGGCGGAGAGCGCATAGGTGCCGAGCATTATCCGGCGCTTGACCTCGTCGCCGAAGCCCTCGGCGCGCGTGTTCTCGTAAAGCGCGATGATGGCCGAGGCATCCGACGCCTGATCCGCACTCTTCGACCGATAACCGTAGTGGACGCCGTCGTACCGGGCGAGGTTGGACGAGGCCTCGGCCGTGGCCACGATGTAGTAGGTGGCGACGGCGTACTTCGTGTGCGGCAGAGAGATGTCGACGCGCTTCGCCCCCAGAGAGACGAGTTGGTCGATGGCGGCCTCGACGCTCTCACGGACATCGCCGTCTATCCCCTCGGTGAAGTACTCGGCCGGGACGCCGATGCGCATGCCCGACACGGGGCGCTCGAGAGAAGCCGCGTAGTCCGGGACGGGTTCGTCGAGGCTCGTGCTGTCGAGGGGGTCGTGGCCCGAGATGGCCCCCAGCAGCAGCGCGCAGTCGCGCACGCTGCGGGTTATGGGGCCGATCTGGTCGAGCGAGGAGGCAAAGGCCACCAGGCCGTAGCGGCTGACGCGCCCATAAGTCGGCTTGAGGCCGACGACGCCGCAGAGGCAGGCCGGCTGGCGGATGGAGCCGCCCGTGTCCGAGCCGAGAGCGAGGATAGCCTCGCCGGCTGCGACCGCCGCCGCAGAGCCGCCCGACGAGCCGCCCGGTATCCGCTCCGTGTCCCACGGGTTGCGCGTGATGTGAAAGGCCGAGTTCTCCGTCGACGAACCCATCGCGAACTCGTCCATGTTCGCCTTGCCGAGGACCGGCATGCGCCCGTCGATGACGCGGCGGGCGACCGTGGCGTCGTACGGCGGGCGGAAGTTCTCCAGAATTCGCGAGGAGCAGGTGGTGGGCATGCCCTGCATGCAGATGACGTCCTTGACCGCTATCGGAACGCCGGCCAACGGCGGGAGGTCCGTACCCCGCGCGCGAGCGTCGTCGACGGCGCCGGCCGTCTCGAGCGCGCGCTCGGGGCAGAGGTTGACGTAGGCGCCGACCGTACCCTCGACCTCGTCTATCCGCTCGAGGACCGCCCTCGTTATCTCTTGTGCGCTGAGCTCGCCCGCCTGCATCCGCCGGACGAGTTCGTGCGCGTTGGCGTAACAGAGCACGGGCTTACGCCTCCTCGATTATGGCGGGGACCTTGAAGTAACCGCGGGCTTCGTCCGGGGCGTTGGCCAGCGCCTGCTCGTTGGTGAGCGAGGCCCTCGGCTCGTCCGCGCGGAAGACGTTGTGCCTGGTTATGGCGTGAGCCGTCGGCGGCACGTCCGTCACGTCCACCTCCTGGAGCTGGTCGACGTAGTCGACGATGCGCGCGAGCTGCTCCTCGAAGTGCGCACGCTCCTCCTCGGACATCGCTATGCGCGAGAGACGGGCTATGTGCGCGACGTCTATTCTCATTCGCTCTCCCCTGAGTGCCCCCCCCGCCCGGCGGACCATGCGTCGGCAAGCCGGACGAAACCGGCGACGCTTACCCTCTCGGCCCTGTCGTCCGGGCTGAGCCCGGCCGCGCGCAGGAGCGCCACGGCCTCGTCGCGCTCGATGTGAAGCGCGCCGGCAAGGCTATTGGCCAGTTTCTTGCGCCTCTGCGAGAAGGCCCCGGCCACGACGGCCCGCAACGCGCGCTCGTCGGCCGCCTGCGGAGAGGGACGGTCCTTGATGGTCAGCCGCACCAGCGCCGACGTGACCGCCGGGACCGGCCTGAACGCCTCCGGCGCAATGGTCCGAACGACCTCGACGCCGGCCCTGTACTGGACGGCCACCGAGAGCGCACCGTACTGCCTGCCGCCCGGGTCGGCGGCCATGCGGGCGGCCACCTCTCTTTGAACGGTGAAAACGCAGAGCCGGACACTGCCGCACTGCTCGAGCACCCGCATTATCACCGGCGTTGTGACGCTGTAAGGCAGGTTGCCGACGACAATCAGCTTCGCCGCCTCCGGCCCCCCCGGCCCCTGCGCCCCCCCCGGCCCCCTCCAGGCGGCTAGGTCGAGCCGCCGGGCGTCATCCTGGACGACCTCCACGTTGGGGCAATCGGCCAGGTTCTCTCGCGCAAACTCGGCCAGCCGGCGGTCTATCTCCACGGC
>Ga0272442_10008029_pt1 | contig 13499 bp, 11 predicted proteins | sample SSMForm2O_FD_200262 | JGI IMG/M metagenome (GOLD analysis project Ga0272442, IMG submission 200262) | Marine sediment archaeal communities from Little Sippewissett salt marsh, Falmouth, MA, United States - SSM-Form-2O | ecosystem: Environmental > Aquatic > Marine > Wetlands > Sediment ...
AAAGTGATTTAAATGGTGACGAAATAGTTGACCTCCAGGACTTTGCTATCTTCGCTGCTCACTTTGGCCAGTCTGAATAATTAATAAGGTCGCTGCTTAAAATAATCCGTACACTGAATCCAACAACTTCAGATAGTCATTAAAAAGTAAAATGTCACGAGGTTGGCACTTCGCCGCAAGGCGTCCGCGCCGCGAGGCGCCCCTGAGTGGATAGGCGGCCTTACCGAGCACCCCGCCTATAAATAACCTCCGCCGCCCCAGCCAGCTCCTTAACAACCAACACCTCCGGCCGCAAATCCGCTACAAATCCTGACGGTTTCACTTAGAGCATATGCCATGGCAGAACTTTCATACCTTTGAAAATTGCCGAACTGTCACCTCCGTAGATTAAAACTGCCGGCAAATCCGCTATTCTGGTTAATTTCCGCCAATACTCAAGACCCTTAAAAAATTCGCTGTTCACTGTCTGGCTGGATTTTATCTCTACCGGTAAAATCTTTGACCCGTGCTCAAGTATCAGGTCAATCTCGTTGTTGTTGGAATCTCTGAAATAATACATAGCAGGTTGTTTGCCGGTGTGACAGTAGCTTTTGTATAACTCGGAGATAACCCAGGATTCGAATATCGCTCCTCTGGATGAATGAACTATTAGCTCATCAGGTTTGCGTATCCCTAAAATATAGCAAAGCAGCCCGCTGTCGAGGAAGTATAATTTGGGTGATTTTATCAAACGTTTGTTAAAATTCTTATAATACGGCCTTAACAGTTTTATAATAAAGCTCGTTTCAAGTATCGAAAGCCATCGTTTGACCGTTTTGCTGTCTATGCCGCAATCGTTACCCAGCGATTGGAGGTTGAGTATCTGGCCTGTTCTGCCGGCGCATAGCCTTACAAAACGGGTAAAACTTTCGAGGTCGCTGACGTTTACAATACTGCGGACATCTCTTTCGATATACGTCTGTATATAATTTGCCAGCCACTGTTGCGGAGGAATATGTTTGTCATGAATTCTTGGATAGCTCCCGGTCCATAGCACATCAAACAACTTACCGCTGATTTGCTTTTTCTGTTTTTTGGACGGTCGAGGTATATCTGCTATTTTTTCCGGTTCTGTCGGATTTGCACCAAGAAGTTCCGAACGTGAAAATGGCAATAAATGATGAATTGCACAGCGACCAGCAAGAGACTGGCTTATTTTTTCTAAAAGAAGAAAGTTCTGAGAGCCGGTAAGTATATACTGCCCCGGTATGTCCTTTTCATCTACGATGCCCTGTATATATGAGAACAGCTCCGGGGCTCGCTGCGCTTCATCAAGTACGACCTGTTCTGTCCCGAACTGTCCTAAAAATCCTCTGGCGTCTTCCAAAGCCAGATTTCGATGAGAAGGGTCTTCTAATGAGATATAATGGGCCTTTGTAAAGGTTGCCTGGGCCAGCGTCGTCTTGCCCGATTGTCTTGGGCCGGTTAAAGTTAGTACAGGAAAAAAGCCGGCCGATTTTTCCAGAACAGCTTGTAAGTGCCTTTTTATCATTATGCTATACCGGAATCACATTCCTCTTATACATAAACTATAATCTATAATCGGCCAAAATCAAGATGTTCTTAAATATTTTGAAAAATTCCCTACAAATCCATTAAAAAAACTAACCTCGAAAAAACCACCCCCAGTACCCGAAAAGTGCGATTTTACAAACTATTTACCTTTTGGCTTGTAGCTTGGTTGTACTCAACTGACACCACAATTGCGGATTTTAATTAGCGCCAACGGTATTAAATCCGAGGCCGATTTAACACAATACCTTAATATATCAAGAGTTTGGGCAAACCAAGCCCTTAAAAGATTGCAAAATCAGAAAAGCGATATCCATTATTCTCCCCCAAAAGTATCCGGACGTGAACTCTGTTGGCTAATGATTCCACTTTAACACTTGAGGATTTATAGTAAGTTTTATGTCGTCCTCTGTGTTAGCTTCACCATCGGGACCTGGGCTGAATATTCTTTTCTCCTCTACATCGACAATGTATTGATCGCTGTAAGCACGTGCATTTAAACGAATTTCCTTTCGTAGCCTTCTATTCAAAACAATTTGAAGCAAATCATCGTGTATTTCCAGTTTGGTTTTTATCTCGAATATCCTTTCAATCGCGGGCACCAAAATTCCAACTAACAGTGAACCAACAGGGTTGTAGTATTTGTAAATCCCCGGCACATTTCCTTCTGAGTCTAATTTGACATGTAACCAATTAGGGCATATTGCAGGCCAAACCGAGAGTTCCGGTCTTTTAAATCCCTCAATACCCTCAGAAACAACAGTCCATCTGTCACAAAAGTTCCTGAAAAGGCGAGCCGCAGAATTTCGCTTCAGCATCGATGGCCTTTCGTGCATGTCTTCGTGGAATACCGCATCCAAGGTCTTCTTAGTCGTTAGGTATTCAAAAAGGAGTGGATTTCGAAAAGAGGTGTGTGCATTATTTAACGGCCTAAAGTGTTCTGCTAAAAGCACAAGTGATTCTTCCGGAATCCGCGGATTATTGGCGAGAAAGTTTGCCGTCCTGATATCTGTCGCCAAACCTGCAATGCATAAAAGTTTGGACACGCTTGAACGAGCGTTAATGCTGAATTTTCTAAACACAGAGTCTAATTTAATTAGCTCGTTGATAACTGTTTTTTCATCACCTTCTGCGATTTCCAAATATATGTAGGATTGGTAAAGGTAAGCTATGTGTCTCAAATTCCTCAGAAACCCATATGTGATATCCTGGTCTGATTCCGTAAGTGCAGTTATTTCAGTTAGATCAGCAATTTCTTGAAATGCGTCAAGTTCGGAAATAATGTCTCGACCCTTCCGGCCATTTTTCCAGGCAAGGTAGATATTTTCTGAGTGTGTTCTGACTTCATCCTTAATTCTCACAAAATCTTCTTTCCCGATTATTGTGTTAACTATTGTTATTGTATTTATATCCTCCACAGAAAGCCCTATCAGAGGTGCATCTGGAAGGTCTTTCTCCTCCTCTGATAGCTTCATTAAAAGGTCAAAACTGCAATTATATTCACGTGGTGCAGAACGAAAATCAGCAATTGTATAATCATTCGGTATCAATGCGGCATCCATACTCCAAAATATACAAACTGGTGCCAAACATATAGGAACGACGATTTCAAATACAGCAAGTGCCTTACCTTTTATACGTCCCCTGCCTTTTTTTATATCTACCAAACTCTTAATACCGAATATTACAGGTAGCACAGTTGTAAGTATGACAATTTGTATCGAGCTAAATGCCATCGAGACAGAAGATAATATAGAACCCAACACGAGGAAAATTAATCCAATAATGGCAAACTTGCTCGTTTTCGTCTTTGTCTCACATTCGTTTGTGGAAGAACTTGGTAAAACAAAGCTGCACGAATTGCATATTTCCGAATTAGCCGTGTTTTCTTTACCGCAGTTTGGGCATCGCATTTGTATATCCCATATTTTTAAATAATTAATGCGCTCTATCCGGAAGATTGTAGCTTCTTTTAATCCAACTTCAATCGAAAAGTCGCTTATAAATAACCTCCGCCGGCCCGGCCAACTCCTTAACAACCAATACTTCCGGCCGCAAATCACCCAATATATCATCCTGCCCAGAAGCTAAAACAAACGTCACCCCCTGCCGCCTCGCAAACTTGCGTATGTTATACGAAATCACCGCCGCCGACAGCCTGTCTAAATTCGAGCAGAATTCATCCGCAAAGATAAACCTCTTCTTCCTCGCCAGCGCAACTGCCAGCCGAAACCGCCACTTCTCCCCATCACTCAAATTTGCCGGCCTGCCAAGAACGCAATAAACATCATTAAGACCAGCCGTACTGAGCGCCTTCAGCCCCTCCAAAAAATCCCCTTCGATGCAGTCTATCACCGTCTTTTCTCTCGCTAATTCTATCTCATCTAAATTAACTCTCTCCCGCGAAGGCACAGCCTTCTCCAACTCCCTCAGCAGCACACTCTTTCCCGACCCCGAAGGCCCTGTGATATAAACTATATCGCCATCATTGATTTCAATACTGCACTCATGCGTTACCGCCTTTTTGCTGAGTTGCTTTATCGACAGCCCGAACATCCGGCAAACCTTACCAGCCTTCTCGCTTAAAGGCCCTTCCCAGCCAAATCTCTTAGATACACTGTATCTCTTCATTTAACCACCCCGTTTTTTCCCTTCTCCGCTTCACCTTAAACGTTTTTTTCTCCCGACTTAATGACCTTAACAAGACTCTGGATTTTTTTCAGGCTCTCCCGCACACGGTAATAGCTCAGTTTCCGCCGCCTGGCTATTTTCTTTATCGATGTCCCCCTGATAAAATAATCCTTCGCAATATCCATCTCCTCCTCGGTGAATTTATCACGGTTCCGAAGGCAGGTTATATATTCGCTGTCCGTCAGCCGCTTGATAACCTTATAAATCCTCCTCGCCACCGTCGCCTCGTTGACGCCGGTCAGTTTCGCCATCTGGTAAAACGTATTGCCGTACTTCAGGTACATCGTCATCAGCGCCTTGTCCTTGCCCGTTAATAGCTCGGCCCTGCTCTGCAGCATATCGATTCGGTCACGGCATCTTTTTCTCGCCTTCACTTCTACTTTCGTTACATTTTCGTGCATCGATTCCATAGGAATCCCCCTTTCTTGGTGAATTCACACTCCTCTTGCCTTTTTCAACACTTTTCTCAGCCGTTTGGGAGAAAGGGGAAAGAGATAATATAAAAGCTTGAATTTCAAGATAGACTTGATATTCTATTGGAAATAAGGTTCGGCGATGTGGCTGAGCATTGAGATACAAGGTTATATGGGAAATCCCATATGATGTGTGTGAAGTATGACAAGATGAAGGGATAAATAAGCTATGCGACATAGAATTATTGTTTCACTGTTACTATTTACGCTTTTTCTAATTACTTCTGCTGAAGGTTCATCTGAACAGAGTAAGCCACCAGGTCGAATGATGGTTGGGTTTTTGTATTTTGAGGACAAAACTTCGGATCCCAATATGGCTTATTGGAAATATTCAGTTACTGGTCTATTAAAGAATCAAATTTATGAGGTAAAGGCGATAAAACTGCTTTCAGGTAATGCAGTCCAATTTGCCTTCAGACAATTAGATAAAAAAATTGGTGACTCCATAGACACAACACAGGCGAGAAAAATGGGAGAGCTTATCGAGGCGCAGAGAGTTGTCTATGGAAGCTACCATTATAAGGGTAACAAATGGCAGGTAAATGCGTATGTGTTAAATGTGGCAAGCGGGAAAGTGTCAAAAAAGCTAACCTCCGTATCAGCAAATTGGTTCGATATACGTGACAGTCTCAATAAACAGATTCTTAGGGAATTGAACATCAAGCCAACCGAAGAGGAACTGGAAAAGATGTCACATCGCATGACGGTATCTTCCAAAGCCTTAGAATTATACTCTCGAGGTTATGCACTACGAGAGCAAGGCAGTCCGGAGTCTGAAATAGAAGAGATGTATCGCAAAGCAATCTCTACTGACCCGCAATTTGCCATGGCTTATGCTAATCTTGCGGCTGTGCTTGGAACCCAGGGGAAGTTTACTGAGGCTGAGGAAGTTATACATAAAGCCTTAAAGATAGACTCAGAAGATCCAGAATCACATAATATTTTAGGTGTCGTATACTTATTTCAAGGAAAATATCCAGAAGCCCAACAGGAATTACAGAAATGTTTACGTCTGGACGCCGATTTTTCTGCAGCGGCAAGTAGGCTTGGGCAGCTTAGTGCAACACAAAGTAAGTTCGATGAGGCTATTGGTTTTTACGAAAAGTCTAAGAGGATCGACCCTTTCTATGCAAGTAACCTTGCCTGTTTGGGACTTGCCTATGCCAATCTACGACAACGAGAAAAAACGATAGTGCAACTGAGAGAGATCGAGAGGCTTGAGCCAGAAGGCCCGGATAGAACGAATACGGATCAAATGCTTTTCCAAATATATGATTTATTAGGTGATATACCATTGGCAGTAAAGCATGGCGATAACTTCCTTGACAATGCACGTGAAACGGGCGCACAACCCAAAATGGTCAAGAGTTTGGCAAAAAGGATTGAAGGGTTAAGAGCCAGATTGACACCTGTTTTTGTAGACTCCCCAATGCCGAAGGTCTATTCAGAAAAAGAATTAAAAGTTGCTCTTGGTAAAAAACTTACTCAGGAAGAATTGAAACTTATCGTTAATCCTGTGGTCTACAATGAGGAAATGAAGGTTTGGGCACAGGATATAACCAAAAACACCAAGAATGATTTTGACAAGGCCAAAACAATATTCGATGCTATGATAGCACGGATTCAACCTCAACAGAAGACAGTGGAAATTGGAACACTTACTGCCCAGCAAGTTTTTGAAAACTGGAATGATAAAGAAAACTCTTTTATCTGCCAGGAGTTTACAAATCTGTATGTGGCGTTGGCGAGGTCAGTAAAACTCAAGGCATTCAGGGTGTTGGTACAAAAAAACTATGCTGACAATTTGAATCTTCACATGTGCGCAGGAATCTTTGTAGATGGTAATGCCCTGCTTGTAGATCCCCCTTCCCGATGGTTAGGTGTTCCTCATAAAGAGTATGTGTTTCTCGATGATTTGCAATCAATTGCATACCATCTGAACCAAATGGATGTCTCTCGATGCAAAATTGCAATAAAACTGTATCCTGACGGAGTGATTTCCCATTTAAATATGGCTGGATTTCTTACAGAAGAAGGCAAATGGGAACAAGCTCGCATCTGGCTGGATAAGGCTATGGAACTTGCCCCGGATTATTGGTTTGTTTACATACAACTGGGTCGTTTTGCGGGACATGATGGTGATATTAAAGCAGCAGAAAATTTTTATCGTAAAGCTTTGGAGATTAATCCGGAGTTTTCAGAAACCCATGGTTCTTTGGCATATGTTCTGTTGAAACAAGACAGACTTAAGGAAGCACGCGAAGAATTGCGGGCATCTTTGTTATATCAACCCGAGACTCAGAAGGCAGAAGAGGCACTGCGTGCTATAGCCATGATAAATGAAAAAATCGGCTATAATTCCGCAAATATTGATACAAAAATCACTGTTGAACAATCACAATATTATCAGCCAGAGTTGACCTCTGAGACTAAAAAGGATATAGAGAAATTAAAAATACTTACTGTGGGGACAGAAATAATCACAATAGATGATATAATACTATATTCTTTTAAGCAGCGACTTAAGTCTTTTGCGGAAAATCTAACATTTGAAAGATACAATAGGCAGATCAAGCCAAATATTACAGCAAGGATTCGGAATGAAATCTTTTATCGGCAAGCCAAGCAACAAGTTGGGGAAAGTATTTATGAAACGCTTGATGATAAGGTTGAGGAGGCGGTTAATAAGTTTGTGGCTGAGTGTGACAATAATGATACTAAAATAAGTAAGGCGCTCAAGCAATTAGGACTTAATGACTTGCAGGAGTACCGGGAACTGCAAAAAAGAGCGGAAATTGAACAGGCTTATATATTGAAGCTGACGGAAACCTATGAACCAATATCTTTAAGTCAGATGCAGAAATATTATGAGGATAATCAATCAATTTTTCAAGTAGATGGCAATCTACAGTTTTCTCTGATCGATATTGAACTTAAAAAATTAAAACCATCTCAAATCAATGAAGGAGAAACTGCAAAAAATGCAGCAATGCGGATAGCAAATCAGCTTGTTAAGAGGTTGCGTGATGGTGAAGATTTTGCCCTGCTTGCCAAGAAGTATTCACATGGTTATCGAAGTCAACATGGAGGGACTTGGAGGTCATTACACCTTGGATCATTAGCACAGCCTTATAATTTACTTGAAGAAAAGTCAGCAGAGATGAATCCGGGAGAAGTGTCAGGTTCCATTGAAGCAGATGGTCATGTATTTATAATGAAATTGTTACAATTGAATAAAGGCGGTGTAAAACCATTTAAAGATGTTCAGTGGGAAATCAAAGCGGCGATAGAAGAAAGACAGTGTGATGCTGTTCTCAATAAGTTACACCGCAGACGTGATAAGTTCCCTGGCATTAAAGAATTTGCTGATTTATGTATTAAGGAAAGTTATTTTAGATTTACAGATAATGGCCTTGAATAGAACGATACTTCCTGCACATATCTTGTAGCAAGATAAGTGCAAAACAGTTGTATTTTCGGAATAGCAAAAATCCTCTGGTGTCTCGATCCGAAGGATAAAATTACAGTCCCTTGAACAAGAGATACGTTAGTCTGTTTACTCGCAAGCCTTTTGTCACTCCCACGAGATGAAAATATTGACTTGCAAAAGAACTTTTTTTAGCTTTTAGTCATTTGTTAAATTCTTGGATTTCCCCCTTTTTACTATCCGCTGTCCTTGGCACTCCGCCGAAAGGCGTCCCCGCCGTCAGGCGTCCCTGAGTGGACAGGCGGACTTACCGAGCATGCCGCTTGTAAATAACCTCCGCCGGCCCAGCCAACTCCTTAACAACCAATACCTCCGGCCGCAAATCCCTCAATATGTCCTCCTGACCCGAAGCCAATACAAACGTCACCCCCTGCCGCTTTGCAAACTTGCGTATGTTATAAGAAATCACCGCCGCCGAAAGCCTGTCTAAATTCGAGCAGAATTCATCCGCAAAGATAAATCTCTTCTTTCTCGCTAATGCAACTGCCAGCCGGAACCGCCACTTCTCCCCGTCGCTCAAATTTGCCGGCCTGCCAAGAACACAGTAAACATCATTAAGACCCGCCGTGCTAAGCGCCTTCAGCCCCTCTAAAAAATCGCCCTCTATACAATCTATCACCGTCCTTTCTCTCGCTAATTCTATCTTATCTAAATTAATCCTTTCCCTCGCAGGTACCGCCTTCTCTAATTCCTTCAGCAGCACGCTCTTTCCCGACCCCGAAGGCCCTGTGATATAAACTATATCGCCCTCATTGATTTCAATACTGCACTCATGCGTTATCGCCTTCTCACCAAGCTGCTTTAGCGACAGCCCGAACATCCTGCAAACCTGACCGGCCTTCTCGCTTAAAGGCCCTTCCCAGCCAAACCGCTTCGACACACTGTATCTCTTCATTTAACCACCCCGTTTTTTCCCCTTCTCCGGCTTACCCTAAATGCTTTTTTCTTCCGACTTAATAACCTTAACAAGACTCTGGATTTTTTTCAGGCTCTCACGCACCCGGTAATAGCTCAGTTTCCGCCGTCTGGCTATTTTCTTTATCGATGTCCCCCTGAGAAAATAATCCTTTGCGATAATCATCTCCTCCTCGGTGAATTTATCACGGTTCCGAAGGCAGGTTATATATTCGCTGTCTGTCAGCCGCTTTATAACCTTATAAATCCTCCTCGCCACCGTCGCCTCGTTGACGCCGGTCAGTTTCGCCATCTGGTAAAAAGTATTGCCGTACTTCAGGTACATCGTCATCAGAGCCTTGTCCTTTCCCGTCAATAGCTCGGCCCTGCTCTGCAGCATATCGATTCTGTCCCGGCATCTTTTTCTCGCCTTCACTTCTACTTTCGTTACGTTTTCGTGTATCGATTCCATAGGAATCCCCCTTTCTTGGTGAATTCACACTCCTCGTGCCTTTTTTAACCTTTACAACGGGGAAAATTTCGTCCCACTCCGCTTACCTCTCATTTCCGCAATTCCTGTCACCTTTATCTTTCCTGTTAACTTCTACTGATTACAAAGCCTTCCCAGCCAAACCCTCCTGACCGGACAGGCCTTACCAAAAATCCCAATCAACCAACTCCGCTTCTTCTCATCCCATTCCATCATCTGCCGACTCAATCCGCTTCCTTTTACTAACAGCCTCTTTTCTCCGGTGCCATCCGCACCGCTAACTGCTTCAACTATCAAATGTCACTTCACAAAAAACCTGAATGTCCTTTTAATGACATCTCTTGTTAAACTCCTTCGCCTTCAAACCGTCTCATTCTTACCGACCTTCATCCATCTGTTCTTCATTACTCACCTTCTCTCCAAGCCATTCCCATCTTCTCGACAAGCTGTGTCCTGTATCTGCCAACAACCTGTCCCGTCAATAATCTTTCCTGACCAACTTTCACCTTAGCAACTCTCCGCCTCACCTGACCAATCCCATCTTCTCGACAAGCCATGTCCCATATCCGAACACCATCTGTGCCGCTCGCCATCTCTCCCAACAGATCCAACTGTTCCGAAACACCAAAATCATCATCTCTCAAAATAACCTCACCACTTTGGCATTTGTCAGATTATGCCTGACCAAACCAATCTTCCTGACAAACTGTTGTGTCTTGCATCCATTCGTCCGCTGCTGCTCACCTTCTCTCCGAGCCAATCCCATCTTCTCTACAAGCCAAGTCTTTTATTTTCCCCGCCCTCTGTTCCGCCAATAATCTCTCCTGACCAACTTTCACCTTAGCTGCTCACCTTCTCTCCGAGCCAATACAATCTTCTTGACAAGCCATGTCCCATATCCGAACACCATCTGTGCCGCTCGCCATCCTTTCCAACAGACCCAACTGTTCCGAACATCCAAAATCATCATCTCTCAAAATCACCTCACCAACCGAACCCTTGAAACACCCTAAAAATTCCATTTATCATCATCTCATCACCAACTTATTTGATATTTACTTAACACGGCGCATATTTTAACAAATTACACAACAAAGTCAAGCGTTTTGTTCGTTTTTTTTCAAAATATTTTCTTTTTTTTATTTTTATCTAACTTTTCTTGTCATTTTGTAAGATTTTTTTCGTTTTTTTGAAGGAATTAAACCGCCAGATGGACAAAACCAACCCCCGCAAAACCCAAAAAATTCAACATTCTAAAAACATAAATATTGATATTTACAGCGATAGCTGATAAAGTCTCGAAACCAGTTTTACAGCTTAAAAAACCTGTTTTTTCGTCAAAAACAAAGGATTTTGCTATTCTTGGGAATCTAAAAATGACTCGAAAACTAATATCATTAAGCCTACTTTTATACTCCCTTGTTATTTTCTCATCATGCGATAATATTGATAAACACCCAACCGGAAAGGACAATCAGAAAATGTATAAGTCTTATCAGGTAAACAAGTTACGTGGGCCTATAAACATCGACGGCAATTTCGACAAGCCCCAGTGGCAAAATGTAAAACCCCTTTATATCGACGTAATAATGGGCCCTGAACCACAATTCAAACCCAAAGCCCAGGTCAAGTTGCTCTACGACGACGAAAATCTCTACGTCTGTTTCAAAGTGGAAGATAGATACATAAGAGCAATAACAACAAGCAATTACGGCCCCGTCTGGGAAGATACTTGCGTCGAATTTTTCTTCACCCCAGGCCAGGATATCAAAAAAGGCTATTTAAACTTCGAAACAAACTGCATTGGAATGGTTATGTTCCGCCATCAAACCGGCCGTGAAGAAAACGTAACCCTAACCGACCCTGCCGACCTTGCACAGGTGGAAATGGCCCATTCACTCCCAAAAAAGGCTATTGACCCCGAAAACCCGGAACCGATTACCTGGACGATGGAGTATCGGCTGCCCCTAAAAATGCTTGAAAAGTACCAGAAGATAACAAAACCCGCACCGGGGGTGAAATGGCTGGCCAACTTCTATAAGTGCGGCAGCAACGCATCGAATCCTCACTGGATGACTTGGTCGCGCATCGACAAGGAGCGCCCTGATTTTCATCGGCCTGAATACTTTGGAACGCTTGAATTTGTGGATTAACACACAATTTAATCGACCTGAACTTTATTCTTCTGATTTCAATAACACCATTTTTGAATGATGGTTCTTTACTCAATCCATATAAAGGCAATTTTGCACATTTGCCTTCAGTGCGAATTTTGATAAAAAGCAAATGTGAATTTTACTAAAAAAGCTTTGCTTTTAATCATCCGCTGGTTATATTATTGATTGCTGGTAATTTGCAGCTAAGAGAACTGTGAAATACCGACTAACGACCGGCTGGTTTTCGAGGATAAAAATGCCAGGAAGGATTCCTAAGGTAGTTGTGGTCGGCGGCACCTATGTTGATATGGCAATAAGGTGCAGCCAAATTCCCTCCAATGGTCAAAGCGCCGCAGGTTCTGCCCTTTCATACACCGCTACAGGCCCCGGACCGAATCAGGCAACCGAGGCGGCTTTGTGCGGCTGTGAAGTGTATCTTGTGAGCAAAGTCGGCGGTGACCCTTTTGGTCAAATGGTCAAAGCCGACCTTGCCGAATTCAACGTAAATACCGATTTTGTCTATACCGCCGAAGCCAAAAATACCGGTACTGTCGTGACCCTGGTTAATGCCGAAGGTGAAAACGCATCTTTGATTTATACCGGTGCCAACAGTGCTCTACACCCCCAGGATATCGATGCGGCCGAGCAGATTATATCCGAGGCTGATGTTTGTCTGATTCACGGCCATTTGCCACAGGACAGCATTTTAACCGCTATTCGCTGGGCGAAAGTTCACGGTACAAAGGTCATTCTCAATCCTGCCCGGCCGATAGAGCAGCCGGACAAACAAAACAACGCTTTGCCTATCGAGTATTTCTCTGTAAACATATTGATACCAAATCTTTACGAGGCTGCGGATATTACGGAGCATTCTGCGGCCAATATTCGCACTGCCAAGCTTATCGGGTCTGACCTTGTTGGCCGGGGCGCCGATGCAGCTGTAATAACAATGGGCCGGCGAGGGTGTATGGTTGTCGACAGGGATAGCGCCGACCACATTGGGGCTTTCGAGATAGAACTGGTTGACAAGACCTGTACGGGCGATGCCTTTGCCGGCGCGCTGGCAGCGTGCTGTGCGGTCGGGGACAAGTTGAGGAAGGCTGTAAAATTCGCATCTGCTGCAGGGGCCTTGGTTTGCACGAAATTCGGAGCGATTGAGGCATTGCCCACAAAAGCTGAGATAATTGAGATGCTTCAAAAAGAAGATGTCGAATGATTTTATACCTACATGCTCCAGATAGTACTTTTTGATTCGGCTGTGCAACAAATCATAAATCAGCTTGTAGCAAGCAAAATAGATGTATTTTTTTGTGTTATCTTTGTAAAGATTCGTACAAAATACGCACAACTGCGTTCTTTTCTCGCCTGTTTGTTATTTCCGAGTTTGGTTTTTGGTGTAAAAATGGGGTTTGGTGGATTTTTATAATCCTTGATTTTTGGGTAAAAATGGGGGGTGGTTTTGTATGGGGGAATTTAGGGCACCCTTGTTTTTGAGCTAAAAATGCTGTTGGGCATTTTAAAAACGTCAAAAAAACAAAAGAAAAGACGAAAAAACGAACAAAAAGTTAAAAAAAAGAAAAAAAAGAAGAAAAATTGAAAAAAAAGATGCAAAAAGATGCACAATTCGCACTGTGTTTTCAAAATCGGGCAAAAATCCCGCTCCCCGCAAGGGGTCCCTTAGGACAAGCGCCGCATGGTCCCCTGCTGCCTGCCAAGATAGAAACAGCCCGGGGATGACAATACTGCTGGAGTAAGCA
>Ga0272442_10008031_pt1 | contig 13497 bp, 11 predicted proteins | sample SSMForm2O_FD_200262 | JGI IMG/M metagenome (GOLD analysis project Ga0272442, IMG submission 200262) | Marine sediment archaeal communities from Little Sippewissett salt marsh, Falmouth, MA, United States - SSM-Form-2O | ecosystem: Environmental > Aquatic > Marine > Wetlands > Sediment ...
GAATCCCGTTAATCCTTGAAACTCCCGATGATTCAAAATGGGGGGAAGAAATTGCCCTGTTAAAAAATATGCAGGAATGAATGAAATTGTTTATCTCAATGGAAAATTCCTCCCCAAAGAGGAAGCATGGATTTCGCCCGACGACCGGGGATTTATCTTTGCCGATGGCGTTTACGAAGTCGTAAAATATTATAATGGGAGGCCGTTCCGCTTCCGCGACCATCTTGAAAGGCTGAAAAGAAGCCTGGAAGAAATTAAAATTCAATATAACGGGCTTGAAAATTTAAACAAAATATTATCAGAATTACTTGATAAAAACAACAGGCTCGGTAAACAGGCAGGGGTGTACCTTCAGATTACAAGGGGTGTCAACAAACGAATCCATTATTTCCCCAAAGATATTATTCCTACCATCTATGCTTTTTCTTTCGATTTCCAGTCGTATGCCGATAAACTTGAAAACGGAGTACGTGTAATTACCCATGAGGATATTCGCTGGCACCGGTGTGATATTAAATCGGTTGCCTTGCTGCCAAACTCAATGCTGTATAATAAGGCTGTAGAATCCGGCGCTGATGAGTGTTTGTTTTTCCGCAATGGGATACTGACCGAAGGGGCATTGTCAAGTGTTTTTGTTGTGGTCAACGGAACTGTACTTACGCACCCTTTGTCGAATTTAGTCCTGTCCGGAGTAACACGTAAAGTGGTACTTGAAATTTGTGTTCAGAATAACATTCCGTTCGAAGAAAGGGCTGCAACGGAAGCAGAACTGTTTTCAGCCGATGAAGTTTTTATTACAGGGACAGGAAGCGAGGTCACACCCGTTGTGCAGGTTGATAATACACTAATTGGAAATAACAGGCCGGGCGATATCACACGGTATATCCAAAATAAATTGTTTGAATTAGTGGAAAGATAGAATTATACCGATTATGAAAAACATTGAGCCATCGGTTCGCTTACTCCCAATGTTTTTGTTTTTCTATATCGGTATTTAACCAATTCGAAAATAATTTATATAGCCTAATCATTTTCGTAATTGGTATTACCGGTTTTGCATGCCTATGTCAAAAAAATGCTTTCCCCGTTAAAATTCCCAGGTTTTCAGTTTATGCGGCGAATGTGCATGAATCAGTGCGCGTGCCAGGATTGTGGTAGTATCGACCAGGGGGACTGAATTAAAAGTTGGTTCAGTAAAAGCTAACGGGAGTTCTGTACATCCGAGCACAATTAATCCAGCCCCCATGCTGATCAGACTTTCGGCTGCTTCCGTTAAAATTTCTTTCGACCTGGCAGAAATACCCTTTGGCATCGCCTTGATGCCATAATCAGGATGATAAATAGCAGAGTGCACCTTATTCTGTAATTCCAGTGAAATATTCAGGACGTTGAGCCCTGATTCCGATAAGGATGAGTATAGTTTTGAATTATAAGTACCGGTTGTCCCTAAAATTCCGACATTTTTAACATGAGGGTAATACTTTTTTATAAAAAGCCCTGTTTCATCAACTATATGCAAAAGTCTAATCTTTGAGTCCTTTTTCTTCAGTTCATCCACTATTACCGAAAAAATGCGGGGGCTGTAAGCCGTATTGCATGCCATCGCAACCACAGTGCAACCCTGCTGTTCCAGTTTTAATATGATCGCGACAAGGTTAAAAGCCGGATTTTCATTAATGGCCCCTTCCAGGAATTCAGTGCGGTCGCCGATAATTTCAGGCAGCGAATAAAGAATCTGCGGGATGTGTTCCTGGTCTTTTGCTGCAATTGTATGATTCACAATTTTTGTTGAAAGGCCGATACCTGCCAGGGGGCCTATCCCCCCGACAATTCCGATTATCCCATTTTTAATTTCAGGCAATCCCATTTTAATCTATTGAAAAGTAAAAGCTTCCCTGATTAATTCGAGGCTTTTCGGTATGGCTGACATCGGATCTTCCTGCCCCTCGAATTCGATAGAAACATAACCACGGTAATCAACCTTCCTGAATATCTCGGCTACTCTTTTGTAGTCAATATCGAGGGTGTACCATTTCCCCCCGCCGTAGTATGTTTTTGCCTGTATCAGGAAAGTCTGCGGCGCCATCATTTCAAGTTGTCCGTATTGGTTTTCGAGGAAATTCCCGGTGTCGGATGTAATTTGCAGCCAGGGCGACCCGATAGCGTTTACAATGCGCAGCACCCCTTCGGCCGTCCTGCCAAGCCCCCAGTGGTTTTCAAGCCCGAGCACCACACCACATTTTTCGGCAACCGGGATACACTGGGCAATGGCATCGATCACCCACTTAAAGCCTTCTTCCTCCGTGTAGCCTTCGAGGACAGGCTCGACCCCTTTGTTGGCCATCAGGTCATCGAACGAAGCAATGGTCCCCCATCGGCCCGTGTTCAGCCGCATGGTCGGGATGCCCAACTGGTAGGCCAACTCAATCTGGCGGATTGTTTTTTTAATTTCCGAATCACGTTTTTCCTTTTCGGGGTAAACAAATCCCTGGTGCGTTGAAAAGCCCATAATATCGAGCCCTGCATGGAACGCCTGCCTTTTCAGTTTCTGAAGGTAACTGTTTTCTTCCGAAGCCATTTGCATTAACAGGAATTCAATCCCGTCGAAGCCCATGGTTGCCGCTTTTTCAATACAATCCTCAATAGGCGAGTTTTCTTTCGGGCCATTAAACTGCCAGAAAGAATAGGTTGAGACACCTATCCTGTTATGAGAATGAGCCGATTTTTCCCTCTTTTCCTGTGAAGGCTGGCACGCCCCGGTTATTCCTGCTCCAACCGAGGCTGTCGCAACAGTTGCTATGAAATTCCGACGGTTTGTTTTCATTGGATGTCGATTTACTTTTTTTTTATAACTTTCGTTCTGAATAATTTATTATTAAAGGTAAAATTCTAACTTTAAAGTGTAATTATTTTCCAATAAATAATTTCATTTTATCCGGCATCAAAATTATAAATTTATGGAACTATGAAAAAATACGTATTTACAGGAATTTTATTCCTATCAGTGATTTTTGTTTTTGGTCAGAATGAAATAGAAAAAGGGCTGTCGGCCATAACCGAAAATGTTGTGAAAGGGCAACTTGAATTTTTAGCTTCCGACTGGACCGAAGGTCGCGAAACAGGCGCTAAAGGCGCTTACATGGCTGCCGATTATATTGCTTCTATGTTTAAGGTTTACGGGATTAAGCCTTTTGGCGACGAGGTAGTGGAAATGCCTTCGCGCCGCATGATGATGAGGTCAGGTCCAGGCTTCCGCCCTAAAGTTGATACTAGTTATTTCCAGAATTTCAGCCTTGTCAGGTATGAGCCGGGCGACGAGCAGGCACTGGATGTAATTTCAAACGGGAATGTGAGCGAGCGGACGACTCATTTTAATTATCAGACTGATTTCAGTTTCCGTGGTGGCTCGGTGGCACAATCAGCTAAAGCGCCTGTGGTCTTTGCCGGCTATGGCTTAACCGATGAAGATAAAGGTTATGACGACTTAAAAAACATCGATGTAAACGGGAAAATTGTTGTTATTGTCAGCGGCTTCCCCGGGCATAAAGATACAGCCTCGGCTGCTTACAAAAAATTCAAGCCCGAAAGGCCGGGCTTCCCTTTTCGCAGGCGACCCAGGGGCAACCAGTTTCAGAATATTATTGACAAAGGGGCTGTTGCGGTCATCCAGGTTTCATACGAAGAACCGCCTACCGATTGGTCGACGAACCAGGTTTACCCGGCTAAGGGAGCTTATTATGAAGCCGATGCGCCGTTAAAATCGTATTACGATTACAGGATGGAATTGCCTGGCTCCGGAAATAATTCAGGGTTGCCTGTGTTTTCTGTAACACAGAATGTCTTTAACGCAATTATCGAGGGCACAAATTTAAACCTCGATGATTTTGAGGAATACACAAAAGAAAATATGAAACCGGCTTCCAGGGCATTGCCGGGGAAATCAATCTCGTTTAAAACATCGGTTAAGACAGAAATTGTTAAAGTGCGGAATGTGATAGGCATGATTGAAGGCGAAAAGAAAGATGAATATATTGTTGTTGGCGGACACTACGACCACCTTGGGAAATTTGACGGATGGATATGGAACGGAGCCGATGATAACGCATCGGGGACGGTTGGTGTAATGACCATTGCCAAAGCGTTTGCCGAAACCGGCAAAAAACCTGAAAAATCGGTCATCTTTGCAGCTTGGACAGCCGAGGAAAAAGGATTATATGGCTCGACTTATTTTGTTAAGCAGGTAAAAGAAAAAGGGATGAATGTAATCCTGAACCTGAATTACGATATGATTGCCAGGGACACCGAACGTGACACGGCAAAAAACCAGGCGTCGATGCAGTATACTGAAGCTTACCCAGGAATCAGGGAACTGACCGAAAAAAACATTGAAGAATATGGTATTAACCTTGATTTAAGTTACCGGGCATCGAGGCAGCCGGGTGGTGGCAGCGACCATGCCCCTTTTGCACGGGAGGGGATACCTATATTTTATTTTATGGCAGCCATGCACCCCGATTACCACCAACCTTCGGATGAGCTTAGCAAGGTCAACTGGGATAAAATGATTGACATTATAAGGATTGGATTCCTGAATATCTGGAATTTTGCCAACAGCGATGAGTACCTGATTAAGAAAGAGGATTCATCAGAAGATGCTTCGGAAGAATAAAAAATAAGAGCCGTTCAAAAAATTGAGCGGCTTTTTTACTCTTCTAAACCCTGCAACATTTTTATGGTTTTACGGCCCAGTTCTGTTTTGCGCTGGATATGGCAAAGGATTTCTTTGACAAATGCGTTCTTTTCAAACGTGCCCCTGACCTTTTCAAAATCCTGCTTTTTTATTTCGTGGTCACCGTCGATGCCAAACCCGGTCATCGAATTCAGGGCAAATTCCTTTTTAGCATCCTCGTAAAGCATCTCATCAAGCCCGACCACACTTTTTATCCATTTGTGGATTATTTCAATCAACTCTTTCGGCGAAATAATTTTAAAACTGGTACGGTATCTTTTTTCAATTAAATCGGCAGCCCAGCCCCATTCATATTCATAATAATTCGAGTGGAGCTCTTTGAAAAAACTTTCAACCTCTTCGAGGTTGTTTAGCCTTTTCTTCTCAATCCTTGAGATCAGCAGGTCAATTTCTTTTTTAGGCGCTATCAGCCCGGCAAGGTCGACCCAATCGCCCCGCCCTTTCCTGTTTTTGGGGATCAGGAACTTTCGCAATTCCTCCATATTTTTACATTCAGGGCATTGATTCAAACGGGTGATTAACGAATTCCCTATAAATTTAGTAACAGCCATTTCATATAGCCTGATGCCCCGTTCCAGGGCATTCTTTTTAATATAGGTGGTTTCCCATGTATAGGTCTCAGTAAACTGTCCTGATACGTTTTTCAGGTCCTGAAGGATTTTTTGCCCTTTTACCATTTGTTTGATGGTGTATGGGCTAAGGAGGTTATAGTTTATGGAATCCAGGATTTCAGAGTCCGTCCTTTTATCTCTCCTTGGCCATTTCATGGCATCGCGGATGGTTCCGACACTGCGGAGGTTAATAGCAGGGACAAGCCAACTGGCATCTTTGTTTTCAATGAGGTAAGAGAAGGGCATATCGGTAGTATCCGAATTTTTATAGTGCCTTCCCATTACCAGTGTAAAAGCCCCGATCCTGGCCGGCCAGAGAAGATAGGAGTCGCTGGTTGTTTTCGACCCTCGTTCGACAACGCCATGGTGGATAGGGCCAAGCTTGTACATGTGGTTGCTTTGATTCGACCCGCTCCCTGCATTCAGGAATGAAAACATGCCTGCAATAAGCAGGGTCGATTTGTGGTGGGTGACGGTATAAGGGCCGGCAAATATGGAGCAGGCTTCGCCGTTAAATCCCTGGCAGTTGGCAAAAAACAGAGAATGAATGGTCGAATAATGTTTCCCCAGGGCACATCCCTGGCCAATAAAACAATTGGTCACGACGGAACTGTCAGCCACTTCCGAACCGGATGAAATAATGAAATTGTCGGCTACGACGTTTGCACCAATCCTGACAGGCGCTTCAGCCGTGCTGTTAACCGAGCCGTTTTTGAGCCGGCTGGCACCTTCAATCCGCGCACGCTGCCCGAAAGAAGTGTTAATTATTTCCCGGCAGTTAAAAATAAATGTATTATTCCCGATTTCGCCTGTATCCGATTCCCTTCGTGTTGCATACTCCTGAATCAATGCCTCCAGTGTATTTATCAGGAGGGGGCTGTGGCGGTAAAACGTGAGGATGTAAGCAAGGTGCGATGAGAGTTTGTCGTAGATCGGGACCTGCCTGCCGCCGGTTTCATCGAGGACGTCGACCTTTACCCCGTTCCCGAATGAGCATGCCCCATCGACAGCAAGGAGTTCGCAGTTTTTTATTACCACATCATTGCCAATCGTGTAGTTTGCGATGTAATTCCTGATGTTGCTGATTAACGCATTATCGCCGATGCTGCAATTATGGATGGCTGCATTACTTATCCCAGCTGGTATTTCTACTCCTCCGGGGAATTCGATTTTCTTTTCAAACTTCCCCAGCCTGATCTTTCCTGAAAAGGAGGTATTTTTTATATTATCGGGGCTGAAGCCATTTGCAACTTCGATGTTTTCCCAATTATCACATGTGCAGCCCTGCTTTTGCAGCCGGGCAATCTCTTGCTTTGTTAATTTCCTTAAGGGAGCCATTTAACAGACTATTTTATAAACTTTATTGTGCATGCAAAGTAATTAAATTATTTGCTATATCGTGATATATTAACCGGGAAACGTTTTTTTAACGAGGCTATTTACTGATGTTTGTGCTAACCAGGCTTCCTTCAAAATTCTTGAAACATTTTTTGAGTTTGGTTGAATAAATATAAAAGCCATTTAATTTACCCTCGCCAATTATCATTAGCCTTGGGTCAGGCATTTGATTTGAAATTTCAATTACGTCCTCGAATTTGATATTATTTTTTTTAAGCCATAATGATGTTTTAAGCTCTCCTAACTTATAACGCCTTCCGGCTTTTTCTTCATTGTCAAAATTTTTAATAGTGCCGTCGTATTCTATTTGAGTAAAACTGACCATCTTGTATTGTTTGTTATAAAAATAAAGTATGTCTGATATTCAATGGTTACATGCCAGATAAATTTCACCTGATGTTAATAAGTTTCGGTTTATTAACAACCGAACACATTTACGACCAAAAATAAGGCACAAACCAGATACTGATTTGTGCCTTATTCCTGCGTGTTAACAACCGGTTAAAACCTGAACCCAAGAGTCAGGATAGCTTTTGTAAAGCTGTTTTCAAATTTTGCCATTTCCGGTTGATTATATGCACTGGTCAGAGGTGCGGAATAAAGGAGGTTATAATTTTCTGCTACTATGTTCCTGACAGCAATATCAAAAAAGAAACCTCCCTTTTTGTAGCCGACCCCGCCGGCAAATACCTGCCGGTTGGCATCGCTGTTTGGCTGGCTTTTACCAAAAGCAGCCGATTCATAAGCCGAGGGGTAGAATTCGTATCCGCCCCTTAAGCTCAACTCTTCTGTTATCCGGTATTCTCCGCCAAGCCTGATATTTCCAACAGCCTTGTATGCTTCCGTAATATCTTTGTTTTCTGCGACAAAGGCATATCCGTCGCCGCCGTCCCTGAGTTTCGCTTTTGAATAATCGACATATTCATAATCGAAACTGATTAATCCCGCTTTGGCAATCACGAATGCCCCGCTAATCGTAGCCCTGAGTGGTGTTTCGAGGTCGTAATCGTATTCCCCGATCCTGTCTGACTCTTCATAGTAATATTCAGTGCCTCCGTCATCATAGGTGATCGAAGAACTCATTGCTGTGTGGTATGTATCATTGAGCCTGAAAAAGGTTGGTGTATGAAGTGAAGCTCCCAACCTGACTGCATTCACAGGCTTAAAGATGATACCTAATTTTACATTAAAACCTGTCCCCGAGGTTCTGAGGTAACTATCAAACTGAAGGTCATTAAAATATGGGATGGAGCCATCTTCGTCCCATTCCGTTATACTCGATGTTTCTTTAAAATACAGGTCCTGAATCCCGACTGAGGCGCCTGCATAAAATTTATGGTTAAAATTCAGCCCCAATGCCAGGGTGTATTCGTCTAACGAACCGCGCCGGGTAATACTTTTCTGTTGGCTGTGGCCATACCCTGCATCCTCCATATCGTGCCAGTAAACGCTGGTCTCCGTATCCTGGAGCAGGAGGTCGGTTTGCCAGGCAAGCTCTTCATAAAAATCACTCCAGTCGCCGTAATTGGCATTCTCAGCAATATAATCCAGGAATGAGCTGTTTGAATTGTATCCTTCAACCAGTGCATTGCTGTTAAAATCCTTCAGCCTGTTATACCCAATCCCGAAATTCAGGCTTACAATGCCGCTTTCGCTGTTTGCGCCTGCGATAAATGAACCAACATAACTGATATTGCTGAAAGCAAAGTTGTATTTGCTGTCGCTGAAAGTTGTGCTTAGATAGGTTGATTCGATGTTATTCTGCCCGAAATAGGGCGAGAGGGCAAGTTCCGCCGACCGGTACAGCCCGATGCCTGCCGGGTTGATACTGACTGATGTAAAATCGCCGCCCAGAGCGCCAAATGCATTCCCCATGGCGCCTGCCCTTGCTGTCCCCTCAAGCTGATAGGTTGAATACCTCAATGCATCAAGTAAATCCTGGGAATAACCAATGGCAGGGATAATTATAGTAATCAATAAAATTGTTATTGTTTTTTTCATGGCCTGATTATTTGGAATTTATAAATAATTTCATATTCGAAAATGCTGTTTTACCTTCTTCCGCTACTGCTCCTGCTTGAACCGCCTGAACTTCTTGAGCCTCCGGAGCTGCCGGAACTTCTTACACCAGACGAGCCACTTGACCGGACGCTGCTACCTGAACTGCGGCTTGAAGAAGAGCGGACACTGCTGCCTGACGAACTGCTCCGGGAAGGTACGCTGTAAGACCTCGACGACCTGCCGGAGCTTGAGCTAATGCTTTTTGTATACGTTGAACTTGACCGGTATGTCCTCTGGACATTTGAGCTGCTCTTTGTGCCGGAATATCCAGAACGGGAACTTCCTGAGGTTACTTTTGAACTGCTGTTGCTGCTGGTAGCTGGCCTGGTATATATCTGCCTGTTATAACTCGAACGTGTAGACCTTGGAGTCTTACTGTAGCTTGGCGTATAAGTATTTTGGCTTCTCCTGATGCTTGAGGAGTTCGTGTTGTCTTGTGTGGCAATAGTACTTCTCGATACAGATGTTGACTGCCTCCTCCCGTCATTTGCCGAGGTATTTGCCCTCCGTCTTTCAGTTAAGACAGCATTTGATGTCCTTGTGGTATTCACATTACTTCCCTGCTGTACTCCTGAAACAGAATTCGCCCTCCTGTTGTTTTGGCCATCATTTGTAACAGTCGATGGATTGGCATTCTTTCGAGTGACAGCCTGCGATGCAACATTGGTCGCACCTCTGCGGGCATCGTTTGTATTCCTGATGACATTGGTGCCGGCACTCCTCCTTTTTCCATAATCAACTCTATTGGCATAATATCCTGATGGACCGTAATTATTCCAGTAGCCTCCATAACCATAATAGCCTCCCCAGCCTCCATAATACCATGGGCTGTAATAGGAATAGTAATAGGGGTATCCCCAGTAATTCCAACTATTCCAGGGGGAGTAACCCCAATACCTTCCATAGTAAGGATAATGCCAATATGAATTCCATCCCCATCCCCAGCTTAAGCTGAAATAAGGTGAATACCAACTATCGTAGTACCACCAGTCATCCCAGTAAAACGGGTCGTAGAAATACGGGTTGTGGAAGCGCCTTATTCTCCAGGCATAATCCAGGTCGTCACCGTCGTAATAATTATTGATAACATATTTTACTTCGTCATCATTATAGTAAAGGGTGGTATCGCTTTCCATCAGCTCCATTTGTTCCATATTATAGAGCTGGGCGTCGGTATAACCTTCTTCCTCATCGTCGAAAATATAATTATTCATGGTTTTTGACCCATTTTCATTTTCTTCGATTTCGCTGATAATGATTTTTTCAGCCGATTTTGATTCAGGTTCCGGTTCATCGGTATAAAATTCTTCAGCCAAAACAGGAGGTGGTACATCTCCCGGGTTAAAGTAAATATCATCCTGATAGGAGTTAGTCATATAAGATCCCGTAGTACATGCCCCGAATATGAGCGCAAGCATTGCTGCCAATAATTTCAACCGTGTTTTCATAACTTGTCCTCCCGTTTATTTTATGTCAATTTAATTTATTTATTTTGTAACCGCTTTACAGAACCATAAAAAACAAAATTTATACCAAAATAAAAAAAATGGCCAAGGTATTAACACCACGGAGCGAAAATTATTCACAATGGTACCAGGACCTGGTTTTAAAAGCAGGCCTGGCGGAGAATTCAGCAGTAAGGGGTTGTATGGTTATAAAACCTTACGGATATGCTATTTGGGAGAAAATGCAACGGCAACTCGACGATATGTTCAAAGCTACAGGGCATGAGAATGCCTATTTCCCGTTGTTTATACCAAAATCGTTTTTTAGCAGGGAAGCTGATCATGTCGAGGGATTTGCAAAAGAATGTGCCGTAGTAACCCATTACCGGTTAAAAAGCAAGCCTGACGGAATAGGAGTGGAGGTAGACCCTGAAGCTGCCCTGGAGGAAGAATTAATCATCCGGCCAACATCCGAAACCATCATATGGAATACTTACCGGAACTGGATACAATCGCACCGCGACCTGCCAATTCTTTTGAACCAGTGGGCTAATGTTGTTCGGTGGGAAATGCGTACAAGGCTGTTCCTGCGGACAGCCGAGTTCCTCTGGCAGGAAGGGCATACCGCCCATGCCACTCGTGAAGAGGCTGTTAAAGAAACAATGGAAATATTAAACGTTTATGCCGAGTTTGCCGAGAAATATATGGCAATGCCGGTTATAAAAGGCGTTAAAACTGAAAATGAACGTTTTGCCGGTGCAGTTGATACGTATACCATCGAAGCTATGATGCAGGATGGAAAAGCGCTCCAGTCGGGGACATCGCATTTCCTCGGGCAGAAGTTTGCCAAAGCTTTCGATGTGAAATTTACAAATAAAGAAGGCACGGAGGATTACGTATGGGCTACGTCATGGGGAGTTTCCACCCGCCTGATGGGAGCCCTGATCATGGCACACTCCGACGATAACGGCCTTGTGCTTCCGCCAAAGCTGGCGCCATACCAGGTCATTATTGTCCCTATTTACAAAAAAACTGATCAGCTAAACGCCATTTCACAAAAAGCCGGTGAGATAATTTCACAGCTTAAAAGCAGGGGGATTTCTGTCAGGTATGATGACAGCGACACCAAAAAACCGGGATGGAAATTTGCCGAGTACGAACTGAAAGGCGTGCCTGTCAGGTTGGCGATAGGCCCGCGCGACCTTGAAAACAGTACCGTGGAGGTAGCGCGCCGCGATACACTCGAAAAAAAAGTTGCCAGCATGGATGGCATTGACGTATTTATTGAAAAACTCCTGGAAGATATTCAGGATAGTATCTATCGGAAAGCACATGACTTCAGGGCTCAGAATATTTTCAGTACCGACTCATACGAAGAGTTCAAGGATATTATGAAGAAAGGTGGCTTTGTCCTGGCTCATTGGGACGGAACCTCTGAGACGGAAATGAAAATCAAGGAAGAAACCAAAGCTACCGTGCGTTGCATTCCTCTTGACAGTACCAAAGAAAAAGGAAAATGCATTTATTCAGGCAAACCTTCGAAACAGAGGGTTATTTTTGCGATAGCATATTAAAATTGTAAAAATGGAAAAAAAGGGCAGCTTCACCGGCTGCTTTTTTTATTACCGGTGTAAATTTCATTATTTTTAAGGATTTAATTCAATTCCGATGAGCGAAGAAAAAGAATTCAGGAGCAACCTGGCAGAAGTATTTATTCTGAAAACTTCGGTAAAAGAACTTGTTTATAAAAATACCCGTGAAGCTTTTACCATCCTGCGTAAAGTGTTAAAAAGGCTTGAAAAGGATTATTCTGCGATCCTGCAGGATAAAGTAGCACATGAAGCTTACCCGAAGTTCAGGGAACGCGGCCCGTTTGAAGTGGAATTCCGGGTTGGTGGCGACCTTCTGATTTTCAGCATGCATTCCAATATTTTCGGGTTCGACCGGAACCACCCTCTCTGGAAACTGAAATATCTTGAAGAAGATCCCCTTAGGAGTTATTGCGGCATGATAAACATCTATAATTTCCTGAACGATTCGTTTAAATACAACCGCCGGAATGACATCGGGTACCTTATTGCCAGGCTGTTTGTGAATAAAGAGAAACATTTTTTTGTGGAAGGCAAGCGCCAGTCCGACGAACTGTTAAAAGACTTTGAGACTGATACCATTTCGCCGGGATTTATCCGCCAGATCATTGAAATTGCCATTCAGTATTCGGTCCAGTTCGACTTGCTTGTCCCGCCTTACGAGCAGGTTAAAATGGCCACTGTCGACCAGATGCTTGAAAAAATAAGCCATTCGAAAATGACAACAGGCAAACGGATGGGATTTACATTCAATGTGGATGATGTATAAGAAATTATGGAAAGAGTTGTTGAACGGTTCCTGGATTATGCAAAAGAACATACTACCTCCGACCCGAAAAGTGGAACATTCCCCAGTACGGAAAGGCAGAAAGCCTTTGCCAGAAAGTTGGCAAACGAGTTAAAATCGATTGGCGTTACCGATGCCGGGGTTGATGAAAACAGTTATGTGGCCGCAACTATCCCTTCAAACCTTGAAGGCTCATTCCCGGTGGTGGGATTTATTGCACACATGGACACAAGCCCTGATTTTGCCGGCGAAAATGTCAGGCCTCAGATGATTGAAAAATACGACGGGAAACCGGTTGAACTGACAAGCAATGTAACCATCAGCCCAGGTGATTTCCCGGAACTTCTTAACTATAAAGGGCAGACAATAATTACCTCGGATGGCACAACCCTTCTGGGTGCTGACGATAAAGCCGGAATTGCCGAGATAATCACTGCCGCTGAAATCCTGCTTAAAAATAAACACATTAAGCATGGCGTAATTAAAATCTGTTTTACCCCCGACGAGGAAATTGGCAGGGGGGCCGATTTTTTTGATGTGAAAAAATTCGGGGCCGATTTTGCCTATACCCTCGATGGCAGCGAAATTGGTGAACTGGAATATGAAAATTTTAATGCAGCATACGCAAAAATTACTGTCAGGGGAAAGAGTGTCCACCCGGGAACTGCAAAAAACAGGATGGTCAACGCGTCGTTGGTGGCGAATAAATTTATTTCCCTCTTGCCGCAAGCCCAGCGGCCGGAGCATACTGAAAAATACGAAGGTTTCTTCCATCTTCTATCATTTTATGGAAACGTCGAAAAAGCCGAGCTTGAGTACCTGGTGCGCGATCACGACACTGAGAAATTCCGGGCGA
>Ga0272442_10008032_pt1 | contig 13496 bp, 19 predicted proteins | sample SSMForm2O_FD_200262 | JGI IMG/M metagenome (GOLD analysis project Ga0272442, IMG submission 200262) | Marine sediment archaeal communities from Little Sippewissett salt marsh, Falmouth, MA, United States - SSM-Form-2O | ecosystem: Environmental > Aquatic > Marine > Wetlands > Sediment ...
AAAAGTAGCAGAGCTTACCGATGTTAAAAGCAAAGTCGTTAGAAACCGAATCGCAGGTTATGTTACAAGGGTTTTATCTCCGCGTCAGAGAAAAATAGAGGGGAGCTATAATGATGAATCAGAAAAATAGAAATATTGCAGATTCATGTTATGACCATCTTGGTGGTGTTTTAGGAGAAGCTTTATTTAAATTTCTTTTAAAAGAAAGATGGATTGAAAACCATGATGGAGAGTTCATTATCACCGATAAAGGATGGGAAGAACTTGAAATTATGGGAATAGAAGTTGAAATGCTTCGCAATACAAAAAGGAAAGCAGTTAACGTTTGTATGGAAAGCAATCATGGAATATTTCATGAGCATATTGGTGCACATCTTGGTGCTTTACTCTTTGAATTAATGCTTAAAAAAGAATGGTTAGAAAAAAAAGATGAAAAAAGACTAGTTCTAACAGACTTAGGCGTTTCTGGTTTAAAATCATTAGGCGTAGAAGTCAAAAAACTGATTTGATCAATACCTAAAGGATGGGGACTATTTTGATTTTTGGTTATAATTATATCAAAAAAAGACTCAGCAAAATTTATTCATTGATTCCTAATTTTGACTGCAAACATTGTCATAAGTGCTGTACTCCAATAATTTGGTTTGAACCTGAAAATATTTTAATTAAAAGATTTATAGAACAAAATTTTGGCGATAAAAACTATCAAAATGATTTTAACAATCTACAATGCTGTTTTTTAAAAAATGATAGGTGCAGTATCTATCCAGTTAGACCGATTGTATGCAGATTACAAGGAAACATATTAGATTTGCCATGCAACAAAAATAAAAATACATATCTAACACAAGAGCAAGTAGATAATATTAAATTTGAATTTAATTCTCTTTTGAAGGATATGAAATCAAACGATATTTTTTACAGTAATCGAAAACTAACATGACAAAAAAATAAACAAAATAAATTTAACTATAATACAAGATATTTGTTATAAAAAAATATGGCGTGTTGATAATGGTCAAGGTAGGAAAAGACGAATTCTGCCAAAAATGTATGGATTGGAGAGAATACGACGAAGAAGGAAGATGTATAGTCTGTGGTACATTGATTAATAAAAATCTGAAACCTGAGAAAAGAGATGGATACAACGATTATAAAACAGAAACACCTTCTCTTGAAAATGATGACGTAGAGGAAAACGATCTATAAAAGAGCATAATAACTATTATTAAACATATATTGTTACCTCCGGCTATATGAAAATAACAAATGTCGATGCCATTCCATTTGAACTAAAACTAAAAGAGCCGTTTTCCATTGCAAATGAAACAGTAGATGTTGGCATCAATGTTTTTATAAAAATTCAAACAGACGAGGGCATAACTGGCTGGGGTTGTGCAACACCAGATAGTGTAACATCTGAAACCCAGGAAACTGTAATGAAAGCTTTTAATTCTTTTTTCAAAAATTTTTTAATAGGTAAAGATCCAACAAGAATAAATCTATTAACTGATCTAATAGAGGAACAACTTAAAGGTAATCAATCATTGAAAGCAGGCGTAAACATAGCACTTTATGACCTACTTGGAAAAAAAGCAGAAACGCCCCTTTACAAATTATTAGGTGGTTATAGAGAGAAAATTGAAACATCTGTAACCATTGGTTTAAACCCTGCTGATATAATGGTTGAAAGAGCAAAAGAATACATATCACAAGGATTCACATGTTTAAAAGTTAAATGCGGAATGGATCCAAACCAAGATATAGAAGCAGCACTAGCAATAAGAGATACAGTAGGACCAAATATTAAAATCCGCTTAGATGCAAATGAAGGTTATAGCGTTGAACAAGCACTAGATGTAATTCTAACCCTTGAAAACCTTGGAGCAGATATAGAAATATTAGAACAACCAACACCGGCCACTTATCTATATGCATTAAAAGAAGTCACAGCACAATGTCCAGTACCAATTATGGCAGATGAAACTGTGCTTACTCTCAGAGATAGTCTTAGATCAGTAAAAATGGAAGTTGCGGACATGATAAATATAAAACTAATGAAAATCGGAGGAATAACAAACACAATCAAGGCAAATATATTTGCAGAAATCGCAGGAATACCAGTAATGATAGGATGCATGAATGAATCAATGGGAGCAATGGCCGCAGGTGTACATTTTGCATGCGCATTTAAAAACGTCCAATATGCTGATCTTGATTCTGCGCTTGATTTCAAAAAAGACATTGTAAAAGGTGGCGCAACATATAAGGAGGGATTTGTTATTCCAAGTGAAGAACCAGGACTTGGAATAGAGGTTGATTTATAATTGAAACAATACAATGAAATCTTCAAAGACATACCAACATACAGCCGTTTTTTAAAAGTAGATGAAATAGATGAGCTAGTAAAACAAACAACAAATTTACCTGGAGTGAAACACAGAGTTATAGGTAAAGCAATAAACGATGAACCATTAATAATGCTTGAAATAGGAAACGGTGACAAAACAGCTCTAATAAATGGTGTACCACACAGCGATGAACCATTAGGAAGCCTTGTTATAACATTTTTTGCAAGATGGCTTGCTACACATCCAGAACAAAATTGTTTCGGTTGGAGATGGCTTTTTATACCAATACTTGAACGTAGAGGAATGAGGCTTAACGAAGGATGGTTCAATATGCCAGATTCATTTGCTGCTTTGGCAAAATCAACCTTTAGAGAACCCACAGAAGACCAATATGAATGGACTTTTCCGGTTGAATATGATTACTACCAGTGGACAAAATCAAGACCTGAAACATTAGCAGTAAAAAAAGTGTTAGAACAAGAAAAACCAGATTTACTATGTAACCTTCATCACTGTGGCTTTCACAATACGTATTATTATCTTAGCGAAAATCTACCGAAAGTTTATGAAGACCTTGCGAAACTTGTAAAAAACTGTAGAATGAAACTATCAGACAGTGCTCCTGATGTACCATTTGGAGAAATGTTTTCACCAGGTTTTTATAAAATGTACGGTCTTAAGGATTATTTAAAATATTACAAAGATAAAGACCCTACTGTTTTAACAAATTTAAAGCGTGGCGCGTGTAGTGATGAATGGTACCATGAAAAAATTGGGGGATTTAGTTTTAACTGTGAAGTACCAATGTATCTTTCTTCAAAATTACAGGATAAAAAACTTTCTGATAAAAGCTATAAAAAAGTATTGGAGGAAAGATATCAAAGGAAAAAAAACCGACTTAAATATTCGATTAAGCTTGTAAATATATTAAGAGAATACGCAGATTTAGCATATCCTCTTCTTCTAGACGTAGCAGAAAAACATGTTGCAAATGCACAGAATTCACTTGATCATGAAAAAAAATTACTTGAAAAAATTCAGGATAAAACAATCACAAACGCTGAAGTATTTGAAAATGAAGTATTAAATGATTTATTCGACCTTTTTTTCATGGGACAAATTTGGCGTGTTGCAGAAAGTGTATGCATTAAAGGCGGGGCAAACCAGATATGCCAGCTAACAGAATCCATAGATCTTGAAATAAAAACCTTAGGAAAAAGTGTACAAGAAAGAGGAAGGTTTTATCAACTACCTATTCGTAACTCTGTAAAAACGCAACTTGGGAGTATTTTAATCATTTCAGATGCACTTAAAAATTAAATTTTTACTCATCATCATAAGATGAATAAACCTCTGCAGTAAAAGCGCCTGATCTAGTTCTACGGACATTTTCTCTAAATTGATTTTGTTTTGCTACAATCAACTTGGTATCTCTTCTTTTAACGAGTTCCTGTAGTTTTTTTGTAGGATTTTCTTTTATTTTTTCGTCGGACATGAATTCACCTTAACAAACCAAATCGAGATTAGGAATATTTTACTATAAATAACGGCTTAGAAGGTATTTATATCATTTTTGCTTAAGCACACTCAAATTTATTATTACATCTTTGCTTTATTTTAATACAAAGCTTTTTGAACCCTTTGCAGTTGCCGGAATCATGTTTGATTTTGGGGTTATACGTACAGCTACGCTTAGCGATTTGTCATATATTATAGATTTAGAAAAAAGATGCTTTGATGAAAAGATAGCTTATAATCCTAAACAGCTAAAATATCTAATTACCCGTGCAAATAGCAACTGTTTAATAGAAGAAAATTCAGAAAATCTAAGAGGTTTTATTGTTGTACTTTACAAAAGAGGCACCGATGTTGCAGGTATTGAAACTTTAAGTGTTGATCCATATCACCGAGGTAAAGGAATAGCAAAAAGACTTCTTTATGCCGCAGAAAAAGATGTAAGCACTCTTGGAATTAAAAAAATAAGATTAGAAGTTTCTATGGGTAACACTTCTGCTTTAAATCTATATCATAAATCCGGTTTTAGAATTAAAAGCATTTTAAAAAATTATTATACAAATGAACATTATGGAACCCATGATGCATACAGAATGATAAAAGAACTAACTAATTAATTTTTAATTTTTCTGACGAAAACCATTTTTTATTTTTAAGAGTGCAATAACCAGTTGTGTATTGTTCTAGTATCCCAATTATTTTTTTTCTTAAATGATCCGGCATTAGTTTATGGTCGCATGTATATTTATTTATATGAATTTGTTCTACATGAGTGACAGGCTCAACTAGAGGGACATTTCCTTTTTTGCCAATAAGATAGAATGATTGATTTTTTTCGTCTTGATCAAGTCTTAAATTTGAGGATTTTACATTTTGATAAAAAGAATCTATACTAACTTTTTTGAAATTCATAATCTTTGGGTCAGCTTTATTTGCAAGAAGAAACAATAAAACACCCATACATTTTGAACAACTACCACAAGGCACAATTTTATCTTTTTCAAAATGACATGAATGACAAGATCTTTGCAGGCTCGCAAGTTTTGGATATCTTTTTATAAGGATTCGTTCAACGATTAAACCAGAAACATTTCTTAAGGCAGACCATTGATTTAAACCTTTAATTCTTTTATCATACCATCTTTTCATAACAGAATCATAATCTTGATGTTGATCATATACTCCATAATAATGTTCTATTCCGTTAAACGATGGTTTTGTTCTTAAATCATCAAATTCACTACCAATCAAAAGATTGCCTATTTTGTTTTCAGCAAAGAGAGGTAAAAGACTGAAAATATAAAAAGGAAAAATACAAAGTCTAATAGGATATGTATCCGCCCATACTTTTCTGTGATCAGGTCTAATAAATCTTAGATTATCAAGCATAAAAACATAAAAACGATCAACATTTGTCCAAACACGTCCTGTGTTAGGTTCATTTTTTTTATGATAATTGTAAGCTGTTAATGCGGTACGCCAATGACCACCACTTTCGTTGATATATAAAGGGTAGACCTTACATCCGATTTCTTTTAGCATTCCATATGTTAAAAGACTTTCTTTTCCACCACTAGATAAAACTCCGCAGCTGTTTTTATCTGTGTTCTTAACAATTAATTCATCTGAAATAATTTTAGTAACTTTAAACACTGCCTTAGATTCTGCATCACTGGGTTTTACTTTTTTTTCATCTGGTAAAAAATCTGGCAGTATATAGTTGGTTCTTCTCCTCAAAATTTTATTCACAAAAATATCTCTACTGAACACTTTGCTTAATCCATTAAGTAAAATCAAATCAGATTTACTTATTGAAAAATCTAATTTAAATTGTTTAGTAAACAAACCATAATTTAAAAGAGGCATGCAAAAAGCAAGACGTAAAAATGGTAAAAAATCATTATTCAGATTTTTTTCATACTTTAAACGTAAAACAAATTTTGATTCATCACCATTTATCTTTTTTAATACAACATTTGATTGTACTGCATTTTTTTTAATAAAAGGATTAGTAAGCTCTATAGACGAAAAACAAATCATATCAGGGTTTTTGTTTCCCATTCAGCTCCTCCAAAGCATCAACGATTTCACCGACACCCTCAGACAACGATTCTACCACTGATACATTAAAACGTTTTTTTAGTTTCTTTTTTACTGACTCTATTTTTGTTTTATCAAGATTTTCTCGATTAATACCTATTGCAAGCAATGGTTTATTAGTAAGCAGTTCTGCAATTTTAACAACACGAGCTGGATCAGGCATAGGATAATCTGGAAATCCATCGAGATGTAAACGACCGGGTGCATCAACAATTATAAAACCATCCACATTTCCTGCTGCAAGTATTTCAAAACCCCCTGGAAAGAATGGATGAACTAGACTTCCTTGACCTTCGATTAATATAAAATCTGGTTTTAAATCATTCCAAGAATCAACTATTGCTCCTTCTATCCCACCTGCAACAAAATCATTTATCATAGCATCTAAAACAACACCATGTGGCCAACCCTGCATCCAACCAGTTTGACCAGTGTATACCATGTCAGATTTAAATCCACGGCGTTTAAGTTCTTCATTAATTATCACAGCAATTGTCCTTTTTCCAATTGCCGAATCGGTACCTAATATTGCAATTTTAAATGATTTTACTTTTTTAATATCACCTGTGTAAAATCTTTTGTGATCGCGAAATATTTTTCTAACATCTGTTATAGTACAGTCGTTTTTCTTTGCAATTTTTACAAAATCAGAATTATCTGAAATAAATTCATGGAGACCTGACACAACATCTAAACCATTTTGTAACGCCCATTTTACTGCTTTATCATAACCTTCAGGTAATACGCCGCCTTCAGATACTGCTCCAACAATAAATGTATCTGCTTTAATAGATTGTAAAGCTTTATCAAGATTGTTATAAAGTGGAATATTGCGTTTTTTACCATCAAGAATAAAACCTGCATCGCCTTCTTTTAATGTTGAATCAACAACACAAGCGATATCAAAACGTCTGCTAAAACGTACTAATCCATGAGCAGTTTTACCATCGGCGCATTTATACAACCTATCTGCGTATACAATTGCTTTTTTATTAATCATTTAAAAATACAGCCTCTTTGGGTGTTAAGTCTAAATTATTTTCTCCCGGTTAGTACAACAACATATCTATCATTTGGTAAGGGTTCTTTTTTATGCCTGTCTAAGATAGCGATTAACCCTGCTGTACTGGCAGGTAAAACACTAAGACCTTCTTTTTCACGAAGCATCTTGGAGTGTGTTATCATGCTTTTATCACTAGCATATGATGCCCATCCAGCAGTACCTCGGATAGCAGAGAGAGCATAATCACCATCGATTGAGCGCCAGTTTATTAAAGGCTCATTTACTGGAGTTTCACGTATTTTTTCAGGTTGGAGATCTTCACATTCTGGCAAATTTTTAAGATATGCTTGAATAATCGGATTTTTTCCAAATGCAGATCCTGCGACTATACGTGGAATTTTAGAAGTTTTTCCACGACGATACAAACTTACAAAACCCTTATACACGCCTGCAAGTGTTGTACCATTTGAAACAGGTAAAGCAACTACTGCTGGTGCATCGCGAAGCTCATCGTATATCTCATAAGCGATTTCGCCATACGCACGAAGTTGTTGCATTGTGTTGTCTCCACCTGCATTGGCATCATAATATTCTTTTTTATCAGCAGCCTCCTGAGAGAACTTTACAGTGTTTTCGTAATCTCCTGGCACACGAATTATTCTTGCACCATTAGCCTCAATCTCCTTTATACGCGCTGTATGATATTTTTCAGGAATATAGATTTCGCAATCAAGACCTGCAAGATTTGCCGCAAGAGAGATTGCAGCACCATAATTACCACAAGTTGCAACTGTTACTGTATCATAGCCTCTGCGTAAAGCATCCATAACTTGAGCAAATGCAATACGGTCTTTTTGTGTACCTGTTGGAGTGCTACCTTCAAATTTTAAAAAAATCTGACGTAATCCAAACTCACGTTCAATATTTCTAGCACGTGTAAGATTTGTATCACCAATTTCAGAATCAATGATATCTTCAAAAGCTTCTAGTCTTTCTTCTAAAGAACGGCTTTTATCTGCTGCAATTTTTCTCTGATAATCAAGTTCTGGCGCTATTGGCGGAAATTGTGAACTAGCTCCATCTAAAAGTGATAAAACAGGCTCCCCATTACCGTTTTTATTATCGGTATTTGAATTGTTATTATTTTTTTGTTCGTCTTCAGGCATGTGTAAGCCCTAATGAATATATAATTAGCAAAATTAAGTATTTAAAAATATCGGAAAAGAGCTTTTAAAAAAATTTAACAGCAAGGTATAATAATCCCATATTTGTTACCAGCAAATTGGTAGGTGAATCTTATGGAGGATAAATCACAAAAATTTGGCGTTAACGCCGGAAAAATATGGGTTGCATTAAACACACTTGGCCCACTTGATCAACCTTCACTTATTAAAAAAACAAAATTATCAAACAATGATTTTTATGCAGCAATTGGATGGCTTGCAAGAGAAAACAAAATCTATAAAGAGGGAAATTATTATAGACTGGGAGAAACAAATCTTACCAATAAAATAGGAGAAAATGCAGGCAAGATTTGGAGAACCCTAAATTCTCATGGGGAAGTTAACATATCTTCTATTGCCAAAATGACCAAGATAACTACTGTTGATGCATACTCTGCTCTTGGCTGGCTTGCAAGAGAAAATAAAATTGAAGCAAAGAAATCTAATTTAAAACCAAATATAATGCAATATACACTTAAATAAAATCATGTTTTTTATTTAATAGTTGAAAAAAGTATATATCTTTGATGTTGCATTCAGCCTGAAACACAATAGTATTTCTGTTAGAATTATACTAAGGAGCAGGCGATGGAATCATCTGATTCATTGTATGATAGTGACAGTACAATTTTTTCACCAGATGGTCGGTTATTTCAAGTTGAATATGCAAGAGAAACCATCAAAAAAGGTATAACTACTATTGCATTAAAATTTCAAAAAGGAGTAATATTTTCAACATACCACAAAAACAACTCAAAAATAGTTGAAAATGATTCAAATAGTAAAATAATCAATTTAAGTGAAAATATTTTATGCACATTCGTAGGTTTATCTGCTGATGCTAGAAATCTAATTGATTATGCAATTGATGAAATAATTATCAATGAGTATACTTATGACGAAAAAATTAGTATTAAAAATCTTGTACAAAATATTTGTAATTATAAACATGCTTTTACCATGTTTAATGGAATTAGACCATTTGGAGTCACATTATTTATCGGTGGAGTTGACAACACAGGGATAAGATTGTTTGCTACAGAACCATCTGGATCATTTCTTGAGTATTTAGCAATTTGCGAAGGAGAAAATAGTGATAAAATTAACAAATTTCTTGAAAAAAATTACAAACAAACCGTTACTTTAAATAAAGCGATAAAGATTATTTTTGAAATGATTCAAAAAACAACAAAGAAAAAAATTGATGTAGTCGATTTTGATATTGCAGTAATAGAGAAAGGTAGGGTATTTTATAAACTTCAAAATAAGGAAATACAAAAAATATTAAAGTGAAAGAAATGAACACAAAAACAGTCTCATCAGGAGTTTACAATACAGTAAATTTATTATTAGCTGAGAAAAGAACATCTCTTGCAGTACTAAGGACTGCAATTGCAATTTTTACTTTACCTATTTCTGTTTTCACGGTACTGATAGCAACATCTAGATATTATGATATTTCAACCTCTTTACATTTTATAATACCTTTATTGCTTATCTGTATGATTTTAGTTTTTCTTGGAATTTATTTAATATTTAGGTCTTTTAGAAAATTAAAAGACATAGATCATAAAATACAAGAAATCAAGGCAAAAGAAGAATGTATTCAGGACTTTTAGTTAATTTTTTATGTGACTCCAGGATCTATAAACTCTTCCTCTTCTTCATCTGATTCTTGAAGCTTTTTACATTTTTTACAAATTCCTTCTTCCTCTTCATCAGAATCTAATTCTGCATCGCAAAACTCACAATATTCTGCCATACCATCAAGCTCCTTTTTAAAAGCTAAACTAAAATCTGAGATAGTTTTAGGGTTTTTAATTCTATTCTTTCAAAAACTATTTATTTATACTATTATTCTCAAAATTGTTTGGGAGAGGAAAATTAATGGCATTCCTAGAAAACCAGATTAGCAATGAATACCTAAGATTCATAATAATCCTTATAGGAACAATAATTTTTGTAACACTGTCATATCTGATCTTAAAGCTTATTGTAAATAAAATATCCGGAGGCAAAAAAAGCTACGGTAAATTCATATTGAAACAATTATCAATTCCAGTCTTCTTCTTGGTTTTTATAATCGGTTTATACACTTCACTAAAAACTCTTTCAACTTTAGATAACTATTACTTAGTATTAGATGGAGCATTCTTTGTTATTACAACACTTACTTTTGCTCTTCTTGCGTCTCGCATAATTACTGTAATAACAATGGGGTGGCTTAGGGTAAGAAAAGGATTTAAACGAACACCTGGACTACTAAATAAGACAATTACTGTACTCATCTTTATTATTGCTATAGCTGTGATATTATCCTATTTTAAAATTGACGTAACTCCCTTAATCGCAGGTGTTGGACTCGGTGCTCTTGCAATAGGTCTTGCTTTACAAAGCACCTTATCTAACTTTTTTGCTGGAGTTCATCTAATCTCAGATCGTCCAATAAATGTCGGTGATTTTATTGAACTTGATGAAAACACGACAGGAATTGTTCAGGATATTGGCTGGAGATCTACAAGAATAAAAATGTTAACTGACAATCTTTTAATTATTCCAAATGGAAAACTTGCTGATAGCAATATAATTAATTATTCAATGCCTAAAGAAGATTTTTCAATCTGGGTTCCCTGTGGTGTTGCATATGAATCTGATTTAAAAAAGGTTGAAAAGGTAACAATTGATGTTGCAAGAGAGATTCAAAAAACAGTTCCAGGAGCTGTAAAAGACTTTGAACCGGGATTTAGATACCGAGAATTTAGTGATTCTAATATAAATTTTGTAACAATTTTAAGAATTGAAAAACCCATGGATAGATTCGTTGTTAGAAACGAATTTATAAAAGCATTAAAGGAAAGGTATAACAAAGAAAAAATCGAAATTTCCTGGCCAATTAGGAAAATTTATAACATTAAATAATGGTGAAAAATTATGTCAAGATTAATAAAAAAAAGTTCTAAGAGTAGAGGGCTTCCGCCTGGTGCCTTAATTCATATAGGTGAAAAAAAAACAGATAAGGTAAAAATCTCAGTTATGGACTACAGCATAGGAAAATATGATGAAAAAGAAATTAAAAAAATCGAAGATTGTTTTGCATTAAAACGTAAACCTTCCATTTCATGGATCAATATCGACGGACTTCATGAAATCGATGTAATTGAAAAGCTTGGCAAGTGTTTTGACATACACCCGCTTGTTTTAGAAGATGTTCTTAACACAGATCAACGTCCAAAAATAGAAGATTTTGAAAAATACATATTTTTCGCTTTAAAAATGCTTTACACTGATGAAAAAACAAACGAAATCCACAGCGAACAAGTTAGCCTCATACTTGGAAATAATTTTGTTATATCGTTCCAAGAAACAATAGGTGATGTATTTGACTCAGTTAGAGAACGTATAAGAGGAACTAAGGGACGGATAAGAAAGATGGGTGCAGATTATCTTGCATACGCACTTATTGATGCTATTGTTGATAATTACTATGTAGTTCTTGAAAAAATTGGTGAAAAAATTGAAAGCATGCAAGAGGACATAATTTCAAATCCCAACCCTAAAAATCTACAGCATATCTATAAATTGAAGCGCGACATGATTTATTTAAGAAAATCTGTATGGCCGTTAAGAGAAGTCATAAATGGGTTATTAAGGCAAGAATCAAAATTAATTAAAAAATCTACACATATTTACTTAAGAGATCTTTATGATCACACAATACAAGTAATCGACACAATTGAAACATATCGAGATATGGTTTCAGGTATGCTTGATATTTATATGTCAAGTGTTAGTAACAAGATGAACGAAGTTATGAAAGTTCTTACAATCTTTGCAGCGATTTTCATCCCACTTACTTTTATCGCAGGAATATATGGAATGAATTTCCAAAATTCTAATGGTAATGCTCCATTTAATATGCCCGAATTATACTGGCAATATGGTTATATTTTCACTCTAGTATTAATGGCAGTTGTTGCTATAGTGTTGCTTATTTACTTTAAACATAAAAAATGGATATAAAAATCCAAATCATCAGATAAATTTTTAACTAATACCACGTTTAGTCAAAATATGAAAGTATGCTACGGTGGCACTTTTAATGTTTTACACAAAGGACATAAAAAACTAATAGAAAAAGCAATTGAAACTGCAGGCAAAAATGGTACTGTATATCTAGGTGTTACAGATGGAAAAATAAATCAGGAAAAACAATTTTTAAAACCATTGAGTCAAAGACTTGGATTAATTAAAGAATACCTTAAAAATAAAGGATTTGACAAACAAGTTGTAATAAAAATAATATATGACAAATACGGTCCTGCTATCAAAGACGATTATGATGCTATAATTGTTTCGGATGAAACGATAATTAATGCCAAGGAAATAAATAAAAAAAGAATTGCTAACGGACTTAAGTCTTTGAAAATTATTAAAATTCCTCATGTTTTAGCCGAAGATAAAAAACCAATTAGTTCAACTAGGGTTTTAAAAAAAGAAATAGACGAAGAAGGAAAGATTTTATAAAAGCTAAAAAAAACAGAGGCTTGTTTAGTCTTATTCTGTAATAAAATTTTTATTCTTTTTTCATTAATGAGTTAAAGCAGGGGTAAAATTTCTCAAGAGATTCAAGTTTCCAAAGCAATAAACCAAAATCGTCTTCTGCAAGGCCCTCAAGACGTATTTTATTTTTCATATTTTTGCCCTCTTCTTCAAGCATATATATATTTCTACTTTCTAGTATAAATAGTTTATCTTTTGCATATTAACATAAATTTATATATATGTAACATTTTTTATATTATATTGTTAAAAATTAATCTTTTGTAACAAAAAGTAACTACAAGAAAAAAATCTTGTAAAAATCTAAAATATACAACAAAGTAAAATTATATATCACATAATACTAGAAAGTTAAATGGAAGAAGCTGAGGTAATATTTCAATCAGAGAACAACAAAAAAATTTGCATAAAATGTGAAATAGCACAAACCTTAAACGAAAAAATGAAAGGTTTAATGTTTAGAGAGCATTTGCAAGAGTCAAAAGGGATGCTGTTTGTTTTTAGACTTGCCTGGCACAGGTTCTTCTGGATGAAGAATGTAAAAATTCCTCTAGATATCATATTTGTAGATAGTAAGTTGAAAATTATTCATATAAGCCAAGCAAATGTTGAAAAAGGCATTTGTTTTAGGAACTATTGGAGCCATGGTTTGTGTAAATATGTAATAGAGACAAACCAGGGTTTTTGTAAGAAAAATAATATTTTAAAAGGTACAAAAATCAAAATAAACTAAAAAAAGAGATT
>Ga0272442_10008033_pt1 | contig 13496 bp, 8 predicted proteins | sample SSMForm2O_FD_200262 | JGI IMG/M metagenome (GOLD analysis project Ga0272442, IMG submission 200262) | Marine sediment archaeal communities from Little Sippewissett salt marsh, Falmouth, MA, United States - SSM-Form-2O | ecosystem: Environmental > Aquatic > Marine > Wetlands > Sediment ...
CCGAGGTTGAGTTGACTTTCGTCGGTTACTCTCTATACCTCGGTAACTGCGATGGCCCTTTTTAGGTTATTGCCACCATACTCTTACAATTTTACAGAAATTTAAGGACACAACCAGTAACTGCACTTGGCAGCAATTACTCTATATCTTCATAGCATCAGCTTACCCTATCCGTTATATCTGACCATCGTTTATCAAGGATGAGTAAGCTCCCTTTCAAATAATATTTTGCTCTTGCCCTTTATAAGCCTCGTCTTTCACTGGCAAGTGAAAAAAAGGGCACGGCCCCAACGGGCCGCGCCCTTTTCTCTTTTCTTATCGAATGCTTAATCGGAAAGTCGCAGGGGCGAACCCATGTGTTCGCCCGCCGGTGGAGGTGGGCTCACCCCGCAGCGGTACGCGCATAGACTATCAGCGAAAGCCCCACAATGAAGCTGATAAACATCGCGGCCAGCAGCTTGTTCGTGCCTCTGGGCGCACCGGAGAACTCTTTCCACACGAACACGCCCCACAGCGCTGCCACCATTGTTGCGCCCTGGCCCAGGCCGTAGCTGATCGCGAAACCCGCCTGGCCTGAGGCGATGATGCTGAAACTCATCCCGATATTCCAGATAATCCCGCCGAGGATCCCGGTCAGGTGCACCCCGGCTGAGCCTTTGAAATAGTCCCTGAACGAAACCGGCTTGCCGGAGAACGGGAATTTCATGGCCAGGGTGTTCCAGAGGAAATTGCTCAGGAAAAGGCCCACTGCAAAGAAGAAAAGCGCGGTGTAGGGGGTGAGCTTTCCGGCTTCCGGAGCTGCGAAATCTGTCACCATGGACTGGGCCACATACTTGTAGAAAAATCCCATCAGCACACCGGCTGCCACCGAAAGAACGATCCCCTTGGTGCCGCCTGAGCCGCCTGAGCCGAGCTTTCGGTAGGCCACGGCGTCGAGGATTATCGCCACCACCACAATCGCCACGCCCAGAAAAATCATTGTCGGGCTGCCCGCGGGCATGACAAAGTAGCTGGTGAGTACCCCGATCACCAGGGCCAGGCCCACTCCGATCGGGAAAGCCACTGCCATGCCGGCTATCGCGATAGCGGCCACCAGAAGAATGTTCGAGAGGTTGAATATCACCCCTCCGATCATTGCCGAGGCGATATTCGCTGCCCCGGCCTGGCTGATATCAGCCAGAAAAGGGCGTCCCTGGCTGCCGATATTGCCCAGGGTGAGGCCGAATATCACTGACAGCAGCAGCACTCCGATTGCATAATCCCAGTAAAAAAGCTCGAAACGCCAGTAGCGGCCTGCGAGTTTCTGCGTGTTGGCCCAGGAACCCCAGCAGAGCATGGTGATAATACAGAAAATCACGGCAGGACCGTAAGAGTGGAGAATGAACATGGGCTCGCTCCGTTGTTAAAATATTTCAGGCGCTGCGCACAGGACGGATGAGGAATTGGGTAATTCTTCAGGATATTTTATTCGAAAAAAATCCCACGGTTTTTTGCAGGGGCGAACCTGTGTGTTCGCCCGCAGTGAGAGTTAGTCAAAGATAAAACCAATTTAATTTTGTGATACCTCACAGCTCTGCCGCGGGGTAGTTCATTTCTGGACAAAAAAAAGTCCCAGGCTACCCACAGCAACAAAACCTACGAGCGTACCGCTGCTACCTTCCGGTCCTGACGGGTTTAGCGAGTTTTTGTCCTGTGGACCTGGGACAAAGACTAAAATACGAACTAATCATCCGGTATGTCAAGTGAGAAGGCTTAAGGGAAAAACGGACATCGAGCAGGGCGGGACCGCAGCGGGTTGTTTTCGGAAAAAAAAGTTCAGGGCACGTAATTGTCCAGGATGAAATTCAAAGGATCGCAGGCCACGCCGTCCACATAGACCTCGTAGTGAAGGTTGGGTCCGGTGGTGATTCCGCTCTCGCCGACAAAAGCTATTATATCCCCGCGCTTGACTTTCTGGCCGTATCGGACATTGCTTTTGTCACAGTGCGCGTACCTGGTCCTGTACCCGAAGTCATGGTCGATAACCACGGTCAGCCCGTAGCCGATCTGGTGCTTTACCATTATCACTTTGCCATCGGCGGGCGCGATAATCGGCGCGCCGTTGCGGCAGGAAATGTCGATCCCGTTGTGGTACTGCATCGTATGATAGATCGGGTGGCTGCGCCTGCCGAAATAGCTCGAGATATAGCCATTGGCAGGCTTGATGGAAGGGGTGTGCACCCATTTGTCGCTACTGGCTTCCATGCCTTCGATGGCTTCCTGCAGGCTCTGATTGATCAATTCTGATTTGCGCAGAAGAACATCGACGTAATTTTCCTGCTCGTAAACCTTTTTGGCAAGCGGGCTGTTTATCTCGTAGAGCTCATCGTAAGTGCCCACGAATGTTCCGCCGATACCCACTTCCCTGATTTCCTCGTCCAGCAGCTCGAGACCCGCAATCCTCCTGAAAACCTGGTTTTCCTCCATCAGGTCCGAGACTTTCCCGTTCATCTCCGTAATTTTCTCTTCCACAGTACCCAGTTTCTGGGAGAGAATACGGTTTTCGCGCTGGAGGTTGATATACTTCAGGTAGTCGAAATGTTTATTGTAGGAGGAAAAGGTGAAATAAGAGATCCCCCCGAAAACGGCCAGGCAGAAAGCCAATCCTCCCCAAAACAGCAATTTGGAAATTTTTAGCCTATGGACCTGAATCTCATTATGCGGGACTATAAGTATAGTCCAGTCTTTAAACGGCATGTTTTTGCTCCGTGTCGGGGGGGAACACGGTCCGGGGGAAGATAGAGGTGTGCATCTAGATTATAAATTCCCTTGGTAAAAAATGTCAAGATTTTTCTTGAACGGGAACCCGGCTCAGGTTATTGCCAAGCTTATCACGCAAGTCCCATGGCGCTGAAAAAGACGGATTCCCCCGGCCCGTTTTTGTCTCCAGCTATAAATTCTTCAATCTTTTTCACCGCTTTTTTTGGTTCTCTATCAGCGCGTAGGCGTTATGGTTGTGTATGGACTCGAAATTCTCCGCTTCCACCCGGTACCAGTAAACATCGTCCATTTGTTCCAGGCCCAGCGCGCACTCGCGAACCACGTCCTCCACAAACCGGGGGTTGTTGTATGCATGCTCTGTCACATATTTCTCGTCTGCACGTTTGAGCAACGGGTAGAGTGCGCAGCTTGCTGCCTTTTCGGCCATTTCGACCAGGTCCTCGATCCAGACGAACCCGCAGAAACGCACGCCGATCGAAATGAAAGAGCGCTGGTTGTGCGCGCCGAAATCCGAGATTTCCCGCGAGCAGGGACAGAGCGTGGTTACCGGGACCCTGACTTCCAGGATGAAATCAGTGTCCTTTTCTTTCGCGCCGAGCGAGCTGGAAAAGCGGCAGATATATTCCTGCAGGGCCGTGGCTTTGGTTACCGGAGCTTTTTTCTCGATGAAATAAGGGAATACCAGCTCGATGTGAGCCACCTCGGCATCCAGGCGCACTCTGGCATCCTCGAGGATTTCATTCAGATTGTCCGAGGAGATATTGCCCCGGTGCCGGTTCAGGATATCGATAAACCGGCTCATGTGGGTACCCCGGAAATTATGGGGCAGAAGCACGGACATCTGTATCTCGGCCACAGTATGCTGTGTGCCTTTGGCGCGGTCCTGTACGGTTATCGGATAGCGCAGGCCCTTGACGCCGACTTTCTGTATATCGAGATTCCGGTGGTCCGGCTCGAGCATCAGGTCGCGCAATTCAGGCTTGGTCGGCAACTAAAAGCTCCTTTAACGCAAACTATTATGAACGGCCCGAACGAAATCGGGTCAACGCATTCTTTATAAGGCGCTCGAGAAGCGCTGTCAAGTCCAGCCCATTCACCAGAGCTGCCTTGGGAAGAAGCGAATGGTCGGTCATTCCCGGCTGGTTGTTCGCCTCCAGGCACCAGAGCCCGTTATTGCCGTCGAGGCGGAAATCGATCCGGGCGTAGTCGTCCAGTCCGAGCACGTGAAATGCATCCAGCGCCAGCCGCTGCGCGCTCTCTGCTACCTCAGCCTCGATCTCGGCCGGGCAGATATACTTGGTTTCCTGACTGCGGTATTTGGCCTCGAAATCATAGAAACCGCCGGGCACGACCACTTCCAGCACAGGCAGAGCCTGCTCGCAGAGAACCCCCACGGTGAGCTCCCTTCCCTCGATGAATTTTTCAACCAGCACCTGGCGGCTGAGGCTTGAGGCCAGATCAACAGCTTGATAAACCTTCTCCAGGGTTCCGGCTTTTGTCATACCCACTGTCGATCCCTCCTCGGCAGGCTTGACAACTACCGGCAGGCCCACTTTTTCGATGCCGGCCCGGATCAGGCTCTGCCAGTGCTGTTTCTGCAGCCGGTTTAAAACGAAATAATCGGGTACCGGTACTCCTGCTGAGCAAAAGAGCCTTTTGGAGGCTACTTTGTCTATTGCTGCGGCACTTGCCCCGGGGCTGCTGCCCACATAAGGTACACCCAGCAGTTCCAGGATAGCGCAAACTGTGCCGTCCTCTCCCTGGCCCCCGTGAAGTACGTTGACAACGATGTCCCCGGAGGTGAGAATATCCTTTCCGCCCGGTTCCGGCAGGCCGCAGAGCTTCTGCTGTGTCGCTGCAGGCGCTGTGCCCGGATCGATCTCACTCCAGCGGTTTCCCGGGTCCAGTACCGTTACTGCGTGCCCGTTTTCCTTCAGGGCCCTCACCACGCATGACGCACTGTTCAGGGATACCTCCCGCTCTGCGCTGGTTCCACCAGCGAGAACCGTGACTTTCATCTCTACAACCTCCGAATCGGCTTATTCAGGAAAAGAAAAAACTTTTCGTTTGATGTTCGGAATGCTCTCGGGTATAATCAATCCATTGCCAATATTGCAGATGCGCTGTTTATATGTTATAATTCATCCCTAATAATCCGAACTGCCTGATTCCCGGCCCATGGCCGTTATTTTTTTTTGGCCCGCCGCTGATCGGTCCGGTTTGTTTTGATCGGCTCTTTTTGGATTTTCAGAGGTATTATATTAACAGCCCCTGATATCCGGGTTTTATTCGAAAACCTAAAGGCCGGCCGGTTATCGACCGCTTTTTAATTAGAGAGATGTTTTTCCCGCCAGTACAGTTTGCAAAGAATGGGTTCAGCCGCAGGCAGAAAAATGCAAAAGAGTTATCTGTTAGAGATTAACGTTTTAAATATAGTTTTTGAAAAGGCATTTGTCACCATTTATTGATTGCGTGTTTTCCCGCACAGAAAATTACGGAGAAAATACAGGTGGGGAAGTTTTCCAGACTTTTGAATTATACAGTTCTGATTTCGATGGTGTGCATTGGCTCGGCGCAGGGCTCCCGCGAAGACCTTCGCCTGCTGGCCGGCGCGGCTCGGCAGGCGGCGCGTGGAGACACCGCAACCGCGCTCCAGGTGATCGAGCGTTTCCTGGCTCAGCCCGGTCGGGATGAGGCAAAAGCGGAAGCTTTATACCTCAAAGGTATTCTGGAAAAAGCGCGGGGCAGGGTGGATACTTCGGAAACTGTGTTGCGCGAGCTGGTGGTGCAGTATCCGGGCGCGAGCCGGATCGGTCTGGCGCTGGCCCAGCTCGGTATTCTTGCCAACCGTCAGGCCAGGGACACGGCCGCGGTGCGGATCCTGGAGCCGGTGGCGGCTCGTTTTCCGGATTCCCTGTTTACCCAGGCGGCCCTGATAACACTTGCCCGCTCCGCAGAGAGGGCCCGATTGGCCGGCAAGGCCCTCGATGCCTACCTTCAGTTCCTGCGCCGCGACGCCGACCCGGAGCACCTGAACGAAGCGCTCCGGCGCTGCGCAAAACTTCTCTACGATGGCGGCCGGGTGGAGGAGGCCTACGAGCTGGTCAGCGGGATCAGGCAGGGTGAGCAACCGGAAACCGGGCAGCCGGATCTCGGCACCCAGGTCCTGGCTATCGGCTGCCTGACCGGGCTGGGAAAACCGGACTCCTCCCTTCGTCTGGCAGAGGAGATCAGACGCGCCTCCGGGGACGGGCCGCTCGATTCCCCCGCGCTGGTTTTTCTGCTGGGACACGCCCACCTCGCACTCGGCGCTTTGACCAGCGCCGATTCGGCTTTCCGCAGCCTCGCCTCGGCGCCGGACCTCCAAGCCGAAGGCATCAGTAGCGACTCTCTCTACCATCTGTTGATGAAAATCAGCCTGGTCCAGGGTAAGAACGATGATTATTTCCGTTACGCCAATGCCAGGATCAGTGCTTTGGATAATCCCCGGATAGCGGTCGATCTATTGAGCGAACTGGCTGATGTAGGCAGAAAGGCGGGCCGACTCGAGCCGGTCCAACAGGCGCTGAGCCTGGTGAAAGAACGGTTCGGCCGGAGCGAGAAAGCCTGGAGAGTGCCGCTGATCGAGGCCCGGCTTGCAGGGGCGGGAGCAGACAAGCAGGCTGCGCTGAAAATTCTCGCCGATTTGAGTTACACAGTGAAAGATCAACAGGGCCTGGCAAAAATAAAGCTCGCCAGGCTGGATTTTTTCCTGGAGCACGGCGATACCTTGAGAGCCGAGGCGGAGCTGAGAGATTACCTGGCTGAGGAAGCGGACCCCCTGCATAACAGGGACAGCCTGCTCTGGGCCTGTTCAGCGATTAAGAGCGGCCCGGGGAAAGTGCGCCGGGAGAGGGAGCTTCTCGCTAGACTGGTTCAGGATTATCCAGCCAGCGGTTTCTGGGAGCAGGCCAGCCGGAGGCTAAAGGAGATCGAACGGTTCGAGTCGGCTGACCCCGCACGCGCAGCCGGAGAGCTTTTCGATATGCTCGATCAGCAGGGCGGACGGATTTCTCCGCTACGCCTGGCCCAGGTAGCTGCCGAACGGCTCGGCGATTACGAGCGCGCCCTGTCGATAATGCTTCAGAACCCGCCCCAGGCTCCCGAGGAGCGCCTGAAGCTGATCCGGTACCGGTTCCTTTCCGGCCTGGAGCTGAAACGCACAGGCTCTGTGGAAGCCACTGAAAGAATCGCCCAGTCATGGCGCGAAATCAGATATCTGCTCGCCCAGGAAAAAAGTTTCCCCGGCAGGGAAGAGGCGATCTCCACCTGCCTGAATATCTATCAGTCGATTTACAGCGTCCTTCCGCCGAACCAGATCCGGGAAGCCGACGATCAGCTGAGAGCCGAGCTTGACGGGCTGAGAGCGGGACCGGTTCGCGCAGAGCTTCTCCACTGGCTCGGCGAGCGCTATCTGAGCTCCGCCCGAACTGATTCCGGCTTTGCCGTGATTGCCAAACAGGATTCGGCGCGCGCCTGCTGGAATGAGGCGATCAATATCGGCGGCGACCTGAACCTCACCGGGCGGACCATCCTGAGCCTGGCCCGCTCCCTTGAGGAAGCCACGTTTGCCGGGGCGCGGGACAGCGCGGCGAGTCTCTACGGGATGCTGATCACGCGTTACCCCAGATCGCGCTGGGCTAGCCTGGCCGGGCTGAGACTGGGTATTATCCATCTGCGCCAGGACCGTTATTCCCTGGCCTACCGTACTATCTCGGACTGGTTCACCAGACATCCGTATGCAGCGGACAACCCGGATTACTGCGTTGCGCTGGCCGAGGCCTCCTTTCTCACCGGCCGCTATGCAAGGACAGTCTCGAGACTGGAGGATGCCGATCTGGATGATCTGGAACCGGAGCAGAGAGCACGCATAGCCAATTACCGTATCAGAGCGCTGACAAAGCTCGGAAGGTATGGCGAGGCTTCGAACCTTTTGCTGCTGTTCAAAGAGTCGTTTGCTGACCAGGGCTTGCGGCTTGCAGCGGCGGCCTCGGCAGTGGAGCTGTACCGGGCCTCCGGCAGTCCTCGGTTGGCGGAAAAGTACCTGGGAACAATACCCGAGTCCTCTGAATTTTACCCGGTAGCCGCCATATTTTCTCTGCACGGAAGACTGGCCGAAGGTGAAGATCCGGAAAGGCTGCGAAAAGAGTTCGACAAGCTCAAGAAATCACCCTGGAACGCCTTTTTCCGCCTGGACCCGGCGTTCGAGGCCCACCGGGGGATGATGGCCTGTTATGCGGCAGAGGGCAAGCCGGATAAAGTCAGAGATGTCCGCGATGATTTCCGCAAGCTTCGCCCGTCGCAACGGGCCGCTCTGGCTGAGTTGATGCTGGATGAGATAGAGATGCTTATCAGCCTGGGCGCGCTTAAACAGGCGGCAACACTTTACGATGACCTTTTGCTCCTTTTCCGGGATGTGTACCCGGAAGACCGGGCCATGTGGGTCGGCTACGAACTGGCCCTTGCCAGGGCGGATATAGCGGACTCGAATAAGAATCTGGCAGCCATCGCGAAAAAATATCACTGGAGCACTTACGGGGCAAAGGCTAAGCTCAGGATGGCCCGGCTTTATCTGGAGGCGGGACAGATAGAGCAGGCCGAATCCATGCTGGTTGAAATGGAGGCCGGGCTGAAAGACCCGTTCGCCGTGGCGGGATTGGAGGCCTTGATTGAAGGGGCCCGGGGCAGGTGGGAGAAAGCTTTGCAGCACCGGGAGAGACAATGGTCGCTCGCCCCGGTCAGCAAGAGCACGGGAAATGTCCTGCTGGGTTGGGCCAGTGCAGCGATAAAAACCGGCCGCGCAAACGAGGCCCTGGATCTTTTGACAAGTATCTGGAGCCCGGACCCGCAGGTGACAGCCGAGGCCCGCTATACGCTGGCTCTGGAATATCAGAAAGCCGGAGCACCCAGGCGAGCGCTGGAAACCCTGGACACGGTCAGCAGCCTTTTCCCCGCAGGGAATGAACTCGCCCTGAAAGCGCTTTATCAGAAAGGGCTGATCCTGGAAGGAATGGGTCTGCCGGAGGGGGCTGCCGAAACATACCGGATATTGGAAAAACAGGCCGGAGAAAGCAGCGACTGGGTCCGCAGCGCCCGCAACCGCTTGAGAAAACTTGCTCAGGATAACGAGAATGGAACCGGCGGCAGTCAGCCTTGAAGGCTTAGCTTAGAATCTGGAAAGCATGGTCGATGAAATGCGCGCTGAGAAGCCGGAATTCCTTGCCGAGCTCTAAAGTATTCAATGCCTTGTCCCGCTTTATTTCATTATCGAACAGCCCGTAAATACCGCTCCCGCTGCCGGAGAGCATGGAAACCCGCGCGCCCGATTCGATCAGCATGCGCTTGATCTCCCGAAGTTCCGGGTGATGAGCATAAACAACCGGCTCGAAATCGTTTGCCATCCCCTCCATCGGTCCCAGCGAGCCGATCAGTTCCTCCCATTTCAGTGGTCCGCCGTTGAGCTCCAGAACTTCGGAATTGTCCCCCTCGGCCTGGGCGTTGTCAAGGGCGCGGTAAGCCCAGGACGTGGAAACCCGTATCTGCGGAATCACCACCAGCAGCGAAGTTCTTTTTTTGACCGGGAGCCTGAGCATCCGCTCGCCGATTCCCCAGGCCAATGCCCTGCCGCCGCAGAGCAGAAACGGCACATCCGCACCGATCGAGGCTGCCAGGGCAAAGCGGGTCGAGTCCCCTCCTGGAAGCGGGCCGAACAGTTGTTCGCAGGCAATGATCGTTCCTGCGGCGTCCGTGCTGCCACCACCCAGACCGCTGCGGGTGGGGATCCCCTTTTCGATCTTGATCTCAACTCCCCTGTCCCTGATTCCCAGCCTTTTCAAGCACAGCGCAGCCGCTCGCCAGGCCGTGTTCTCCTTGTCCGTGGGAACCGACGGGTCGTCGCAATGCACAATTATCTTGCCCGGGGTGGTTCTGACAGTCAACAGGTCGTAAAGCGAGATGTTCTGAAAGATGGTTTCCAGCGAATGATAGCCGCCCACCAGGCGGCCCAGAATCCGCAGGGCGAGATTCACTTTCGCAAAGACCTGGATTTTTAAGAGATTGTCTCCGGATCCAGCCATTTTTATACTCCATCAGATTTGAGAATGCTCAATCAGGCGTTTTGAGACAAGAGCGGCCAGATTTCGACGGCTTCTCACCCGGATGCGTTTTCGGGCAGTTCCTCCTCGATGTGACTGGCCTTTTCGCGGATCTGGCCGATAGTGAGACCCTCTTTCCACATCAGCATCAAGCCGGCTATCGTCACCGGCGCCATCATCAGAATGTGCATCAACACCGCAAAACCGATAGCTTCGCTTTTGGGAATACCGTACGCGCTGCTCAGCGAGTAGATTATCGCCGCATGGATCGGGCCGATAAACGCAGGCGCACTGGGCAAAGCCACCCCGATACCCACCAGCCCGAGTGTCAGGTAAGGGGCCGACCAGGGCAGCGAATCAAAGGAGAATCCCCGGAACGCCAGCCCGTAGCTGAAAGCAACTATCCACCAGTGGAAAAGACTCAACAGACTGATTTTCCACATCGCCGGGCCGTTGCGTAAAATCTGAAGGCCCTCGGTGAATTTTTGCATGAAATGCTCGAACCGCTCGAACAACTTCTCCGGAAAAACCTTTCGCCCCACCGGCAGGGCCAGTTTCTGCGCCAGATTAGGTTTACTGCGTAATACTATAAGAAATAAGATCGCTCCAAAAAAGACAAAAAACATTATTTTGCCGACCTTGACCAGGGCCGGGGGGAAATCGCTGTAGATTGTCAGCGGCACCATCAGGCAGAGAAGAAGGCAGAGAGAATCAAACGTGCGTTCGATAAAAAGTGTGGCGAACGTATAGCTCAAGGGAGCGTTGACCTTGCGCCTGGCCATCAAAGCCCGTACGATCTCTCCTACTCTGAACGGCAGGATGTTGTTGGTGGTGAAACCGATAAAATTCGCAACCGTAAGTCCTCTCACCGTGGCACCGTGCTCGGGGCGGTAAAAATATATCCAGCGCCAGGCCCGCACTATGAATACCACCATGCAGAGCAGGGAAAACATGATCAGGGGAAATATCCTGATCCGCTCCCCTTCCAGAATTGTCAGCGCTTCTTTCAGATCTACCCCGCTGAACGCCAGATACAGACATACTGCAGTTATCAGAAAAGCCACAGCAAGCTTGGCCAGTTTCATCTGGTTTCCTTTCGCGCGTCCGTTTAAAAACAATATTGTAAATCTATTCCCGGAGCGAATCCCTGTCAAAGAAATCTTGCTGCGGTCAAATTGGCAGACCTTCCTTGATTTAAATGCCAGTATGGCCGAAAATAACAGGCACAGGAATTGCGCTTATGAAAACGACTAAATCTAAAACTGTCAGTTACATTTCTTAATAAAGTTCTGAGTAAAGGAGTTATGATGAGTAAAGTAATCGGAATCGATCTGGGAACCACCAACTCCTGCGTGGCCGTGATGGAAGGCGGGGACCCGGTGGTCATTCCCAATGCAGAGGGCAGCCGCACTACCCCCTCGGTCGTCGCTTTCAGCAAGGAGGGTGAGCGGCTGGTGGGGCAGGTGGCCAAACGGCAGGCTGTGACCAATCCCACGAACACTGTTTTCTCGATCAAGAGATTCATGGGACGCAAAGTGTCCGAGGTGGCGGATGAGAAAACCAAGGTGCCTTTCGAGGTGGCCTCCGGCCGCAATGACAGCGTGATGGTGAAAATACAGGACAAGCAGTACAGCCCGCCCGAGATCAGCGCCATGGTGCTTCAGAAAATGAAACAGACCGCTGAAGATTACCTTGGCACCAAGGTGGAGAAGGCGGTAGTTACCGTGCCCGCGTATTTCAACGACAGCCAGCGCCAGGCTACCAAGGACGCCGGTAAAATCGCCGGGCTGGATGTTCTGCGCATTATCAACGAGCCTACCGCGGCAAGCCTCGCTTACGGGCTGGATAAAAAGAAAGACGAGCGGATCGCTGTCTATGACCTGGGCGGCGGCACTTTCGATATCTCGATTCTGGAGATCGGCGATGGTGTGTTCGAGGTGAAATCGACCAACGGCGATACTCACCTGGGCGGCGATGATCTGGACCAGCGGGTGATCGACTGGCTGGTGGGCGAGTTCAAGAAAGACCAGGGAATCGACCTGAGCAAGGACCCGATGGCCCTGCAGCGGCTCAAAGAGGCTGCCGAGAAAGCCAAGTGCGAGCTTTCCTCCACCACGCAGACCGATATCAACCTGCCCTTTATTACCGCGGACAGCTCCGGGCCCAAGCACCTGAACGTTTCGCTCACCCGCTCGAAATTCGAGCAGCTGGTGGATGACCTGATCGAGCGCACGGTTGGGCCGTGCAAGAAAGCTCTCGCCGATGCCAAGCTGAGCGCGGACCAGATCGACGAGGTGATCCTGGTCGGCGGCTCGATCCGCATTCCAAAGGTGCAGGAAGTGGTGAAAAAACTTTTCGGCAGGGAGCCGCACAGGGGCGTGAATCCGGATGAAGTAGTGGCTGTGGGCGCTGCGATCCAGGGCGGTGTGCTGGCCGGGGACGTGAAAGACGTGCTCCTGCTGGATGTCACCCCGCTTTCGCTGGGTATCGAGACCCTGGGCGGAGTGTTCACCAGGCTGATCGAGCGCAACACCACTATTCCGACAAAGAAGAGCGAGATTTTCTCCACCGCGGAAAACAGCCAGACCACCGTGGAGATCCATGTCCTTCAGGGCGAGCGCCAGATGGCGCTCGACAACCGCACGATCGGCCGGTTTCAGCTTACCGGTATCCCGCCCGCGCCGCGCGGCATACCGCAGATCGAGGTCACTTTCGATATCGACGCCAACGGTATCCTTCACGTCACTGCCAAAGACAAGGCCACCGCCAAGGAGCAGAAAATCAGGATCGAGGCCTCCAGCGGTCTTGGCGAGCAGGAAATCGACCGCATGGTCAAGGATGCCGAGTCCCACGCCGAGGATGACAAGAAAAAACGCGAGGAGGCCGATACCCGCAACAAGGCCGACCAGATGGCTTTCGAGACCGAGAAGCAGTTGAACGAGCTGGGCGACAAGCTGGATGAAGAGACCAAGTCCAAGCTCCAGTCTGCCGTAGAGCGGGTCAAGACAGCGCTCAACGGCACTGACACAGCCGAGATCAAATCTGCCAGCGACGAGCTGACCAGTATCTGGAACGAGGCGGCCCAGGTTCTTTACCAGGCCCAGGCTCAGCAGCAGGCCGGAGCGCAGCAGGAGGCCGCTTCCGGCGCAGGAGCCTCGGATGCCGGGGAATCCTCAGCCGGAGGTGACGACCAGGTTGTGGACGCAGACTACGAGGTGGTGGACGAAGACGAAAAGGACAAAGATAAGGGTAAAGATAAGGATAAGAAATAACTGAGCGCCTTGAGAACAATAAAAAAACCCCCGCCCGGTCAAAGAGCCGGGCGGGGGTTTTTATTAACCGCGCTGCATTAATTATAACAACCAGTGTGGTGGTTGGAGGACTTGGACGGCTTGAGCCCTTTTTACTGTATTTTTAAAGCTGTATTCCCTCTACCCTTTTACACCAAGGGTTTATGCTTAAAGCCCCGGTCAGAAATAAAGTTTCAACCCACCCATGGCCTGCAGGTTCCCCGTATTTTTATCATCTTTAATAGGGTATTTCATCAGGCCTCTTCCGGTAATGTAGTAATTAGATAGTGGTGACGGAGGGCGTATTTTCGCT
>Ga0272442_10008035_pt1 | contig 13495 bp, 14 predicted proteins | sample SSMForm2O_FD_200262 | JGI IMG/M metagenome (GOLD analysis project Ga0272442, IMG submission 200262) | Marine sediment archaeal communities from Little Sippewissett salt marsh, Falmouth, MA, United States - SSM-Form-2O | ecosystem: Environmental > Aquatic > Marine > Wetlands > Sediment ...
ATTTATCAAGTTAAGGTGTATTTGGGTCATTGGAGGGTACCACTGGGTACTTCGCCCCAAAGACTAAAAACTTTTAGGAGAATGTGCCCAGCCTCCAATTTTATCACTGGAAAAGTAGATTGTGCCATTTATGCTCACTTTTAAATCAGATATTTTATGCCTCGATCTTTTTTTCGAAGTTTAATTTGCTTGGTCTGCAATTCACCGATTTAAAGAGCCCCATGGACAGAGCTGATACTTATTAAAATTTATCGTTTCACCCTTCCTCCAGCGCCTGATGGGCAAGATCAGGGTGCCAGAGGTGATCGGCGACGACCCCATCTCCGAGATCAAGGTGGAGAAGGAGGTCTTCAATGAGTTCCGATCTGACCCTGAGTGCGCCAAGGCGAAGGGGATCGCCAAAGTCCATCCCGCCGAGGCGAGAGGTCCGACGTTGTCTTTGAGCTTCTCGCTGCCCAAGCACGAAATCGAGAAGTTCTCGCATCCTCTTTCCACCCGCCGTCAAGAAAGCACTTCTGACACAACCTATTAGTACGTCCAGCCGTCAACCTTTGAATTGAGGATTGATCCCTCAGGAAGATGAAGGAAGATGAAGTATCTCTTTGGACCCGTTCCCTCCCGCAGGCTCGGCCTCTCCCTCGGGGTCGACCTCCTCCCCTTCAAAACCTGCACCCTGGACTGCGCCTACTGCCAGCTGGGCAGGACCACCTGCCTCACCCTCAAAAGGGAAAAGCGTGTCTCCCCCGAGGAGGTTCTGGAGGAGATCAGGTCCCGGTCGGAGGACGAGTTCGATTACCTGACCCTGGCGGGCTCAGGCGAGCCCCTCCTCCACCAGGGGCTCGACGAGATCATCCGGGGGGCGAAAGAGGCCGTCGACCGGCCCGTGGTAGTCCTCACCAACGGGACTCTCTTCTTCCGCGATGAGGTCAGAGAAGAGGTTATGGAGGCGGACCTGATCGTCCCCTCCCTGGACGCCGCCACCCAGGCCACCTTCGAGAGGGTGAACCGGCCCCATCCTGACCTCTTGATCGACGAGATCATCGAGGGGCTCGTCCGCCTCCGAGAGGAGTTCGCTGGAAAGATCTGGCTCGAGGTGATGCTGGTCAAAGATCTCAACGATTTTGAGGCGGACCTGATCGCCGAGGCGGCCGAGAGGATCGGCCCTGACAGAGTCCAGCTCAACACCGTGGTGAGGCCCCCGGCTGAGCCCGTCCAGCCCTTGTCTCCCGAGGAGATGGAGAGGATGCTTGAGATCTTCTCCGACGCCGAGGTGATCGCCGAGTGGGAAAGGGACCTCGTAGAGAAGACCGAGATATTGATCACCGACCTCCTCTCAAGAAGGCCCTGCACCCTGGCGGAGCTGGGCACCCTCACGGGGCTTCATCGAAACGAGATCTTGAAGTACCTTGAAGTCCTGGAGAGCGAGGATAAGATAACGAGACTCCGGCACGGAGAAAAACTCTACTTCCAGGCTCAGGATGGCCGAGATACCATCCAACCGCGATAGTCCGATCCAACCGCGATAGTCCGATCAAGATTCTCAAATTTCATGATGGTGTTCATATGGAAGAATGCGATAGCAACTGCGAATCCTGTGCGACAAAAGGAACCTGCACAGACCCGAGAAAGGAGATGGCAGATCAGCTCCGAGCCGTCTCCATGAGAATGGCGAAGGTAAAGCATAAGATAATGGTCGCCAGCGGGAAGGGCGGCGTCGGAAAGAGCACCGTCACCGTCAACCTGGCCCGAGCCCTCCAGTCCAGGGGCTACAGAGTCGGAGTTCTGGACGCCGACATCACCGGACCCAGCGTGGCAAAGCTACTGGGGGTCGAAAGGTCGAGGCTTGCGGGCGGGCCGGCGGGGATAGAGCCCGTCGACTCCAAGGGTCTGAAGGTGATATCCATGGCCTTCGCCCTATCGGGCGCTGACTCGGCCGTCGTCTGGAGGGGGCCCATGAAGATGGCGGCGATAAAGCAGTTCATGTCCGACGTCAACTGGGGCGACCTGGACTTTCTCATCATCGACCTCCCGCCGGGAACGAGCGATGAGCCTCTCAGCGTAGTCCAGCTCCTTCCAGACCTATCCGGAGCGGTCATCGTCACCACCCCCCAGGAAGTGGCCCTCCTCGACTCCCGGAAGGCGGTGAACATGGTGAAGTCGATGAAGGTTCCTCTCCTGGGGATAGTCGAGAACATGAGCGGCCTGAAGTGTCCCCACTGCGGGGAGATCCTGGAGATATTCAAGACCGGCGGGGGAAAGAGGGCTGCAGAGGAGCTTTGCGTTCCCTTCCTTGGGGCTGTGCCCCTGGACCTGGAGGTCGCCCCCCTGGGAGACAGCGGCGTCGCCTTCGTGGAGAAAGAGACCGTTGCCAAGGAGAGCTTCGAGAAGGTCGTCGATAGAATCCTCGAAGAGCTGGAAAAGAAACAGAAGGCTGCTTGAGGAAAGTGAGGGATTAAGAAATACGCAGGGATGAGGACGCCGGGAAAAGGGAACCTGGTGGGGGAGAAGATGGGCTTGTGGCCTCTTCAGGGCCACAGCCCGAAATAGAAGTTCATCACCAGAACCCCTGCCCCCACCGCCGAGCTGAAAGCGATTACCGTCTTGGGGCCCAGCTTTATCGCCGTCTCGTCCGCCTCGAAATACCTCATCAGGCCAGCAGAGGACATCAGTCCGCTGCCCTCAGACTTCTTCTTCGCCATGAACTCCTCCTATTCTATAGACCCCTTCAAGTACGTTTCGGCTCCTAGGCCCATCCATCCCTCTCTCCGAAGGGGTAGTAGTCGGCGGTCAAATTCCCGATCGCTCTCGGCATGCTCTGGCAGGGGTTGCCCTGACATGAATGGTCGGACCAGTAGTTTCCGCCCTTCAGAGCGCCCCAGTCCCAGAGGTTCTCGCCATCGTCTTTCGCCTGGACGACGTTCTCGATGAGGTTGTTCCTGTATACGATGCAGCCCGCGGACCTGCTGAGTTCGATCCCTACCCCGTTTCCGACGACCGAATTTTCTGTGATCTCAGTCCCATTGGACGATAAGAGCCTTATCCCGGTGTCCTTGTTCGCCTCGGCGGTGTTCATGTTGACGATGTTTGAGTCCGACTCGGCCAGGGAGAGGCCGTCCATCTCGTTTCGGCAGAGGGTGTTTTTGCCGATGAGGTTTCTTTCGGAATCGATCAGGAGAATCCCGCTGTACCTGTTATCGCAAGCCTGATTGCCCACGATCTCGTTCTCGTCAGATCCCTGAAGTCTCATCCCATAGCCGCCCGAGACGACGTTATTCTGGATCTTGCACCCGCGGGAGCTGTAGACGAAGAGGGCATCGTTCGCGACTGAGCTGTTCTCAACGATGCAGTTCTCGCAGGACGCGAGGGTGATATGGCCGGATTCTCGGCCTGAGATCTCCTCATTTGATCTGCCGTAGAGGTAGAGGATCGGCTTTCCGTCGATCTGGTTTGATTCGGAGATCTGGTTGTCGAAGCTCTCCTCCGTCGAGCCGTCGACGTAAAGCCCCCACCGAACTCCCGCGAGGACGTTACCCTCCAATTTATTGGCTGAAGATTCGGTGATCACGATCCCGTAGTTGGTCTTCTCGATCTTGTTATTTGTTAGGACGTTGCCCACAGAGGCCTCCGAGATCATGATCCCGGTATCGACCCCCACAAAGCCATTTTCGGCGATGCTGTTCTCCGCTGAAGAGAAGAGGGCGATCCCGTTCGTTGAGTTCGCGATAGAATTCTTCTGGACCTGGTTCTTCGAGACGGCGTTCAGGGCTATAGAGGTGGTGGAGTTCTCAAAGTCGCAACCTTTGATCACGTTGCCTTGCGAGGACTTTTCCAGGTGGATTCCGTTACCGCAGTCGATCATGGAGCATCCTTCCACCCGATTCTCCATGCTGTTCGTGATCAGGTATATCCCCCTGGTGCAACCTTTGGCCTCGCTTTCTGAGATGCCATTCTTCGATGAGGAGTTGAGGAGGGCTCCTGCGAGGATGGACCCCTCGGCCACGTTCCCCTTTATTGTGTTCTCGCGAGAGGCGAGAAGGACGATCCCGCAGTAGCCGCCTTGCTCCCGGTTCATTTCGAGGAGGTTTCCGGAAGTGCCGTTCAGGTAGATTCCGTGGACGTTATCCACGAGGACGTTCTTTCTGATCTCGTTGCCTCTGGACCCCACAAAGATGCCGGGACCTGCAAAGTCGGTGATGGTGAGCCCCTCGATTATGCAGCCGTCCGCCAGAACCTCTATCCCGATATCACTTCCGTCGCCGGCGAGGTTCACGATCCCCTCCTCGCCCCGAAGAGGCATCAAAGTGACGCTTTTGTTCAAGACTATGTGCTCCTGGTAGGTTCCAGGCTTCACGTAAATCGCATCTCCGTCGTTGGCTACAGCCACCGCTTCCCCTATGGAATGGTACTGGGCGAAGCCGTCGTCGTCGACGATGTACATCTTGCTGGCTTCGGCTCCGAGGAGGGGGCCAGCAAATAGAGCGATAAAGATGGTAGCGGTCAATCTGAGCATAGGTCCACCTCGCCATAGACCCCTTCGATCCATAATACGTCTTTCCATCAAAATTGGATCTCAGCTCTGGTACTGGTAAGAACGCCGTGCAAAAATCTTATCTACGGTCCTAATCATAATCCCGGCGTTGGTGATCGGGTTGACAAAAGTGGATCCTCATAAGCACTGCATCGTCTGCGGCAAGACCATCGATGAGATGGAGACCTTCTGCGACGAGGTCTGCGAATCTAAGTACAAATCCGCTCAGAGACGCCAGACGCTCTTCTTCTTGGTATTCATAGGGCTTTTGATACTGATGCTCATAGTCCCCGTGATCTTGAAGACGCCCCAAGGTTGAGAGGATATGAGATTGGCGAAGGTCGTTCTTCTGGTCTTATTTCTGGTCGTATTCACCCTCGCCTCTCCAAGCTGTGCCGAGAGGGGTAGAGAGTACATACAGGTCCGGGAGGTGACGATGTCCCTCGAAGACGGCGACGCCGTCTTCGACGTGTCCTTCGACCTCGACCCCTTTGCGAAGCTCTACGTACTCGCCCTGGGAACAAAGCACATTGAGCCCGAGCTGACGGCTCTATTCTCTGATTTCGACAACTTGACGGTGGCGAAGACCGGGCCCTCCAGGGCGGTCCTGGTATCAAAGGGAGCAGGCGAGTTTCGGAGCGGATACTACCTCTATGATTCAAAAGAGCTGGGCTACCAGGTCCCCAAGCTCACCGTCGTCTATCCCGAGCGGCTCTCCCGCACCTTTTATGACGTCTCCACCACCCCCAGCGTCTTCTCCGAGGCGTGAGAATGGGGACTTGGAAGTCGGATAAAACTGATATTTTCCCTTCGCCTAAGATCCCACCTTCCCCCCAACCAGGGGCAGGGTGAAGCAGACGGCGCAGCCCTGGCCAGGCTCGGACTCGATCCAGACCCTTCCGCCGTGAACCTCAATGATCCTCTTGACTATGGCAAGCCCCGCCCCGGTTCCGTTGCTCTTCCTGTCCACCTTGTAGAAGAGGCCGAAGACCTTCTCCTGCTGGTCGGTGGGAATCCCAGGGCCGTTGTCCCGGACGAAGAACGTGGGCTCGCCATCATCGTCTCCCCGAAATCCGATATCGATCTTCGGCCGGGGGCCAGCGGCCGCGTACTTCCCAGAGTTCTCGATCAGGTTGACCAGGACCTCCACCATCCTCAGCCGGTCGACAAATACGGCGGGCATCCTCTCGGCCACTGAGACCTCGATCCCTTGCGACTTGATCAACTCTGCCATCAGATCCAGGGCCTCGGCGGCGATCTCTTCGAACTGGGCCTCTTCGGGCGGGTTGACGACCCTTCCTATCCTGGAAAGCTCCAGAGCGTCGGTGAGAAGCCGGTCCATCCTCGTCGCCGCCCCCTCCATCCTCGCCAGGTCCGACTCTATCCCCGCACCGTTGCCCTTCTCGACGTCCTCTCGGAGGCAGGCGGCAAACCCTCTCATGGCCATGAGGGGAGACCGAAGGTCGTGGGAGACGGAGTAGACGAAGCTCTCCATCTCGGCGTTCTTCGCTTCAAGCTCCGCCGTCCTCGCCTCGAGGGACTCCGTCGCCCGTATCCGGGCGATGGCGTTTCCTATCATGGAGGCGATCGTCTTGAGGGCGGTCCTGCTGGCGATGGGAACCCTGTCCACGGTGTGAGACCCGATGCTGTAGCATCCGATGACCCGGTCCTGGTGGAGGATGGGGACGACGGCGATCGATCTGATCCCCTCCTGCTCTCTTGCCTCCTGGAGGGGCAGGTCCGAATCCTGGACCCGGATGTAGATGGGCCTTCCTTCCATCACCTTTTTGGCCCTTTTAGAGTCCCGCTTCTGGTCGGATATGAGGCTCAGAAAATCCTCGCTGAGACCTTTGGAATGGGCGAGGCGGAGATGCCCCGAGCTCTCGTCTCGAAGATAAATGGTGCCGCAATCCATTTCCGATATCTCGATGGCGGTATCGACGCAGATCTTGAGGGCCTCTCCAAGGGAGGTCGTCTCCGAGAGCTTCAGGGACATGTCCCGCTGGAGCAGAAGCTGCCTTCGCGCCCGTTTCCGATCAGTTACGTCGTGGACGATCCCCTCCACCTCTGAAGGGCGGCCACTTTCGTCGCAGACTTTCCAGATCGCCTCGTAAACCCATCGGACCTCGCCATCCTTTCGAAAAATCCGGTAGATCTCTTTGGGGGAGCCTCCGGCATCACTCATCAACCTTTCGTTAATTTCAACGAATTTCGGCAGGTCGTCGGGATGGATCAGCTGGTCCCACCTGACCCTTCCCTCGGAAAAATCCTCTCCCGTATATCCGGTTATCTCCTCCACCTGGCCGTGAACGAAGGTGGGTGAGGATCCGGGAGGGTTTCGGAAGGCTATGCCAGGAATTTTTTCAACAAAGGTGCGGTAGCGCTCTTCGCTCTCCAGACGGGCCCTTTTGGCCCTAAAGCGGTCGGCGGCCAATTTGATGTGATGAGAGAGCTGTGCGAACATCAGAGCAGGGCCGCCGTCCTTCTGGAGATAGTAGTCGGCGCCGCAGTTCAAGGCTTCAATGGCCACCTCCTCCCGGCTTCTTCCCGTAAAGAGGACGAAGGGTAGCTCAGGATCTCGTTCTTTGACGGCCTTAAGGAAGGTTATCCCGTCCATCTCCGGCATCGCGTAGTCGGAGACTACGACGTCGTAACGCGAGGGGTCGGTCAAAAGCTTTTCAACTGCAGCTTTCGCCGACGAGACGGGATCGACCTCTATATCTCCGGATTTTTCGAGGAAGGTTTTGGTGAGCTCCATAATCATGGGATCGTCGTCCACCATCAAAACCTGAATCATGAACCTCCTCCGCCGACCTCCAAACTTGCAGAATTCACATTCAAAACTATCGTATTTGTAAGTTCCGATATAGTTTATCAAGTTTGGCTCTCGCATTCAGCCCTCAATCCTCGTATCTGGACGCTTCAAATTCAACCGATTTTAACGATCCGGCCAGGACAAAAGAGAAAAAGAGATATCACACAAAGAACATTATCTCCAACAGCATGAACCTCGAACCTGCAACATTCACTCCCATAGGCGTCGTCCACTGCGACTTCGGCGAGCCTGCAGACCCAAAGACCATGAGAAACTCCCTCTGCACCCTTGAGATCGACGAAAAGTATCAGGACGCCCTGGAGGGGCTCGAGAAGTTCCGCAATATCTTCGTCATCTACCACATCCATCGCGCCCTCGGCTACGACCTCCTGGTCCACCCCATGGGAGACGAGTCGATCCCAAAGAGGGGCCTCTTCGCCACGAGAACTCCGCGAAGGCCAAACCCCATCGGCCTCACGGTGGTGGAGATGCTGAACATCGAGGGAAACAAGATCACCGTCACCGGCCTTGACGCCCTGGACAAAAGCCCCATCCTGGACATCAAACCTTACGAGGAGCACTTCGACTCCCCCAAAGGGTTGGAGGCGGAGAAGAACCCCGATTACAGGCCCTCGGAGGGCTGAGAGGAAGCCCTTCTGCCGGAGAGCGCCGGAGAGTCGCCTTCATCTCGAAAAATCTTATATCAGGCCAGGGCGCAGGCGGCCTCTTTAGTCGTCAGCCCGACGATGTCCCCTCTTGATGAGGGCGCCTTTCGCGGACCGCCATTTTAGAGGCCCCACCAGAGCCCGACGCCCGCCTCGGAACCTTTAAACGTTGAACGGCAGGATAATGGGTACGGTGATAAAATTGAAGATCACAACCGTGCTGGCCCTGGCGATCGCGTCAGTGGCCATCGTCGCCATCGGTGCGGCAGCTCCCGTCAACACCATCGATTTAGCCACAAAAGACGGCATCGGTGAGTACCTGGTGGACCAGGATGGGATGACCCTCTACTACTTCGCCAACGATACGCCCGAGAGCGGAGTTAGCAGCTGCGGCGAGACCTGCATCCAGTACTGGCCGCCTTTCCACACCGGCCAGATCATAATACCCGGGGAGCTCAGCTGGTTCGACTTTGACACCATCGATCGGGAGGACGACGCTGTCCAGACCACCTACAAAGGATGGCCCCTTTACTACTACACCAACGACTACAACCCCGGCGATGTCAGAGGGCAGGGGATAGACGACGTCTGGTTCGTGGCGGGTCCAGATCTGATGCCCTGAGAGGAGACCTTTCTCCCTCTCTTTTTCAATCCTCCCGTCCTTTTGGTATGGTTTTCGTCGGGCTTTCGGACGCATGGGATCAGAAATGGAGATGATCGTCTCTATGCAGACGCGATCGATCCGTTATGACGGGGAGATCTCTTTGGATGAATCCCGAATTGGCCGATACTGGGAGGTGGATCTCTTTCGCGGCATCGCCGTCGTGATGATGATCGCCTTTCACGCCCTCTACGATCTGGACTTCTTCTCTGGCCCGGTCGACGTCCATTCCGGGATCTGGCCCCTCTTCGCAAAAGCCACAGCTTCGATATTTCTTCTCCTGGTGGGGGTATCCCTGACCATCAGCACTGCCAGGGCCAGGATCAGAGGAGAGGACTCTTTTCTCCGGTACCTCCGCCGGGGGGCCAGGATCTTCTCTTGGGGAATGGCCGTAACCTTCTCGACGATGCTCCTTCTGGGGGAGGGGTTTGTCGTCTTCGGCGTCCTCCACCTGATCGGCATCTCCATAATCCTCTCCTATCCGCTCCTGAAACGGCCCCTCGCAGACCTCGTTTTCGGAACGGCTGCGATATCTGCAGGCCTTTGGCTCCGCCACTTCTCCTCTGACTCGCCCTGGCTATTGTGGCTCGGTTTCGTTCCCCGCCACTTCCATTCAGTAGACTACTTTCCCCTCCTCCCCTGGTTTGGCGTCGTCGTGGTGGGGATATTCCTGGGGAACTTTCTCTACCCAGAGGGGAGAAGAAGAGTTAATCTTCCCAACCTCTCCGCCAGAACCCCGACAAAGCAGATCTGCATTCTTGGGAGAAACTCCTTACCCATTTACCTGATACATCAGCCGATCCTCATAATTTCGATGCAGCTCCTGGGGATCGTCGAAGTCGGGAAGGGGCTCGCCCTATTCATGCCCTGAGATTCGAGACAAATGCCTTCTGGGCCAGACGGCAAAAGTGGGCGGATAAAAGGGCTGTGAGCAAAAAGGGCGGTGAGTAAAATGCTTAAAGATGGTGTGAGGGGCCAAAACCCCGCGCCCCTCACATATTTTCGCGGTTACTGTTTGGAGAGCTTGGGCGTCAGAGCCGCAAGATAGATCGCGGCCAGAGCCACGACGACGTATACCACCTTCTCCAGAATGGGCATCCATCCCAAAAGAATGCTCACCAGGTTGTATCCAAAGGCGTAAAGCCCCCAATTGAGGCCACCGACTATCACCAGCACTATGGCCAACAGATCTAAAGGAGCTAACTTAGCCAACCAAAATACCTCCAAATCAACAATTCGCCGAAGTAATTAATAAACTTTTTGGATTTTTAGATGATATGTGGAGTCCCGAAATTATTTCGCGTCCTTCTGGAATCTATGTATTTTGAATTATTCATATAATCTTCACAACCCGAACAACCTATGACCAATGGCAAAATAAGCTTCAAGCGGCATTTTACGCCTGAAAGCCATTTCTGGAGTCTCCAAGCTCTGAATATTCAAGCTTCCGTGAGGTCTATTGTTATACCAGCAGATAAACTCGTCGAATGAATTAAAAACGGCTCTATGCTTCTTATATTCTCCAAAAAACCTTTCGAGCTTTAGACACTCTAATAGACCGTGACCCTCCTCACGCCGTTGATGTCCATGAGAAGCCGGACCAGGTCCCCGGGGATCTTCGCCTCGGTGATGATGGTGAGCTTAGGCTGCTCCACGAAGAAGGGATCGTCAGAGACCGCCTGTCTTATGGACAGGCCGTACCTGGCGACGGCGCTCGCCACCTCGCCGAGGAGGCCGGTCTGAGCCGCGTCGACGGGGGTGATCTCGATGACCCCCAGGCCCACGACGGGAGCGACGTCGGCGAGGAAGGTCATCGACCGGACGTTCTTGAAGATCTTCCAGAGATCCTCGTCCTCGACGATCGCTGCGGCGGTGGTGTCCACCACCCTTCTGTCCACTTCTAGCTCCTTTGCGATCTGTGCGTGGGGTATCTCTATCCCTCCCGAGACGACCCTCCCCCGCTCGCTCACCTGAAAGCCCCTCTCCAAAATCAGCCTTACGACCTTCTCCTGAGCCGGATAACGCTTGAACTTAGCCAGAATCTCCCGCCACATAACATCGCCATTTTCAACTGTATTGGACTAAATTGTACAAAAGCCCTTTCCTCTACCCTCCGGCGACTGCCATCCGGATTTCGTGGACTTGGAAAAAAGAAGGTAGGGCCTATGCCCTCAGGAGAACATCTCTGCGGGCGGATCTCTCGTCTCCTTCTTCGCCTTTGCCACCGCCTCTTCCAGGTGGTGCTGCTCAATTGATACCTCGTCGATGATGGCTCCGTGAAGGGCCACCTTCAGGACCTTCTCCACCAGGTCACGACCTGAGAACCCCTCGGTGAGCCTCGCGAGGGCGGTGAGGTTAATAGTTCCCACCTCCGCCGGGAGGGTCGAAACGTTCCTTTCGAGGATCAAGAGCCTCTCCTGAGCGTTCGGGAGGCCGAACCTGATCTCCTCCTCGAACCTGCTCCTGATGGATTCGTCGAGGAACTCGATCTTGTTGGTGGCGGCGATGGTGCAGACCCCCTTCCTCGAATGGATCCCGTCCATCTCCGTGAGGAGGGCGTTCACCACCTCCGAGACGTCGCCCCGGAGGTCCTGATACCTCCTGTCCAGGGCTATGGCGTCCAGCTCGTCGATGAAAATTATACATGGCGCCATCTGCTCTGCTCTCTTGTAAAGGCCGTGGATCTGCCTTGACCCCTCGCCCACGAACTCTCCGATGAGGGTGGTCGCCTTTATCGGGATCATGGGAACTTTCGTCTCGCCGGAGAGGGCCTTTGCCATCATCGTCTTGCCCGTGCCGGAAGGGCCGTAGAAGAGAATGTTTCTCGGAGCCCACTTGCCGAAACGCTCCGGCTCGGCGAGGAAGCTCTCCACGATCTTCATCTTCCTTCTCGCCTCCAATTGGCCGACGACGTCCTCGAAGCTGACCTCGCTCTTGATCTTGTCAGCCTCGGTCTTCTTTCTCTCCACCACAATCTTGGTGTCGGACCCCACCACAGAGACGTGGGGATGAGCCCTTATGACCTTGAAGGCGAAATCGGGGTAGAGCCTTCTGTCGAAGAGGTAACAGCCTGGCCTCACCAGCTCGCCGTACCACTGTTCGCGGGCGTAACGCTCAAAGAGACGGGGGTCAGCGACCTCGGGATAATCCTGAAAAACGCTCTTGAGCGGATACCCTGCCGGTCTCAACAGGATGTATCTTGCGCCTGAAGTCCTGCTTCGTTCCAGCTTGCCGCCAAGCTCCTTTGTACCGGTCTTCTGGATCGATCGCACATCTTTTATCACGAGGCCGAAGATAGTTAAAGGTATTGGCCTCGGTTTGCGGGTTGTCTAGTGCCGAGACCTTTGACTTTGTATAATCGACTTTCTTGCTTCTTAGGAATCTTTACTTTCATTTGTTGTCTGTCGTTTCTGCATTCTCCATCGATTCCCAATCTCCCTGAGGCGGCTATCATCTAAGGGGTCATTTTGCCATCCCTTATCAAAGTCGATATCGTGAGATCTCGGTAGCTTCTCAGGTGGCAGGTCTCTGATTAGTATCCTTGACGGCAACGTTGTTGCCTGGCCAACAAAGACAGCTTCCCGCCGCCTCAAGCCCGAGAGCACCCTTGTAAGTCCTGCAAGTGAGTCTGGAAGAATCGAACGAACGTGCTCGCGATCAGCATCGTTAGTGATCCTTAGCACGATCCATGAATTACATTGTGATAGCACCGTCGCTTCCACTTCGCTGGGTCTTTGTGATATCAACATTAGACCGATACCGTACTTCCGTCCTTCTTTGGCCAGCCTGCGGATTGCCTCCTGTGCAGCCTCATATTGTGCTTCGCCCCTATTTGGTACGTAGCGATGGGCTTCCTCACAAACTAAAAGTATGGGCGTCTGGTTACGTTCTTCAGGGGTCTGCCATAGCTTTACGGAGAATAGGGTTCTTGCAATGACGGCACTTGCCACCCCAGCAACTTCATTTGGCACACCAGAAAGGTCGACAATCTTAACATGTTCGCCATCACCGAGAAACTGAGATATTATGGCAGGAAAGGGATCGTCGCCTCCATCCCATGGTTCCATCATGAAATGTTTTCTAGAATCGCGTCGTAGGATCTCTAGCTTTTGCAAAACTGACTCAAATGGTTCATGTTTAGATTTAGCAGTTATGAGATCTCGTTGTTCTTTGATTTTGTCAACAAAAACATCGATTGAGTACGGAATCGCAGAATCCACTGTAAGTGAATCTGGATCAAGTCCAAGACCTTCAGCCGCAGCCATTCGAGCGTCGAGTAGAGCAGTTTTCACGATGTTTGATTGAGATGGTGCGTTCTTTCCGATTAAAAGTCCGGTAGTTTCCTGAAGGTCAAATAGCCAGTAAGGAAGTTTCAACGTCCCCTCATCCGTTGAAAGCCGTTTATGATCTGGAAATGCCTCACCATACTCGTTATGTGGATCCAAAATGACGATGCACGGGTTCCATTTTGCATATTTTCCTTCACGCCCTCTTTCGAGAATAGCATGAAGAATTGCAGCAACAGATCCTGATTTTCCGGAGCCTGTTGATCCGAGTACTGCCGTATGCTTGCCGAGCAATTCGTTCATGTCAGCGTAGCAGGGTGCTCCACCAGAGCCGACGTGTTCGCCTATTTGGATAGTAGGTCCTTGATTTTGGCCATATATAAATCGCAATTCAGACTTTGGTAGTCTCCCTATTGAGGACTTCGATTATCCTGCAATTGGCATTCTGTGAAGGACTTTACCTCAACATTTTCGATCTGAACGTTCCCTATGTCGTTTTTCCCTCCAAATTACGACCAATTTTTGCAGTTCTGTCCTCTA
>Ga0272442_10008038_pt1 | contig 13494 bp, 15 predicted proteins | sample SSMForm2O_FD_200262 | JGI IMG/M metagenome (GOLD analysis project Ga0272442, IMG submission 200262) | Marine sediment archaeal communities from Little Sippewissett salt marsh, Falmouth, MA, United States - SSM-Form-2O | ecosystem: Environmental > Aquatic > Marine > Wetlands > Sediment ...
AGTCAAGGGCTATATGAAACATGAAAAGGAAGTTTTAGAAAATGTAACCAAAGCACGATCTGCACTTATGAATGCAAAAACACCACAGAAAAACATAGATGCAGACAATATGCTTACCGGTGCTTTAAAAACCCTGTTTGCAGTTGCAGAAAACTATCCTGACCTAAAAGCAAATCAAAACTTTTTAAATCTTCAAGATGAACTGACAAATACAGAAAACAAAATTGCATATTCCAGACAACACTTCAACGACTCAATATTGGTATTTAACAACATAATTGAGACATGGCCTGGTAAATTCTTTGCTGCAAGAATGGGGAAGAAAACCAGGGAAATGTTACAAATACCTGAAGCATCAAGAGAAATTCCAAAAGTAAAATTCTAAACCTTTCCATTTTAAACTGATAATATGGAAAAAAAATTACTTGTAGAAGATCATATTAGAAGAAACAAGCGTCTTACAGTTGTTGTTTGTACTTTTATGGCTTTATTGTTTCTAGCAGTAGTCTTTGCTATAGGCTACATTCTTTTTGCAGGTAATTTGTATATTGCACTCGCATTTGGAATTCCAATTGCAGTAGGATACATAGCAATAACTTATTCTATTTCAGTTTCAACAGTACTTGCTGCTGCAAAAGCTAGACCTGCAAATCCAAATGTTAGAGAAGAAAAACTACTTATTCACAGAGTCGAAGAAATGAGTATTGCAGCAGGTCTTCCAATGCCAAAAGTATATGTTCAGGATTCTGAGCATATTAATGCATTTGCAACAGGTAAAAAACCTGAAGACAGTGTAATTTGTGTAACAACAGGTGCACTTAGACTGCTTAATCAGGAAGAACTCGAAGGCGTCATTGCTCATGAAATGAGCCATATTAAAAATTATGATATTCTAATCGCAACTGTAGCAATTGCAGTTGTTGGTGCTATTGCGTTAATTTCAGAAATTGTATTTTACTCGATGCTATGGGGCGGTGCAGGAAGAGGAAGAAAAGGTGAAGGTAATGCATTAATCATAGTTGTTGCAATATTACTGGTAATTCTTGCGCCTTTATTTTCAAAACTTGTTTATTTAGCAATTTCTAGAAAAAGAGAATATCTTGCTGATTCAAATGGTGCATATTTTACAAGAAATCCGGAGGGTCTTGCAAAGGCACTGGAAAAAATTAAATCAACACCTATTAAGGGCAAACTAAAAGGCTCTAAAACAGTTGCACCGCTTTATATTTCAAATCCATTTAAACGTGAATCTGCAGGTTCTATTTGGGCAACACATCCACCAATTGATGAAAGAATAAGAAGACTAAGATCAATGTAATTTTATTTTTTCATTACTGTTTCTACAAAGTTATCAATATTTTGTTCTCCATCAAGTATTGATTCTTTTCTCATTTGAACTGGTAAACTGTTTTCTATTAATTTAAGTCCTTTATCCCCAAGATAATCTTTGATATTTTTACCAGTATGAGCTTTTTCTGTAGCTCCTCCGCTTGTAAAAAAAACTCCAGCTTTTTTACCCTTATAATTTTCTGCCTTATTGAAAAATGATTTAATAAACGGTGAAGGTCTGCCTCCCCAAGTTGGTGAGCCAACTAAAATAGTATCATACTTTTTCAAATCAAAATCTGTATTTTTAATTGGTAGTTCTTTATCTGCTAATGCAGCTCTTCCAGCTGAAAAAAATCCAGGTCTTTTTACATGTTCTATTTCTATTAATTCAGCTTCTGCTTTTTGTTGTTTTAATCTTTCTTGAAGAATCTCAGCTACCTTCTTTGTATTTCCAGATCTAGAATAATATACAATTCCAATTTTCATATTATCACACCTTTAACTTTCTGAAAGAATTATTTTCTGTGTTTTTTTAACATCAAATTTCATTGGAATATCAAGTTGAGCTCGCACCATCCACTCTACTGGGTAATATCTTGAACCTGATAATGCTGCACCAACTGCTACAACTTTTCCCAGTGTTCCATCCAGTTCAGGTGTAGCTGGCGGTCTTGTTTGTTGAAGAACATCATTTGGAATTTTTATTTCAAAGTTGAAAGTTTCATTTTGATAATCTTTTTCAGGACCCAGAGGCATAGTAAAGTCAAATACTTCAGTTGTTCTGTAAGTTTGTCTGCCTCTTGAATCTCTGCATCTTTCTTTTCTTGTTCCTAAAAAGGATACTTCCATTTTTCTTGCTTTTATTGGCTTTTTTAAACTCAAGGTAACAGTTCCTTTAATTGAGTCACCAGGTGCAAAGTTATATTTTTCTAGCGTCATTGTAATTTTTTCTTTTCCAAATAATCCCATTGTTATTCCACCTATTTTTATCTTAGTTGGGCAGTGGTAACATATAATAAATAATTAATCTTTTCACTTGTAGGTCTTATCCATGGAAAATATGAAAGTTGCAATGTATTACAACAATAACGATGTAAGAATTGAAGAAATGCCAATTCCCAAAATTAATGACAATGAACTCTTGGTAAAGGTTCAAGCATGTGGCATATGCGGAAGCGATGTAATGGAATGGTACCGCTTGAAAAAAGCACCAAGGGTACTTGGACATGAGATGGCAGGAGATATTGTAGAAGTTGGAAAAAATGTAAAAAAATTCAAGGTAGGTGATAGGATTTTTGTTTCACATCATGTGCCTTGTAATTCCTGTAGTTTTTGTGAAAACAACCTTCATACGCTTTGCAAGACATTGCATTCCACAAATTTTTATCCAGGAGGTTTTGCAGAATATCTAAAGGTCCCTAAAATAAACCTTGAATGCGGTGTATATATTCTACCTGAAGAAATGACCTATGATGAAGGAGCATTTATTGAGCCTCTTGCATGTGTTGTAAGAGGTATGAGAATTGCGGGTATGAAAAAAGGAATAACAGTTTTAATCCTTGGTAGTGGCGTTGCAGGATTATTAAATATTAAGCTTGCAAAGGCAAGGGGTGCTGCAAAAATTTTTGCAACTGATATTGATGATAAAAGACTTAGTATCGCTAAAAAAATGGGTGCAGATGTTGTAATTAATGCAAAAAATAATGTTTCTGAAGAGGTAAAAAAACATAACAATGGAAAACTTGCAGATTTAGTAATATTATGTGCAGGAGTTCCATCTGCTGCAAGACAGGCAATGGACTCAGTTGAAACTGCTGGGATAATTCTTCTTTTTGCACCAACTGAGCCAGGTGTTGATGTGGCAATTCCAATGTTTGACTTGTGGAATAAACAGGTAAAAATTGTTTCAACTTACGCTGGAGCACCAGTTGATCTTAAAGAGGCAATTGAATTAATCAAAGATAAAAAAGTAAAAGTTACAGATTTGATTTCACATAGATTTCCTTTGAGTAAAGCTGCTGAGGGTTTCAAGCTTGCAGCTCAGGCAAAGGATTCTATTAAGATCATCATTGAGCCGCAAAAATAGGTGATAAATGAAAAAACTCAAAGCTGTTTGGGAACTGATGCGACTTGAACATGGCGTAATGATTGCCATTGCAATTTTAATTGGATCTCTAATAGCTCTTAAAGGACAAGGACTTCCATCGTTTGATAAGTTTATTCTTACATTTTTTACAGCATTGTTTCTTGAGGCAAGTACATTTGCATTAAACGATTATTGCGATTTAGAAATCGACAAGAAAAATAAAAGAGATGACAGGCCTCTGGTTCGCGGGGATCTTTCTCCAAAATCAGCTTTATACTTGTTTTACATATTTTTTCCTTTAGGAATAATTTGTTCATATTTTGTAAACTTAGCTTGTTTTGTGATAGCGTTAATTACTGCATTACTTGCAATTCTATATGATACAAAGATGAAAAAAGTAAAACTAGTAGGTAACTTCTATATTGCCTATGTAATGGCAATTCCTTTTGTTTTTGGAGGTGCTGCTGTTGTTGCAAAAAATACAATATTTTTTGAAATCGATCCTTCAATCTATATTGTTGCCCTTATTGCATTTTTGGCAGGCTCTGGTAGAGAAATTATGAAGGATGTTATGGACTTTGAAGGAGACAAATTAAAAGGCGTAAAATCATTTCCAAAGTATATTGGTCTTCGCGGATCAAATGTTCTTGCTGCATTTTTTTATATTATTGCCGTTGCTCTAAGTTTCCTTCCATTTTTTATGAAACAATTTGAAATTTACTATTTGAATTATTATTATCTTGCGATAGTTTTTATCACTGATACTATGCTTCTTAGCACTTCTATTCATTTGATTGTTAAGAAAAAACCTCGTTTGAAAATTTATAGAAAATTCACTCTTTTTGCGATTTTTATAGGTTTGCTTGCCTTTCTCATCCCTGTTTTGTTATTAATTGTTGGATATTTATAATTAAATATTTAATATAATAACATTTGACTGCTTTTTTGTTGTACATAATAACAATTTGTATTGGTTGACAACTTTTTATTTGTAATTTATATAAAAAATTTTATATACTTATAAAAGTATTAATAGACATAGGATGGGGGAGTTATCCTAATTTTTTCCTATCTCTCCTCACCACCTCCACGGCTTCCCCATCCACTAATTCACTGTAACAACCTTGACACAACCTCTTTTAAGTGTGGGACCGTGTCGTATCTTTCGATTTCTGTAAGTGCTATCCAACAGTATTGTGAATGCTCCCAGTCTATATGTACTTTGTCTTTTTTTTCAGTTTTAAATAAAAATGGAAATATATTCCAGTTATATATTTCATCTTCATATAAATCCGAGAAACTAATAGGATATAACTTTTTAACTAAAAATATATCTTCTTTATTTAACCCTACTTCTTCACTTATTTCCTTAATTGCTGTTTCGTAAGGCTCTTCATTTTCTTCAACATAACCCGCAACTCCTCCCCAAAGTCCCTTATATGTTCTAACCTTGTTGCTTCTTTTTAAAATAAGAAGTTTTCCTTCATCATTTATCAATATACAACTTACAACATCTGTCATATCAGAACCTTTTAGATACATAATCTAAAACAGATTCAAAGACTGCTTTTCCATCACCAAGATTATTGCCTAATCCGGTTTGTGTCCAATCTGGATGTTGATGTTTATAAAATGTTCTTTCAGGGTGCGGCATCATGCCAAATACATTACCGATATGATTACATATTCCTGCAATATTTGAAATAGAGCCGTTTGGATTCCAAGGATATCCTGCGTAATTGCCATCAGGATCAACATATCTAAAAACAATTTGATCATTTTTTTCCAATAGTTTTAGATATTCTTTTTGTTTATCAAGAGGAAATAGTAATTTGCCTTCGGCATGAGCACTAGGAATAAGTCTTACATCCTTTTTTGGAATCTTTGATGTAAAGACACATTTACCATTATTTTCATGCTTGAGCAAAGTAGGCCTGCATTCAAATCTGTTTGAATCATTGATATTTAGAACCGCCTCAGGTTCACTTGTCATAATCTTATCAATTCCTGGAAGTAAACCAAGCTCCGTTAAAACCTGAAATCCATTACAAACACCAAGAATCGGATATTCTTGTTTTACATACTCTGCCAGATTTTTGTTTAACTTACTTTTCATTCTAGCAGCAAAAATTGCGCCTCCTCTAATATAGTCACCTGCAGAAAAACCACCCGGAATCATAAGACACTGATAGTCAAAAACATCTCGCTTTTCATCTTTATTACAGTCGATATGCAAGAGTTGTTTTAGATGAACAAATTCAGGAGCAGCTCCTAATCTTTTGAACGCGTCAAAAGATTCTTGTTCACAGTTTGTCCCTTCTATTCTAAGGACTGCAATTTTTACATCTTTTATCTTCACTTTTACACCTAATGGCAGAAGGGTAATAGAATCTCTATTATTTCTTTTTTTATCGTATTTTAACTTTCAAAATGTTTTTATACTATAATGATATATAACTAAATATAATGATATATAATTAGATATAATGAGGTAATATAATGGGAAAAGAAAAGGAAGATAAAAAATTTACAACAATATCTATACCAACACCACTTGCAGAAAAAATCAAAAAGCGAATTGAAGGAACAGGTTTTACGTCTCTTTCTTCATATGTTACATATGTTCTCAGAGAGGTTATATCTGGTATGGATGAAGAAGACGAAGAAGTATTTACAAAAGAAGATGAAAAAAGAGTAAAAGACAGACTACGAGCCCTAGGCTACATAGACTGAGGTGAAATGGAATGTCTAAACCACACGGCGGAAAACTAATAGATAGATTAACAAAAAAAGAATCATACAATACAAATGGTTTTTCAAAATTTGAAATAAATACAAATTTATCAGAAGACATTCTAAATATTGCAAACGGAGTATTTTCACCATTAGAAGGGTTCCTATGCAACAATGATTTTGAAAATGTAATTTCAAATAAAAGACTAGAAAACGACATACCTTGGACAATACCTATACTTTTAGATTTTAGCAAAGATGATCTTAAAGATATCAAAGAAGGAGATTCAATTCTTTTAACAAACAAAGAATATGGTCTTAAAGCAATATTATCTGTTGAAGAATTTTTTTCATATGATAAGGAAAAACTCGCAAGCAATGTCTATAGAACCCAGGAAACAAAGCATCCCGGTGTTGCAAATGTTTACAATATGAACCAATGTCTTGTTGGAGGAAAAATTTCACTTCTTGAGAGAAAAGAAAGAGAATTTGACAAATACAATCTTACACCAAAAGAAACAAGATTTTTGTTTAAAGAAAAAGGCTGGAAAGAAATCGTCGCATTTCAAACCCGCAATCCTCCACACATCGGTCACGAATATGTCCAAAAAACGGCACTCACCTTTGTCGATGGTCTATTTATAAATCCAATTATTGGTAAGAAAAAAAGCGGAGATTTCAGAGATGATGTAATACTTTCATCATATGATACTTTGATGAAACATTACTATCTTAAAGACCGAGCAGTAATGTCAATTCTTAGAACGTCTATGAAGTATGCAGGGCCAAGAGAAGCAATTCATCATGCAATAATGCGAAAGAACTTTGGATGTACGCATTTTATTGTCGGGCGAGACCATGCAGGTGTGGGCAACTACTATGGCCCATATGATGCACATGATATCTTTGAAGAATTTCCAGATTTAGGGATAATTCCACTTTTCTTCCGCTCATTTTCAAGATGCACAAAATGTGGAAGTGTCGTCAATGACAAAATCTGTCCACATGACCAAAAATATCACATCAATTTCAGTGGTAAAAAGATTCGAGAATTACTAAGAGAAGGCAAAGTCCCTCCAGAGGATATGATGCGAAAGGAAGTATCTGACTCGATTCTCAAATTTAAAAATCCATTTGTTGAATAGAGAGGAATATTTATGTTTGAAAAACTCCAAGGAAAAGGAATTTTAATACATCATTGGGATACAGATGGAATTTGTTCTGCAAAACTGTTACTTGAAAAATTAAAGGATAAAAACATAATCAATAAAACACCAGAGCTTGGAAACTATTATCTAACAGATGAAGAAGTTGAAAGATATTCAGAATTTGATTTTGTAATTGTTGCTGATATGGCACTTACAGAAAATAACATAAACAAACTTGCAAAAAACGCAGAAGTAATGATCTTTGACCATCATCTCGGAAAAGTCTATGAAAATGTATTTCATCACAATCCAGTAATCAAAGGCGAAAGCCCGGATGATTATCCTTCTGCAAGCTGGATTGTAAATGATTATCTCGGCAATGAAATCAATCTTTTTGCAATTCTTGGAATTGTCGGAGATCATGAACAAAAAATAAAAAATAATTCAAAATTTTCAAAGATAATCTATGACTTTTGCAAAACCAAAGACTTATCATTTGAAGATCTACATCAAATGGTTTATCTTCTTGATACAAGCTATAAGATGGGAAAAAAAGAAGAAGTAGAAAAAGCTCCACATCAGCTGCTAAAAATTAATAGTGGCAAAGAAATTTTAGAAAACCCAATTTTGAATCAAAATTTAAATAATATTACTACCGAGATGAATAAAATTTTGGCAAGTCCTGGCGAGGAATCAAACGACATCATTCTTAAAAAAATTAATACCTCCTACAATATAATTTCAACTGTTACCAGAAAAGTTGCTTGGGACAGTGGGAAAAATACAGTAGTAGTAAATGCAGGTTTTTTTGATGATAAAGATCAAATTTACATGCGTAGTAAAAAAGATGCAGCACCAATAATTAAAAGAGGAAAAGAACTTGGTTTTAAATGTGGAGGAAAAAAAGAAGTACTTGGCGCAATCGTTCCAAAAGATAAATCTGAATCTTTTGTCCAAGAAATATTAGAATTTTTAAAGGGGTGAAAATAATGAAAGAGCAAAAAGCAACAAATGTTACATGGCATGAACATAAAGTAACAAGGCAAGAAAGAGAAGAATTATTACAACAAAAAGGAGTAGTTTTATGGTTTACAGGCCTATCTGGCTGTGGTAAGTCAACAGTTGCAAATGAAGTTGCACACAAACTACATAATATGGGAAGACTAACATACATTCTTGATGGAGATAACATCAGACATGGACTAAACAAAGACCTAGGTTTTTCTCCTGAGGATAGAGATGAAAACATAAGAAGAATATCTGAAGTTGCGTGTCTTTTTGCAGATGCAGGACTAATTACAATCACTGCGTTTATATCACCATACAGAAAGCTTCGAAATTTCTGCAGAGAACTTGCAGGCGATGGAAGATTTCTAGAAATTTATACAAAGGCATCTCTTGAAACATGTGAAAAAAGAGATCCTAAAGGTTTATATAAAAAAGCAAGAGAAGGAATAATTAAGAATTTAACAGGAATAGACGCACCTTATGAAGAACCAGAAAATCCTGAATTAGTAGTTGATACTGATAAATACAACATTGAAGAAAGTGCAGACCTTGTTTTGAAAAAATTAGAAGAATTAGGTTATATAAAAGGATAAAGCAAAGATTATGACACTTGACAAAAATTTTAACTATATTGTATCTGGAATTGAACGCTCTGGAACATCTATGCTGATGCAGATAATTAATTCTGGAGAAATTCCGATTCAATTTGATGACTCGCGTTCTGCGGATAGGCACAACCCAAAAGGATATTTCGAGCTTGAAGGTGGAAAGATAATAAATAAAGTAATGAATGGCTCTTTTCCATTCAATGATTACAAAGGAAAATTTATAAAAATTACTGCGTTTGGCTTGCAATTTCTACCACCTGGAAATTACAAAATACTCTATTCAGAAAGATACATCGAAGAAGTTTTAGACTCGATGGAAGAAATGATTGGAAAAAAAGATAAGACACGTAAAAAAACAAAGGACTCTTTTATAAGATTAAATAAAATGGTTAAAAAAACGCTTCGGAATAGAAAAGATGTCGATTTTTTAATAGTCAATTACAATGAAGCACTAAAAAATCCTAAAGAAACTATTGCAAAAATTATCAAATTCTTAGACTTAGACGACAGTCTCTTAGATAAAATGACTAGGGCCATTGATAAAAAATTATATCATCAAAAGGGACTATGAAGAAAAATAATATTTTTTCAAATGGCAAATATTCAAAACAAAAAAATATATTTTTTATACTAATTGCATTTCTAATCGTTATAATTTTTTATTTTGCGCCTACTCCGGCTGGTCTTTCCCATGAAGGACAAGTAATGATTGGAATATTAATTATGGCTGCATTTCTTTGGATTACAGAACCTATTCCTCTTGCGGCAACTGGTCTGATAGTAATGATTCTTCAGCCAATTCTGCAAGTAAGAGAAACAAAAGAAGTATTTTCATCGTTTGGAAATCAAGCAGTATTTTTCTTAATAGGTGCATTTATAATTGCTGCAGCAATTGAAAAGCACGGACTTCATAGACGTATTGCTCTAAAGTTTCTCAACTTCTTCAAAAACAATCCAAGGTTTTTTACACTGGGAATAATGATTACTTGTGCCTGTTTGACATTTATAATGCCTGAACATGGAGTAGCTGCACTGTTTCTTCCAATAATTGTCTCAATTCTAATTGCAATGAAAGTAGTTCCTAGGCAAAGTAACTTTGGAAAAGTAAGTATGCTTGCAGTTGCCTATGGTTGTTCGATTGGCAGTCTTGGAACACTTATTGGTGGTGCACGAAATCCACTTGCAGTAGGTATTTTACTTGAGCAGACTCCTCCTATTTCAATTTCATTTTTTGAATGGATGAAATATTCAATGCCCATAGTAATTATTGCAATACCTTTGGTCTGGATTGTATTACAATTTGCATTTCCCATAGAAATAAAAGACATTGCTGCTGCAAAAAAAGAAATTAACAATCAGGTAAACATTGCAGGTAAAATTAGTAAAAACGAGTTATTAGTTCTAGGCATACTTGTTTTAACTATATTTCTTTGGATTTTATTTTCGCAACCTGAATTCTCTCAAGAGTTTGGGCAATTCTATGGTCTTGCAGTAATTGCAATATTAGGAAGCATGCTATTGTTTATTACAGGTTCTATATCATGGAAAGATGTTGAAAAACGAGTTCCTTGGGGTATAATTCTCCTATATGGTGGAGCGATAACACTTGGCTTAGGAATTGAAAGTAGTGGTGCTGGAAGATGGATCGCGGAAGGAATCCTTGGTCTTGCAGGAGATAACATATTTGTAGTAATTTTAGCAATGATAATTTTTACAGTCATTCTTACAAATATTATGAGCAATGTAGCAGCTGTAGCAATTCTATTACCAATTGGCCTTTCTATTGCATATAGTCTTGATATCAATCCTTTGCTAGCTGCATTACTTGTCGCACTCAGTGGCGGTCTTGCATTTATGTTTGTAATATCAACACCAGGAAATGCAATAACATATTCATCTGGTTATTTTTCAACAAAAGACTTACTAAAAGCAGGAACATTGGCAAATATAATATGTATTCTAGTAATTTTTATAGTAGCAATTGGTTATTGGGTAGGGATCTTAGGGATATGAATAAAATAGATGACAAAGGAGGTTTACTACTAAATGTTTAAAAGCATTTTAGTTCCAATTTCGTCAGAATTTTATTCAAAAAACGTAATTGAAAGATGCATTTTTCTTGCTGAAAAATTTAAAAGCAACATAAAATTGATTTATATTATTGAAACAAAGACATTGGATCAAACAGATAAAATTTCAGATGAATATAGAACTCAATATGAAATTGAAGAAACAAAAGATGAAATAATCAGACGTCAAAAACAAACAGCAGACGATATAATATTTGATGAGGCAAAATACTATTTTGAAAGTAAAAAAATTCCATTTGAATCACAAATTATTGAAGGCGAATTCAGTAAAGTTGTAAAAATTGAAACATCAAAAAAAGACTATGATTTAATATTGATGGGATTTGAAAAGGAATGCATCCTTAACTATCGACTTTTAGATAATGTAGAAATACCAGTTTGGCTAGAAGGAGAAGGCAAAGGAAAATCAATTTTGGCAGTTCTTTCAAATCTTGCACCTAACCAAAAAGTTCCGGAAATAAGCTTGAAACTATCAAAAAAACTTGGATGGACTTTACATATGCTCTATGTAGTTGATGTTGAAGACAGCGTAGAAGTTGACGAACAAGGCATAAGATCCGATAAAAAACCATTAAGAGATCTGATTTTCAAAGGACAATCCTATGTTGATGAAATGAAAAAAAATGGAGCAAATATTGAGTTGGTAAAAGGAAGCCTTGAAAAAGAAACAACAAGATTTGCAGAAAACATAAACCCTAACTTAGTAATAGTTGGAAGAGAACAAAAGAAAAAGGGAATACTTGGACTTCCCACAAAAAATGTTAAAAGAAAAATTGCAGAAACATGTCAATACTCAATTTTATTTATCAACTAAGTTGAGAAGCTCAGATGGTGTAACAAAGATTCTTTTTTCTTTATTTTTTAGAAAATCAATAATCTCTTTTAAATTTTCAAATTGTTTGTCTGTAAGATCTGCATGATGAAACTGTAAGGTAAAAATTTCTTCATCTTTGTGTTCTTGATAATCTTTAACAAATTCTTCCAATGAATCTTGATTATAATTCAAACTCAAAGGAATTGTAAATATCTCACCATTTATTTTTTCCCAGGCAAACATCATCTTAAAATCATTTTTTACTAATGCATCAATAACATTATCATTCCAAATATTTCCCTGAGGACCAAAAGCAATTGCTTTTGTTTTCAATAACTTACTTTCAAATGATCTAAACTGCTTTAAAGAATTATCTTGTTTAGTAAAATCTTTGTTAAACTCTGTTTTAGGTAATTCTTTGTTTCCCTTGATATTTGCAATAAGGTATGGTAATTGTTTATGGTAATATCCATGGCAAAATATTTCGATTTTTTCATTATTGAGTTTATTAAGATACTCAGTTAAGTCCTGATCCTTTAGGTATTTTCCAATAAGACCAATAGATGCTTTAGCATCATTATCCAAAATTATTTTTATCCATTTTTTTAGGTTGGGAGTATCCTTCCCCACATCGTCATCTTTGAAAACAACATATTTTTTACTCAATGATTCAACCTCGCCTGTAATACTATAAGGAATTATTTATTTAATATTTTATCTAATAAACTAATACTTAGTAAATGTAAAATATACGAATAAAGCTTACAGGCAAGAAGGCGATTCCTATGAAAGCTGTCATTTTAGCTGCTGGAGAAGGTAAAAGATTACGACCGTTTACAGAGACACTTCCAAAAGTTATGTTACCTGTTGCAAACAAACCTGTATTGGAATATGTTTTTGATTCTGTTAAAAAAAGTGGAATTAGTGAAATAATCGTAGTAGTTGGATACAAAAAAGAAGTCATAATGGAGCATTTTAAGAATTATAAAGGTTTAAAAATTACATATATAACCCAGGATAAACAACTAGGGACAGCACACGCCCTGCTTCAAACAAGAAATAAAATTCGAGAAAATTTTATAGTTCTTTCAGGGGACAACATTATTGATCAAAAAAGTATTTCCGAATTGATAAAAGATAAGTCAAATTACTCAATTCTAATTAAAGAACATTCCCACCCATCAAAATACGGTGCTGTATTTATTGAAAAAGGAAAACTTAAAAAAATTGTTGAAAAGCCTAAAGAAGAAGTAGGAAAATTCATATCAACAGGAATTTACAAATTGCCAAAAACTATTTTTAAAACAGTTGATGAACTTGCATCTCACGGAGTATATGATCTTACATCAGTAATTCAAAAAGTAATGGAAGATGGAGAAGAGATAAACACAATAAGAGCAGAATCGTGGATGGATATTGTTTATCCTTGGGATTTAATTGAAATAAATGAGATTATGATTAACAATTCATCTTTTTCTACAGCAGGAACCGTTGAAAAAGGAGTAACATTAAAAGGAAATGTGTCAGTTGGAAAGGATACAACCATCTATTCAGGATGTTACATAGTTGGTCCCGTTGTTATCGGGGAAGGTTGTGAAATTGGTCCAAATGCATGTATTTTTCCTTCAACAACAATTGGAAATAATTCTGTAGTTCATCCATTTTGTGAAGTTAGAAA
>Ga0272442_10008041_pt1 | contig 13491 bp, 8 predicted proteins | sample SSMForm2O_FD_200262 | JGI IMG/M metagenome (GOLD analysis project Ga0272442, IMG submission 200262) | Marine sediment archaeal communities from Little Sippewissett salt marsh, Falmouth, MA, United States - SSM-Form-2O | ecosystem: Environmental > Aquatic > Marine > Wetlands > Sediment ...
GGACTGAACTCCCGCCAATTGGAACAGGAGAAAATCAATAGAATGTTTGGGAGTAAGAAAAAAATGAAACAAGCCATGAAGCAGGCAAAGAATAAAAAAAATAGATAAGAATCTATATTCATTGGAAAGGGCTCTGCAACTTCACATTTTATTTTTACATTTTGTGAAATTGCGGGAGCATGGCCCCTTTTCTTCTCATCCCCTACTCCTTTCAGTAAAGAAGTAGGGGATTTTTTTATCTTTTTTTCAAAAAAAGTTCGGCACTCATCATCTTTGCTTCTAAAAACATTTTCCTTTGATTACTGTGATAATATGACAAGCTAATTGCTTATTTTCTTTCGAACATGAACCTTACATTTATTGCCTGACCAGAGAGTCTCCATGACTTCGAAGGTCAAATTCGGATCTATGCCCTTAACCATTCCCTCCATTGGATCCAGACAGTGGATATTGCACGGACTCTGGGCACCCATCCTTTTTGCTATTGCGCACAACATGCACCCCGTTGCTTCCGCAGTAAAGCCTTCATCATCACTTTTGACCGTCCAATTGGCACAACCAAATAATTCAGCAAGCTTTAAAAATACTTCTTCCGGTTTTTCCATCCCAAACTGAGCCGCCCGTGATTTTCCAGTCAGCATTTGTTCTTCTCTTTTCTCAGATGTTACCTTTTCAATAATCCCTTCTTTTCCCATTCTCAAGGTAGAATCCGCAAGTGCACCTGCATAAATTGCTTGTAGTAATTTTACTTTTCTTTCGAGTTCCATGAAAACCTCCCAATAATTCTTTTTTCAATATATTAGTGGGAGGTTTGATTGATTTTGTGACAATTAAATATCATTTAAGAAATATTTTTTTGTGACAGTACTATTTCTGATGCTCTATAAAAATTAATTTTATTTACCGTCTGTCGGATTTTTTGGTATTCCTCTTGAAGATGCACTTCTTTCACCTGTTTACACATTCTACATTTACATTTTGAATTCGGATTTTTCAACATGCATTCATCATTTAAAAAATTGCGCAGTTTAATACGCGAACGAGATATCATTTTTCTGACTCCAACCTCATTCCTTTTAAGGATTCTAGCAATTTCAGCGTAAGAAACACAGGCAATATCCCGTAAAATAAATGCCAGCCTTGACACATTATCTAAACAGTGAAAAGTACCTGTCAAGCATTTATCACACATCTCCCGTACCCAAACTTTTTTATCAAAGTTCTCATATACAGGCACTTCTATATCGTCTCCATGATAATAATTGCTCAAAAAACTGGTAGAATATTGGCGCTCTTCTTTAGCCAGTTTCATTACAACTCTGGAAGTAATTGTGTATAGCCAGGTAGCAACCTTTGAATCGCCCCGAAAGCTTTTTAGGTTTTTTGACACCTCAAACCAAACCTCTTGCGCCGCATCCTCAGCTCTTTCTTTATTTTGTATCATTCTCCTGCAGATTGAAGTGACCATCCCACTGTAATTCTCAATGATGTATTCAAACGTTAAATCGCTGTTGTTTTCATTTTGCATGTCAATATCCTCTAAGCTTTGTATCAGAATTTAAATTATTTTAGATATATAATTGTGATTTATCTAATAAATCACAATTATCCCCTTTTACTTACGACAATTATTTTAACATGAAGCTAATATTTTCTCTATCAATTTCTTTCGGAACGGAATGGTTGCATTGCAAGAGCCAATCTCGATGCTTCATTATGTCACCAGGCAGTATTTTTTCATGTGTGAATTATTTAATCAATGGAAATGATGGTTTCTGATGAGAATTTTGGTTTTTTAACAAGATTTATTATCGTAAGAATCGTCCCTGTGATATTACGCAATCTTTTTTTATCTAGTAGGGTCAGATACTGTCTTGAAAATCAACCCCAACGAGCCTTTTATTTTTAACCGGGAATCAAAAAAATAACCTTAATTCCGATTACGCCGGAATTAAGGTTATTTTTTTCTATATCCTCTTACAGAGAACAGGTTCCTCCCCCTCAAGTTGGATAGGGAGAACGGCTTGCAGGCATGTTACCATTGCTTCCATTTCCATTGCAAAAACCAAATCCGTCAAAAAGCCTTTTGGTCTTTTTACTGCTGCATTTCGGGCAGGAAAAATCTCCTTTTTCCATATCCTTTATTGAGGCCATGACTTCAAAGACATGCTGACAATCCTGACACTCATAATTATAATTCGGCATCTAAAAATTACGCTCCTTCCCTAGTCAGATAATATTTTATTGTAAATATTCTACCTAAGTTCAACAATTTTAGCAACTGTAAAAACTCTAGTAGGAATATTAGGGGTCTCAACATTTGACATTCATCCTTCCATCAAAGCTGTTAGCATCCTTTGCATGATCTCTTTTGTTTCAGAATTCATTTCAATCTTCAGTTCAAATTTTTTAGCAGCCTGGGAAACAGCTGAATAATCCATCTTAAAAGAATTACCAATCTCAGATAAGGAATGCGGGGTAAATCGCTTGATGAGATAGATGGCCAAAGGACGGCAAGGATTTCCTCTTCTTTTATCAAGGATTATATTTTTTTCAATCTTCAGTACCTGCATCATTTTAGCCATAACTGCATCTTTATCATATTCAGTTAGCATGCGGGTAGAAGGAATTTCCCTGCTTTGACCCAGATGTTCTATTTTTCTTTTATCTTTTCGATAAAGCTTTCACTGCCATGTGCAATATGATGATAGGATTTTTTCAAAGGATCTTCCATGTTCCGGTTTTCTAAAACATACTCTCGATATTTTCTGATAGCTTTCATTTGACTATTATCAATTATTTTTAGTATAAAAGAGGGATTAGTAATAGTTGGTTTTCTTAAACCTAGGTAATCCCAATATCTACTCCAGGGATAATCTTCCGGTTTTTTCCCTATACCTGCTCTCAAGGGATTGAGATGGATATAGACAGAGAGAACCAGGGAATAATTGTCGAAATCGACCAGAATGGATTTAAAGCATCCCTGGAAAAGAGGTTTAGTGATTTGATGTTTATTGCGGTAATATAATAAGAAGCATTTTTAAAAGACAATTGTCATGGTCTTGTTAAAATAAAATAGGGGGATTTTAGCTTTTTAACAAGCGGACTGATTTTACGGTTTTGACCTCTACAAACTTTTTTATCTTATCCAAGATAATCGAATCCCATTTCTCCTCTTTAATGACTTTTTTCAATTCAGCGGCATCAAAGGTTGAGACTTCCTCCAATCTGTTTAGCAGGCTTAATAGCTCTATCAAAGATTCTCTCTCTTTGCTTCCCTTTGTCGGCACATTGATTTTTTCACTTGAGGTTATCTTCAACTTATGCTCACTTCCCATCACCACTTCTACGCCTAATTTTTCGGCATATTTAATTACAGCTTCCTTTACCTTTTCCAGCTCTTTATCAACCTCTTCCATCTTTTCCTTATAATCTTTCTTTTTATCAGTCAATTCGGCAAACTCAATCACCAGTTGAACGCCATTGTCTTTTAGGTATTCATTTTCCGGCAAATTTTCCACCATCGTTTCATGTTTAAACAAAGGACAGATATTTTTATAATAACACCATCCGCATAAAATGCTTTCATTGGGTAAAAATTCCCGGGTAGCTTCAATCTTCCTTATCAAATCAATCGTATCTTTTTTTAATGCATCTAATTCTTCTTTCGTCCTCCTTGACCTTATCTCCTTATCAAAAGCGACATAATGCCAGACCAGCTCTACCTGATTGACATCATCCCATAACTTCTGCACCCCAATCTGATATAGCGCCAGCTGGCGGTCTTCATCCATTTTGCTCTGCTCGGGAAGAGATTTGGAGGTCTTGTAATCATGAATTTCATAAATTCCGTCTTTTGTTCTATTCAAACGGTCGATAAATCCTCTTAATCGATATTCACCCTTGCCATCTAAATCTATCATGACCGGGCGTTCAATCCCCAGGATTTTCCCTCGATTAAAGGGATAATACCGTTTATAATAATCTTCTATAAATTTTCTCCCTATATCCTTGTAATCCTTAGCTTTTCTTTCCTTATTGGCAATAATCACTTTATCATCATACTTCTTATCCCAAATATCATCATAAAAATCCAGCAGTTCATCCAAACTGTACTTCTTAAAAGGGAGGTCTCTGTAAATTTTCTCCATGACCTCATGAAAGCGGGAACCTAAAAAAGCCTCGATGCCCTCTTCTTTTCTCTTAATCTTATCGATATAGTTAAATTTGTACTTTAGAGGACAGTTCCTAAAGGTTTCCAGTCGGGAATGAGAATAAATCGTCATGATTTCCTCCTATTATAACCTTTTGCTTCTTTATCATATTATACATTATCTTAATACCTCTCTATTATTTAATAGAGACATCCTATTTTTTCCTATAATACAATTTCCCCTAAAGCCTAAACCATCCGGTAAGAAATTCCTCAGAGTCTGCAGTTCTTCAGATAAAAATGTCCGAATGATTGACTTGTCATATCTTCTATATTTATTTAATCATTTTGTCTTGCCCTGTTACATTAATTTCAATCTCAGAAAAAAGTTATGTCAAATGTTGAAAGCGGAGCCCTTTATTTCTTTTTTCTAATGTTTCTTGAGATCTAAATGGATTAAAAGGGAATATCATCTTCATTTGAAAAATTATCTGAAATAACTTCATGATTTTCTTCTTCTATGGGCAGAATTGTTTCCTTTTTATCGACTATTTTTTCTTTATTAAGTTTTTCGCTCGCTTTAAACTTTAATTTATTGTAAGGTATCTCAAATATTATGGGTCGCTCGCTTTTTACAGCTTTCCCTAAAGCAATGCATTGAAGAAATTTTAGATTCGGAATTACTCTAATATAATCTGTACTAAAAACATTTGAAAGGTAATTAAGACCTGTTTCATCATACATCGCAAAAGATAGAACTGTATTACATTGAGATAGTAAAGTTTTACTTACCAAGGCAGTTCTTTGCGAAATAAGCAGTAAACCAACACCGTATTTTCTTCCCTGAAGAGCAATTTGTGCCATTCTACCAACTACCGCATTTGTTCCACTTCTATCATTTTTAAATAAATTTGTTTCTGGAATTATAGTATGGGCTTCCTCTAAGACAAGAAGTATATTTTCTTGTTTTCGGTTTCTCTTAGCCCAACTAAATATACTTAATAAATATAATTCTGTAAGCCTAAGCGTAGCTTGTGTATTTGCTATATTCTCTAACTCAAAGATTGCAAGGTTAATATTCTTCTTCTCTAGAAAGTTTTCAGTCTGTTTTTTAATCTCGGGTTTAAATTCGTCTATTAATTTTTTTAGTTCTTTTTTTTCATCTCCTGCTGAAAATTTTCCTGTTTCGACATCAAAAATACGATCTTGTAATTCTTCTGATTGATATTCATCGAGTCCCAAAGAAATTGGTTGTAAATCTGAAAGCCTAGGTGAATATTCACCGGTAAAATCAATACAGACAACTTTTGTTCCTCGTTTTATTTCATTTTTAATAATATCAAATGCTAATTCTGTTTTTCCTGTTCCGGTTACTCCAAGTATGGCTGTATGATATTCAAGCATATCTTTTAAACTTATTCTTATTGGTATTTTTGTATTTGGAATTGTCCCAATTTCCATCTCATCATCAACTATTTTCTTAACAGTTTTCATTTTCTCTTTTGGTAGGAATACGGGTGCATTCATAAAAGGTACCCAACCATATTTGATAAAACCTTTTATTTGATGGAATTCACCAAGTTGCCCGGCAATTGCTATATGTTTTCCTCTTGGATTTTTTGAAAAAGTTTCCTCTTCGGTTATTGCGTCAATTATCTGATAATAAATTATTTTTTTACCTTGAAAGACAAATACTAATAATCCTTCCTGTAGTTGATTGTTTGATGCTACCTCAAAACGAATAGAAGAGATATTAGATCCTTCTACCACAATACCAATTAAATCTGCAGACGAATTCTTTCCACAAAATTCAGAAATAATTTCATCACATTTTCTAGTTTTTTCTGTTTGATAAACAAAACCTGGGGTTGCTTCTTCTATTTTTTCACTATGAGTACAACAAAATAAACCTGTACCGATTAAGCTATCACCTTGTGTTTGAAAAAATAAAGGCAATACTTCTACCTGGCTAGAGTCTGCTAGACAAGCGATATGAGCGTGTTCAGATTTCCATATTCCAGAGGAATCTAATTTCACTCTGATTATTTTTGGATCATCTATTCTTTGTATTTTACCTATTACAAAATCGGAAACTTCTTCTTTTTTTAATTTAGACATATCCCTAACTAATAGAAAAGCAAGATCTATGGGCTCAAGAAATAAAAGAATTGACCATACAAACATTAACCACAATTGTTGAATTATACTGTCTTGATAAAAGCCTAGAATACTAATCAACACTAGAGGAGTAAAAAGTATTTGCCCATTCCCTAATCGCTCGCTTAGCCTAAAAGCAATTTTAGATATTGCTATTTTGTAATTATTAGTTTCTGTATCTGTTTGAAATAAATAAATTGCAATTAAAGCAGATAACGCTGTAATAACTGCTAAGATTACGGTGAACCATCTAAAATAGTTAAGCTCTATGCTAAAATAAATTATAGGTGTGAGATCTACGGTTGCCAATAACAACGCCACTGTAACACTAGAAGCAAGTGAGTCTCGAGGTTTTACAAAAAAAGGTGATGATAACCGTGTAAAAAAGAGCAAACCAATAGCACTATAAAACCATAAACTTTTACCTCCTCCATTCGGGAACCAAATATCTGTTATAATACCACTCGTAAAAACTAATATGAGAAAATAAAACAATAATGTAATAAGACGTTGTTTTAAAGTAAGGTTGTCACTCATTTTCTTTATGAAATTACCTCCCCTCCCTTAATAGAGTTATTGAAGTTGTATCTTTTTTATTAGTAGACTATATTTATTCTTTTAATTAAATCTTACAACTAGTATTTTAAAGCATTTTTCTTAATATTTTTACTTTCTATCCTAACTTTGTCACAATAAATATTCATAAAATAAAGTAACCTTATTATTGACCTTTTCCAACAGTTCTTTGCCATGCTTTACATGTTAGATATTTTTTAAAGACTTCACATTAATTTCTTTCCTAATTTCAGACACACTTTTCTCTTTCCAAAGTATTTTTCTTTTATTTTTCTTCCATTTTATTAGCCGAATTTTATCACCATCAATTTCAATATTTGTAATTCCTTTTCTAAAAAGTCCACATCCTGTATTAAAACAACATGGTAATGGCTTTTTTCCTTTTGCAGTTATTCGATTATACTTTCTTTCCTTTTTTTTCTCATTAAATAATTCAGTTTTCAGATTAATGATTTTTTTAGATAATCTATTCATTATAACTTCATCTTCAGTATTTTTTATTTTTGCTAATTTTTTTTCTTTAACTTCAATTTGTTCTTGTAACCACCAGTAATACGATTGAGATGCAAAAATTGCATTATGTGTATGTCCACAAATAAGGATAACTTTTTTACTCCTCGCCCAATCATAGTAAAGTTTTTCTCGGTTTTTAGGAATTTGAGATTTTGTTGCAGAACGATTTTCATAATTAAAAAATGCTTTTAAAAAAGGCACACCAAACTTAAAACAACGAGAAAAAAATTTACTAAACCAAGCTACTTTATCGCATTTATAGTCTCCTTGGTGACCATGCACTAGAAATATATCTTTGCCTAACTTAATAGCTTCGGGAGTTTTATTCAATATTTTTGTGTTATTTAGAATTGGATCAGGTGGTCTTTTCCATTCTGCGTCATGATTTCCAAATATACGATACACTTTATTATCTGTAAAGCTTCTTATAAGTGAATAAATCTTTTTATCATATCTGTCCTGTATTCTATCTAAATCAAATTGCCATAAATCTTCTACATCCCCCAAAAAGATTAGCGAATATCCATTTTTTTTGTAAAAGTTTAAAGCAAATAACATTATCTCTTCATTATGTACAAAGTTATCTGCTTTTTTACCATCTCCCATGTGTAAATCACTAAATAGAGCATATTTGGTATTTAAATTTTGCTTAAGTTCTGTAATGTTTTTTTCAGTGCCATTATAAATTTCATTCAGTCTCTCAATAATATTCTCATCATTTTTAGACATAATCACACCTCTAAGAAAAATATTCGAAAATTAGAAATCTCTTAGCTTGTAAATTCTAATAGATTAAACCTCAACATTTAACATATCTAATTCTAAAGAGTGCCTCTTCCTTAATATTTTTTTATTCATACAAAAAAGACAGAACAAGAAAATAATACTATTACTTTCTTACTCTATCTTTTTACCTGAAAGATTCTTCCCAAAAAATTAGGAATTGATTCGTTTATTAAAGTACGCTCTGTTAGGAAATTTCCTGAGATTAGGAATTGCCCGCTTTAAAAAAAGAGTAAGAAATCTTATCAATCATTACTCTTTGTAAAACGGGGACACACTTTACTTCTTACCTGGCATGAAATGCGGGGACATAAAAAAAAGAATGTCCCCGTTTTACAACTCCAGATTCCTTATTTGGTAACAGTCCTTTTGTCTGAAAGTTTCGGGTCTTTAGCCTCTCCTGTCACCTTCATACAAGTTACGATATTTAATTTTATTTTATATTTGTATTTTTTATGTAAATTCCAACTCAAACTTCACACTATTAACTAAAATACGCCACTTATTTTAAAAATCCTTTTTGTATAATTTGTTAAAACCTGATAAACACAGTCCTCTAAAACACCAAGTATTTAATCTGCATTTTCTGGCATTATATTTATTTTTCAAATTTAGGAATTTTCAAATAAATGTAAATATTCTTTATAAATAAAAATTCTGCCATACTTTTTATCTTTATCTTTAGGTACTAAAAGACCCAGCTTAACAAATCTTTTTACTAACCTATTGGCTCCTTCTCGTGAAAGCCCTGTAAATTCCTCTACTTTTTTTACATTAATTATGGGCAACTTATATAGATTTTGTAAAAGTTTTGTAGCGTTTTTAGCTCCTTTTCCTAATTTCATTATCTTTTGTTGATTTGTTTCACGTAATTCAATAATTTTATTCGAAGTTTCAATAGCTTCTTCTGCGACTTTCCCAACCCCTTCTAAAAAAAATTCCAGCCACGATAAAACATTTCCTTTTCTATATTCATCTAACTTATCAAAATAAAGATCTCGATTCTTTTTTAAATATTCGGAAAGATACAACACCGGCCTTTCCAATAATTTTTCTTGACAAAGATAAAGAGTAATAAGTAACCTGCCAGTTCGACCATTTCCATCAATAAAAGGATGGATAGTTTCAAATTGTGCATGAATTAAACCTATCTTTATCAAAACAGGTATACTCTTATAAGAGTAAAAATATTTTTCCAAATCCGCCATGGCATATGTTAAATAATCGGGAGGAGGAGGAACGAAGCGAGCATTATTAGGGTTGGTTCCCATTATCCAATTCTGAGTTTTTCTAAACTCTCCGGGATAAGGGAAAGAATTACTTCTCGCATTTGTTAATAAAGTTTGATGAATTTTCTTTATTAATCGTAAAGATAAAGGAATATTTTTTAATTCATCAAGACCCAGGTTCATAGCTTCAATATAATGCAGGATATCATTTACGTCTGAAGGTAATTCAGGTGCTCTTTCAACTTCAGCATGTAAGGCATCAGTTAGCTGAGCTTTAGTTCCTTCTATTTGACTAGAAAGAGCAGCTTCTTTTTTAATGTACATAAAAATAAAAAAATCTATATCAGGTACAAGTTTGGTTAATCCATCTAATTTCCCCAATGATAGGCTGGATATAGATAAAAGATGTATTAACCTTTCTCCCTGAAAAGTCAAATTCTTAGGAGGAAATTTTTCAGGAATAAAAGCTTTATATCCCTTTAATTGTTTGATATATTTACCGATAATGACATTAGAACTATTTTTATACATGTCAACATTCTATCATTAAAGTTGACATTGATCAAATAGATGTCAACTTTACTTTTTACCTGGCATGAAATGCGGGGACATAAAAAAAGAATGTCCCCGTTTTACAACTCCAGAAATCTTTTCGGTAACAGTCCCTTTGCCTGAAAGTTTAGGTGCTTGCTCTCTCCTGCTACCTTCATACAGGTTACAATATTTTATTTTATATTTGCTTTTTGCGTAGATTTCAGTCTAAATTTCATACTTTCAATACTACTCTTATTTCAAAAATCTTTCTTTTTGAAAATATTAAAATATCAACCGAAAAGCTAAAAAAATCAAAAAATATTAGTTTTTTCGGTTCCCCTAGTTAACCTTTCGTAAAACAATCAACCAGAAAATCGAAAATTTAAAATTCATTTAACATCATGAGCTTACCGTAACACTCACTGTCCATTCAGTATTTTTACTCGGCTCAGAAGTTTTGAAAACATTATAATACACCGGAATGCTAAAATTATTTGACGTGCTGCCACTTGTCTGAGAAGTGATTCCCACTTGAGCACTGGCTCCGCTAACTAAAGTAAAAGTTGCAATCAGACTGGTAAGGTCAGTCCCGTTTGGAACAGTAAGAGATATGGTACGTTCAGTCGAGTTAATGTTACCCTCTACATCGGCAGATATAGTACTATTTTTATCTGCTAAGAATTTATAGGAAGTAATTTCGGCAGGAGAGTAGTCATTGTCAAGATAATCCCAGTGACAATCTCCATCTGCATTACTTATATGCTGTTCAGCTGAGATAGTACTTTCCTCTTTATTATCGCTAAATGTATTGAAATTTCCACTTTCACCGATAGAAAAGCTTTCTGCCCCGGATAAATATATTCCACCGCCAGAATCAGCTGCATTATCAGAGATAGTGCTGCCGGTTATCTCTAATGGGCCTTCATTATATATTCCTCCACCACCTATATTATTAGCAGAATAATAAGCAACATTATTAGAGATGGTACTATTTGTGATGGTCAATATACTAGAATTACGTATTCCACCTCCGCCTAAATCATTATAAGCAATATTACCAGATATGGTGCTGTCGATGATTGTTAAAACACTAGAATCACCAAAACTCCATATTCCGCCGCCACCGCGAAAAGCACCATTATTGGAAATATTACTGCCAGTGATGGTTAAGGTGCCGGAAAAATTAAATATTCCTCCACCCCAATTAGCCGTAGCAAGATTATCGGAAATATTACTATCAATGATGGTTAAGGTACTGGAATCATTAAATATTCCTCCACCGCCCCAGTAAGTAGCAGTATTTTCTTGAATAATATCATTTTGAATAGTAACTGAACTATCTTCAATATATATACCACTACCTCGATCACTTTCACCATCCATAATAGTAAAACCATCCAGGATAGTGCCATCCATGCAATTAGAAATCATGACAACACTGGAAGCTTTTCCTCCATTGATGGTAGTAAAAGATGCTCCATTTACACTTTGTAAGACAACTTTCTTATCCGGTGGAAAAATAATGTTTTCATAATAAGTTCCATCAGCTACTTCAATCGTATCACCACTGTCAGCATCATCAAGGGCTTCCTGAATACTACTATAATCTGCATTTTTAGTAGTATTATGTGGTGGCAAATTAACCACGATTTCCCCGGTTGTATCATCAGTTGCCACATCATGAGAGGCAGTAATAGTCCCTTTTCCAATCTCGGTCGATTCAAAGGCGGTGGTGAAAGTGTCGGATGTCGGGCTTAATTTGCCTTCACATATACCCGTTCCCACCCAGTCAACCAATTGAAGCGCAATAAAATTACCGTACACATCATAACCTGCTGCAGCCACTTCAAATGTATCAATGGTAGTCATACTATGATTGGTGACCTCTTTTTCGAGACTATTTTCAATCTTTATATAATCTAAAGAATCATGATTTACTGTTATAGGATTAGAAGTACCTGATACGCTACCTGCTGTTGCCGTTATTGTGGGAGTCTCATCTGAATTAGTCAGGGTAAATCCTGTTACAGTTATTACACCATCCGAAAAAGTTTGAATTCCATCTATCGGTTTTGTAGGCGCAGTACCTAAAGGAGAATTATTTGCAGTCCATGCCCAGGTTATATTATAGTCGCCGGTATAACTGGTTACAGTATTTCCTGAAACATCTTTTACGGTGATAGTTACACTGAAAGAAATCCCTGCTGTTTCTATACCTGAATGTTCAGTAGTTACTATAAAGAATGGAGGTGCTGGGGTAGGTGCGGGTGCGGGGGTAGGTGGATTGAAGAAATCCTTTATTGCTTGCTGAACGGCTGCTGATTCAGTGGGATCTCCGCCGGTTTTTATGACACTGCATACGATACTTGAAACATTATTGAAGTTTGAATCTGCTATAATAGCGGTACAATCGATATTAACTGGATTATCTCCCGTATCTATCATAGCTTGGACAATTAGAGCGGCTGAGGTGGTTACACAATCTGTTGTTCCCATGTCATATTCCTTGCCTATTTCGACCGGGCAGGTGATTTGCTCCAGTTTTAAGCCATCCTTGAGTGCTTCTAAAAGATAGGGACCACCAGGAGGGACAAAGACCTGGTAGTAGCCATTGGTATCTGTAGTAGTGGTAGCGATTATTACACCGGTTGTAAGGTCAATTATGTTTACCGTCGCAGCAGGTAGGGCCTCGCCTGATAAGTCTTTATTCTGCAGAGTACCTTCCGGTACCAAAACTTGACCTTTGAGTATCCCTTCCGGGGTAGGGGGTTTAAGAAAACAGCTAGTTAAAAGTAGAATCTCTAAGATGAGTAGAAAGAGAAAGAGAAGATTTCTTTTCTTCAACATTTTTGCCTCCTTGCTAATATAAATATATGAATATATGAATTATTTATAATACAATTAACTTCAATATTTTAGTATTTTAGGGTCAGATCTTGAAATGACACATTTTTATTTTTAATATTTTTTAGATCTTTCACTAAAATTAGAAAAATAATAACCAAAACTAATTAAAAATTATTTTTATCCAATTGTTTTAAGCGCTAATAACAAAGACAGAGTAAAAAAATAACAATCTAATTATTTTCTTACTCTGTCTTTTTACCTGAAATATTCTTCCTAAAAAATCAGGAAATGATTTATTTATTAAAGTACGCTCTGTTTGGAATTTTCCCAAAAAATCAGGAATTGCCCGTCTAAAAAAAAGAATAAGAAATTGAAACAATAAAATACTATTTTTGTAAAACGGGGACACACTTTACTTTTTACCTGGCACGAAATGCGGGGACATAAAAAAAGAATGTCCCCGTTTTACTAATCCAGAATCCTTATTTGGTAACAGCCCTTTTGCCTGGAAGTTTAGGTGCTTGCTCTCTCCTGCTATCTTCATACAGGTTACGATATTTCATTTTATTAAATTTGCTTTATGTTAATATTACGCAAATTTCGCACTGTTAGTAAAATACAACGCTGATATTCAAAAGTCCTTCTTTTGTAAAATTATTCTAAATTCTCTCTTGCGGTCAGAGAAAAAGTGGCGTAAAA
>Ga0272442_10008043_pt1 | contig 13489 bp, 17 predicted proteins | sample SSMForm2O_FD_200262 | JGI IMG/M metagenome (GOLD analysis project Ga0272442, IMG submission 200262) | Marine sediment archaeal communities from Little Sippewissett salt marsh, Falmouth, MA, United States - SSM-Form-2O | ecosystem: Environmental > Aquatic > Marine > Wetlands > Sediment ...
ACCTTCGCCTCGTCAATCGGGACGATCCGGCCGTCGAAGAATGCGAATCGGTTGGACATGCCTTCCTCCTTCCCTCGGGAAGTCCGAGGAACGCTCGCGACCCGTCGCTATGGTACCGAGGCGGTCCGTCCGACCAAGGGCCAATCGGGGAGGTCTTGCCGTGCCGATTGGACCCAGAGGGCCGGCGTGGCACGAACGCCGCTAGCCCTCCTCGGGTTCGGCTTCCCGGGAGAGGTGAAATCCGCAGGCCTCGATCTGGTCGAGGAGGGCGTTCGGGGAGGGATGCCACTGGCCCCACTTGCGGCCCATGTGCTCGGTCCAGCCGTAGTCGTCGTACGTGAAGCACTCCTCGCGTCCCTCCTGAAGGGGGATCATCGCTCCGGCGTTGCGGTAGTAGTCCTGGGCTAGGTACCCGGTGTCCATGAGATGCATCGCCTCGGCGATCTCCTCGCCGGTGAACTCGGGGTAGCGGTCCTCGAAGAGCTGGAACGCCAACGGGTAGCGCGGTCGCGGCGAGGCCTGCTCGGCGGGGTAGCCCATCGTTAGCTGAACGAACGGGAAGACGCGCGGCGGCAGCCGATACGCCTCGATGATCTGCTTCGCGTAGTAGGGGGTCATGCCGAGGAAGCAGCTGCCGAGACCGAGGCTCTCAGCGGCGATCACCATGTTCTCCGCCATGTACGTGGCGTCCTGGATGCCGAACAGGAGGGTCAGAATATCGTTCGTCTTCCAGGTCCATCCGCGCGCGTCGAGGATCCGCTCGAGCCGGTGGATGTCGGCACAGATCGTGAACAGCAGCGGGGCGTGGAACGGGTTCTTGTCGCGCTTCCTCGAGAGCAGGAGACTCCCCAGTTGCGCGGCAAACGGGGCCTGCTGGCCGGCGCGAGCGACCGCCTCGATGATCTCGTCCGACGGGGTGTCCTCTCGGTAGCGCCTCACCGACTTGCGTGCCATCATCGCATCGAGTACGGGGTTGCTCGGCATCGGGTCTCCTTTCTGCCTGTGTCGTGGCGCGTCGACATCCGGACGGCGCCGTGCCGACCATGGTAGGGCGTGGGCGAGCCGGCCGCAATCGGGGATCGAGCCGATTCGGCATCGCCGTCGGGATCGCCGAAGCCGGATCGGATACCATCCTCCACGACATGCGAATCCGCGCGGTGCTGATCGACATGGACGGGACGATCTGGGAGTCACCCGTCGATTGGTCGGAGGTCCGGCGCGCCGTCGGCGTGCCGCGCGACAGCCGCACGATCATCGACCATCTCGAGGGCCTCCCTCCCGCGGAGCGGACAGAACGGCAGGCGATCCTCCACCGCTTCGAGGCGGAAGGCGCGGAGGGCGGGTGGATCACGGACGGAACGCGCGAGCTCCTTGCACACCTCCGTGAGCGAGGGATCCACTCTGCGTTGGTCACCAACAACTCGGCTCGCAGTGCAGAGACGGTGCTGGCCCGCCATCCGCTTCCGTTCGACCTTGTGGCTACGCGGGAGGACAATCCGATGAAGCCCGATCCGGCGGCGTTTCTCGAGCCGTTGCGACGTCTCGGCGTTCCGCCCGAGGCGGCGGCGGTCGTCGGCGACTCGCACCTCGATCTGCTCGCCGCAATCGCGGCGGGGATCCCGACGGTCATCCTCGTCGCTCCGAAGGTGTGGGCGCGTGTCGCCCTCCCCGAGGGTGCGGGATTCCACGAAGTCCGCGACCTCCACGAGGTGGTCGCGCTGCTCGATTGCCTAGGTCGAGACGTCGACTCGACGGCGACGACCTAGCGTCGACAGAGACCTTCTTTCCCGATCCCTTCCCTCCGAGCCGGCGTCTGGCCTATGATGGCTCGGTACATCGGAGGACAAAGGAGGTGGCGAGATGCTGAAGGGGTTCCGTGACTTCATCGCCAAGGGGAATCTGGTTCAACTGGCGGTGGCGTTCGTGATGGGGGTCGCGTTCGGTGGACTGGTCTCGTCGTTCGTCAATGACCTCGTCATGCCGATCATCGGGAAACTCGTCGGAAACGTGGATTTCGCCAATCTGTACATCAACCTGTCGGGACAGACCTACGGATCGGCGGGCGCGGCCCGCGAGGCGGGGGCGGCGGCGATCTACTACGGGGCGTTCGTCAACACCTTGATCAGCTTCCTAGTGATCGGGTTCGTCCTGTTTCTGATGGTCCGCGCCTACCTACGGACGCAGAAGCCGGCGGAAGCTCCGGCGCCGACGGCCAGAGAGTGCCCGTTCTGCCGAACGGCCATCCCTCTGGCGGCGACGCGCTGCCCGCACTGCACGTCTCAGCTGACGTAGCGCGAGAAGCGACACCACATGGAAACGAGGGCGCGACGGACGAGGGGCTTCGGCCGCCGCGCCTCTCCGCGTCCCGTTGGGCTATTCGCCGATTCGGTCCACGACGATGTCCCCGATCCCCACCTCGAGCGTCAGGCGCCCCGCGCCGGCGCCGATCGTCGCGTCGACCCTCTGCGACGCTAGCCTGTGCTGCGACGAGGTGTCACCGGTGATACTTCCGATCTCGATCGTGCCGATCTCCGCCGCCGCATGGACCGTGTACGAGGCGTCCGGCTGGAGGGCGACGGCGATTGCGCCGGTTCGGACGTCCACTTCGACGGACTTCCCCTCCACGTCGACGAGCACCGCGCTGCCGACCCCGATGTCGAGCGACAACTGCGTCGAGACGATTCGCTCCACGCGTGCCTCTCCGACGCCGAGCTCGATCGACAAGGGGCCGCTGTGGTCGGTGACCGAGACCTCCCCGGCCCCCTGCTCGACGTGGAGGGAGACGCCGGCGGGGATCCTGAGCGTGTAGTCGACGAGCGCGTCGAGTGATCCCTCTTCCATGTCGGTGCGGATGCGGAGTCCGTATCCGGTGTTCTCCACGTTGACCGCGAGGGCGCCCAGCGCGCGTTCGGTCTTGGCGCGCTGCACTGCGACGAGGGAGACCGCGCGGAGGCTCGCGGTCTGGACCGCCGAACCGTTGCCTCCCACGACGGTGATGCTGCCGGCTCCGTTCTCCAGGACGATCGCGTCCCCCGAGAAGTCGATCGTCTTCTCCAGCGTCTCGCTGTGCGGGTACCCCGGGATGAACTCTGCGATTCCGCCCACGGTGAACGCCACCGACAGGAACGGCCCGCGGAGATCGAGGGACGGGGGTGCGACCGACGGGTCCCCGGCATTCAGCTCGAATCCCAGGATCGGGAAGACATACCCGAGTTGCACGTCGATTCCCATCCACGGGAGGACCTGGACGTGCATGCTGACATGTGGCGCCGCTACGATGAACGACCGATCGAACACGATCGGCGTCGGCTCGGGAACGATCCCGTGACATCCCCAGCCCGGCCAGGGATCCTCCGGGAGGGACTCGTAGAGGGTGAGGCTCGACCAGCCTCCACCGAGGACGACACCGAGGGTGAGCAGCGACCGCTCGTCCCCACCGGCCACCGCGCCTAGCTGGATTCCACCGAGCCCGGCCGAGAGGATCGCCGCCCTTCCGCCCTGACGGGAGGAGGCGAACCCGGTCCAGCCCACGCCGCCGATCGACGGCCCGTGGAGCACGCCGGCGCGCCCGGTCCCGCCGGTGGTGTACAGAATGTCGCCGAGCGGCGCATACCCGTTGGCGGACAGAAAGCCGTCGAATTCATCGAGATCCGGGTGGAACAGCCCGGCCAGGGATCCTCCCATGCCGAACAGGACCATGGGCCGGTCGTCCGGCTGTTCTCCGGCGGCGACCCCCCAGGAGAGGGCCATCAAGACGATGACGGCAACGATGAAAGACCTTCTTCGATTCATGCTCACCCTCCTCTTGATGTGATCTTCACACGGAGTATCCCCCATCTCTCGAAACCCACACAACTCTGTCGATTGCGTCGGCACCGTCCGGTGGCTGTCAGCCACAGCGGATCCCAGCCCGACCTACGAGGCATATGTGAAGACCTGGCGATGGTTTCGAAGCGATTCAGCCGCGCTCCAGGCGCTCAGAGCTCGACTTCGTCAGGGGAAGGAGGATCGGCAACCTCGCCCGGCTGGATATCGGACGGGATGGGAGGACCCTGGTCGAGGCCCGATGGATGGGTCTGGACGGTCGCGGGCGGCAGCGAGGGGGCGGGGAGCACCGCATCCGCGACGCTTTCGCTCTGCTCGGGAGGGAGGGGGGGCGTTTCTCCGGCGGGCTCGACCGGAGGTTCGACCCTCTCCGGCGGTAGGACCGAGGCCGGTACCGTCTCGGTGATCAACAGCGGACCGTGCTGCAAGAGGACGATGCCGTAGGACACTGCGAGAATCCCGAGCCAGGTCAACAGAAGCAGGATACCCCTCGACACGGTTCACACCTCCTCCAGTCGATGCACGCGCGTGCCGTTCGGTCAACGGTACCGGCACACATCCCTCGAGCGGTCGATCGTCACACAAATCGGCGTTCCATCATAGCGACACGCCCCGCATCGGCCAAGTCGCCTCGTTCGGCACGAGGACGCGCTGTGCGAACGCTTGACAGAAAACCTGGGAGTATCCTATGCTGGTGCGCGGATGAAACGATGGACATTGCTGACGAGTCTCTTCCTGGTGATGGTCGGAACGGCCGTCGCGGCCGCCGACGTCTGGGTACTCGAGGTTCACGGCGAGATCGGACGTGGCATGGTCTCCTACCTGCGCAAGGGTCTCGTCGAAGCCGAGGCCGCCGGAGCGGCGGCGGTGGTGATCGAGTTCGCCACGCCGGGAGGCTACCTGGACGCCGCGGTGGCCGGGCGCGACGCCGTACTCGACGCGACACTCCCTACGATCGCGTACGTGAATCGTGAGGCGTACTCTGCCGGGGCGTTGCTGGCGATCGCCTGTGAACGCATCTTCTACGCGCCGGGTGGCGTGATCGGTGCGGCGACGCCGGTGACGTTCGACGGGGCGCGGATGCTGGAGGCGCCCGAGAAGCTGATCTCGGCGATGCGCACGCTGTTTCGTTCCACTGCGGAGGCGCGGGGACGGCCGCCGGTGGTCGCCGAGGCGATGGTCGATCGCGACGTGGCGATCGAAGACCTGGTTGCAGAGGGGAAGCTTCTGACGTTGACCGCCTCCGACGCGGCCTTCTGGGGCTACTCGGACGGCGAGGCGGAGACCGTCGACGTGCTGGCCGCCGGGGTAGGCTTGGCGGACGCCGCGGTTGTGCGCTACGGACCTCGCACCCTGGACGCGGTGGTGGACACGCTCACGTTGCCGTGGTTGGCGGCAGCTCTCATCACGATCGGGCTCCTCGGGCTGATCGTGGAGATGCTGATCCCCGGATTCGGCATCCCTGGGATCGTCGGGCTGCTCTGCCTCGGCGCCTTCTTCTGGTCTCACTTCCTGGTCGGGTTGGCCGGGTGGGAGTCGCTCGCGTTTCTGGTGGGGGGCGCGGTGGCGATCGTCCTAGAGGTCTTCGTGTTCACCGCGGTCGACTTCGGCTTCTCGGGCCTGATCGGCTTGATCCTGATAGGCCTCGGCTTCTACACGGCGATGGTCGGCCCATTCACCGCCCAGGAGCAGGCGGTGCAGGCGGTCGGGATCGTCGCCGGCGGGGTGGTGTTGAGTCTCGTGGTAGCGATTGTCTTGCTCACCAAGCTTCCCAGGACGCGTCTGAGATTGGGCGGGATCATCCTCTCATCGGTTGTCACCGGGCGGTCGTTCGATCGGGCGGAAGCGACGCCGGCGCCGACGGCGTGGTTGGGGCAGCGGGGGGTAGCGGTGACCGATCTTCGCCCCGTCGGCAGCGCGGAGTTCTCCGGGCTTCGGACGGACGTGGTCTGCGAGGAGGGGTACCTGGAGAAGGGGACGGACGTGGTGATCATCAAGGACCAGGAATATCGGAAAGTCGTTCGTAGGGCGAGTTCATTCGAGGAGGGGTCAGCATGAGCATGGCAGGAATTATCATCATTGTTGCGGCGGCACTCCTGGTGATGTGGCTGTTCTTCTACTTCGTGCCGGTGGGGTTGTGGGTCTCCGCTCTCGCTGCCGGCGTCCCTGTGGGGCCGATGACGCTGATCGGAATGCGTCTTCGGAAGGTCAATCCCCACAGGGTGATCCTGCCGATGATTGCGGCGTGGAAGGCGGGGCTGCAGCCCTCCGTGGCCGATCTGGAGGCGCATTACCTCGCCGGAGGGGACGTCGAGCGGGTGGTGCGTGCGCTGATCTCTGCGGACAAGGCGACGATCTCCCTCGACTTCCAGCGCGCTGCCGCGATCGACCTGGCGGGGCGCGACGTCTACGACGCGGTCGCGATGTCCGTGAATCCGCGGGTCATCGAGACACCGAAGGTCGGCGCGGTCGCCGCGGACGGCATCCAGCTGTTTGGGATTGCCAAGGTGACGGTCCGGGCCAATCTCGATCGGCTCGTCGGCGGGGCGACGGAGGAGACGGTGATCGCGCGCGTTGGCGAGGGGATCGTCTCGGCGATCGGTTCCGCGGCGTCGCACAAGGAAGTCCTGGAGAACCCGGACAAGATCTCCAAACTGGTCCTCGGGAAGGGATTGGACGCCGGCACGGCGTTCGAGATCCTTTCGATCGACATCGCGGACGTCGATGTCGGGAAGAACATCGGCGCGCAGCTCCAGACCGACCAAGCGGAGGCGGACCTCAAGGTCGCCCGCGCCAAAGCGGAGGAGCGTCGCGCGATGGCCGTCGCCCGCGAGCAGGAGATGACCGCCCTTGTGCAGGAGCGCCGCGCGGCGGTCGTCGAAGCGGAGGCGGAGATTCCCCGCGCGATGGCCGAGGCGTTCCGCAGCGGCCGGCTCGGAATCATGGACTACTACCGGATGAAGAACATCCAGGCCGACACACGGATGCGTGAGGGCTTCGCCGATGATGAGACCTCCAGCGGTGGAGGTCGCGACTCGGAGATCACGGGAGGCTAGGTACGATGTCCGTTTCGACGAGATCACTCATCCGCGCAATCCTGCGCGAGGACCCGCGCAACGCGATCCTGCTCGCCGAGCTTCTCCGTCCGCCCCCCGGTCTGCTCGCCGAGTCGGAGTGAGCATTCGTCGTCCGCCGTGACGGGCGGAGTGAGCTCCGCGTTGGTTGGCGGCCACGGGGTTGGTTGTCGGGGTACTGTCGAGGAACTAAAATACTCTACGGTGGTTGCTGATGATGCGGGTGCCTGATCTTCTGACTGCGTCCCGAGCCGTGATCGGCTTGGCGATCGCTGCACTGGGCTTCGTGGGGCCGAGTGCGCTGGAAGCGGTCGTCCTCCTTACGCTCCTTGGATGGACAACCGACATCCTCGACGGCCGTCTCGCTCGGCGTCTCCACAAGGCGCCCACCTGGATCGGCGACCGGGAGTTTGTCTTCGACATGGTGATGGTCTTTGCCGGGCTCTGCTATCTCGTGATGTCCGGACTGATCCCGCTCGCTCCCGCGGCGAGCTACGTGGCGATCGCGGCGGTCTGCATCGCCTACTTCCGCTCCAAGTCGGTGACGATGTCGTTCGCGTTTCCCGTGGTGGCGTTGCCGCTCGTCGTGGCGTACTTCGAGGCGCCGCGGGCGGCGTGGATGTTCGTGATCTGGATCCTCCTCGCGCTTGCCTTCGATTGGAGACGGTTCAAGGGCGTTGTCACGGAGTTCATCCAGAACGCCAAAGGGCTGGCAGGGCGCTAGAAGAGCCGACCGTCACGCTCGAGCCCAAGGTGCGAGAACGCGCGCTCTGTGGCCACCCTCCCCTGGGGGGTTCGCTTGAGAAAGCCCTCCTGAATCAAGAAGGGCTCCACGACGTCGGCGATCGTGTCCTTCTCCTCCGACAGGGCGGCCGCCAGCGTCTCCAGGCCCACCGGACCGCCGTCGAACTTGACCACGACAGCCTCGAGAACCGCTCGATCGAGCTGGTCGAGGCCGATCTCATCGATGGCGAGCATCTCCAGGGACCGTTGTGCTGTCGGTAGATCGATCCGGCCTCCTCCCTTCACCTGGGCGTAGTCACGCGCTCGGCGAAGGAGGCGATTGGCGATCCTGGGGGTGCCGCGGGCGCGCTTCGCCAGCTCCTGGGCTCCCTCCGGCGTCACATCGATCCCGAGGATCCGGCCGGAGCGGGTGATGATGGTCACCAGCTCCTCGCAGCTGTAGAAGCTAAGGCGGAAGGAGACCTCGAAGCGGTCGCGCAGCGGAGAGGAGATCAGGCCGGCGCGCGTCGTCGCGCCGATCAGGGTGAACGGCGGGACGTCGATTCGCAACGACTGTGCGTTCGGACCCTCGCCGAGGATGATGTCGATCTTGTAGTCTTCCATTGCCGGATAGAGGATCTCCTCGACGTTGCGCCGGAGGCGATGGATCTCGTCGATGAAGAAGACGTCGTTCGCACTGAGGTTGGTGAGGATCGCCGCGAGGTCACCGGCCTTCTCCAGAGCGGGTCCGGAGCTGATGCGGATGCCGACGCCCATCTCGGTCGCGATGATCTGGGCGAGGGTTGTCTTCCCCAGGCCTGGCGGGCTGTGAAGGAGCACGTGATCGAGTGGCTCTTCGCGCCGCTTCGTCGCCTCGACGTAGATGCGCAGCTTCTCCTTGATCGCCTCCTGGCCCGGGAAGTCGTCGAGTTTCGAGGGCCGCAGGGTGACGGCGAGCGCATCTTCTTCCAGAGAAGCACTGGCGATCCGTTCGATCCGCATATCGGCATGGATTGTACGGATGCGGCAATCCAGCGTCCAACTGCGTGTGGAGGGAGGCCGGGTTTCGTGTACCCTTACCCAAGGCGGCGGGGGAGGGCCGCGACGGATGGCTGAGGGAACGGCCTGTACGATCGGAACCTTCGACGGCATCCACCTCGGACACCAGGCGATCCTGGGCCGTCTGAACCGAGAGGCGCTCCGTCACAGGCTGGAACGCGTCGCCTACGCGTTCGCCTTCCCGCCACGTCTCGCGATGCAGACCCCGCTGAAAGCGGGACTCCTGATGCCGGAGGGGGTGAAACTCCGGTTCCTCGAACGGTTCGCGGACCGTGTCGTGCGCGGTCACTTCGCACGGGTCCGAGAGACGACGCCGGAGGACTTCGTCGCCGACGTGCTGCTGGCCGAACTTCGAGCGCGGGTCGTTGTCGTAGGAGAGGGATTCCGCTTCGGACACGACCGGCGCGGGGATGTCGCCACGCTGCGAAGCATCGGCGCTGTCGAGGGCTTCTCGGTGATTGCCGTTCCGCCGGTGATGCTCGAAGGGGAACCGGTGAGCAGCACGCGCATCCGCCGCCTGCTGATCGCGGGGGACGTCGAAGGATCGACGTCGCTGCTCGGACGACCGCCTTTCCTGCTCGGATCCGTGGTTCCCGGGGATCGGCTCGGACAGCGCCTCGGATACCCTACGGCGAACCTGGATCTCGAGCGGGCCGTTCTCCGCCCGAAACGAGGGCTGTACCTGGCACATGCGTGTTGGCCGGGGAATCACGGGGCGGGGCTCCTCTACATCGGGGAGAGGCCGACGGTCGGCGGGCGAGGCGAGCGGTGCGAGCTTCACCTGCTGGTGTCTCCCGCCGCGGAGCTGTACGGCGAGCGGATGGAGGTGCAGCTTCTCGAGCGGCTCCGCGACGACAGGGCGTTCCCCTCCGAGGAATCCCTGGTCGGTCAGATCACCCGAGACGTGGCCGAGGCCAAGCGTCGCATCTTGAACCACACAGCGACCCCTGAGCCGATCGCGGCTTGAAAAGGGTGGAAGCCTTGCCTACCATTACGCGAGATGCTGACGCTCGGAATGGAGACCGCCGCACCGATCGGGGGCGTCGCTCTGTGGAAAGACGACGCCGTTGTCGGGGAGCGGTCGATGACGGCGCCGCTGCGACACTCGGAGGAGCTCCTGTCCATGCTGGAGGGACTCTTGGCGGACCGTGGGATCGAGCGACAGCAGATCGATCTCGTGAGCGTCAACTGTGGGCCGGGCTCGTTCACCGGTCTGCGGATCGGGATGGCTACGGCGAAAGGGATCTGCCAAGCCCTCCGTCGGCCGCTCGTTGGCGTCGACGGCACGTTGGCATACCGCTCGCGACTGGATCCGGAGGCGCGTGTCTGTGTCCTCATTCCCAGTCGGCGGGACCTGGTCTACGCGCGGTGGTTCGCGCGGGAGAGGCCACTGGGAGAGACGGAGATTCGGTCCGCGGCGGACGTGATGCGGAGGCTGGTCGAGGAAGAGCGGCCGACCACGGCGATCGGTCCCGGCGCTGAGGCGCTGCGGGCAGATCTGGAAGCGATATCGTGTGTGACGCTCTCCGAAGAGGCACTGAATCGCCCTTCCGCGGGGCGGATTGCCTGCTTGGGCGCGGAGTCTTGCGACAGCGATAGGCTCTACGACCTGGAGCCGCTGTACGTCGAACCGGTGCTCGTTCGAGCGACCGGAGCGAAGAGGTGAGATAGCATGGCCAGAGTCTGCGAAGTCTGCGGCAAGCGTCCGGCGCCCGGCAACATGGTCAGCCATTCGCAGCGTCGCACACGACGCGTTCGAGCTCCCAACATCCAGCGGGTTCACGCCGTTGTGAACGGGAAGCGCGCGTGGATCCGTGCGTGCACGCGCTGCATCAAGTCGAACCGCGTCAAGAAGGTGTCTTCGAGCTGATCCGACGAGACCCCTCCGGGTGGTCGGAATCCAAAGGAACGTCAAGAAGGGGAGCGTGGAAGATGCCCTTCAAGACCGGGCAGACCATCCCAGGGCAGGTAGTCGAGATCGGTTCCGAAGGGCTCGTCGTCTCCCTTCCCGACGGTGAGACGGGTGTCATCGACCTGCCGCTGTTGACGGGGCGTACGATCCGAGGCGAAAGCCGTCCTGGCGATCCGATCACCGTCCGTGTGGTCGGACGGCGGGCGGACGGCCGCCACCGGCTGCAGCCCGTGCAGCGCGAAGTCCCGATCGAATCGCCGTCCGGCGATGCGTTCGATCGGGCGTTTCACCGACTGAATCACGTGTTGAAGAGTCGCGCGCCGTCTCAGCCGACGGTACCGGCGCGCCGCGAGGCGCTGATCGAGGAACGTATCGAGGCGTGGATCGTGGAGGCCGAGGGAGGACTGGAGCGGCTGCGGAAGCATCGCAATCGGAGGTTGTCCGAGGACCTCCGAGACAAGCGGAAACAGGGAGGAGACCGTGGCGAAAGGAATCGCCGTCATCGATGAGGATCGCTGCAAGGGTTGCGGGCTGTGCATAGAAGCGTGCCCGCAGGATGTCCTCGCCTTTTCAGGAAGGCTCAATCGCAGCGGATACAACGTGGCGTGCGTGGCGCATCCGGAAGCCTGTACCGGATGTGCCTTCTGCGGAATCACGTGTCCGGATGTGGCGATCGAGATCTATCGCGAGAGGGTCGCGGCTTAGGGAAGTCGCGGCTTGAGAGGAGGTTCGATGCTTGAGCGAGTCCTGCTGAGGGGAAACGAGGTGATCGCAGAGGCGGCGATTCGCGCGGGTTGCCAGTGCTACTTTGCCTATCCGATCACGCCTCAAGCGGAGCTGCTGGAGCACATGGCGCGCAACATGCCGAGGTTGGGAAGGACGTTCATCCAGGCGGAGAGCGAGGTGGCGGCGATCAACATGGTCTACGGCGCCGCGGCAGCCGGGGTGAGGACGATGACCTCGTCATCCTCGCCCGGGATCAGCCTGAAACAGGAGGGCATCTCCTACATGGCCGGCGCGAACCTGCCCGGGGTCATCGTCAACATCGTGCGCGGAGGTCCGGGGTTGGGGGACATCGCGCCGTCGCAGTGCGACTACTTCCAGGCGACGAAGGGTGGAGGGCACGGCGACTACCACATCATCGTACTGGCGCCTTCCACCGTTCCGGAAGCCGGCGAACTCACCATGCTGGCGTTCGACCTCGCGGACGCGTACCGCATTCCCGTGATGATCCTCGCAGACGGGATGCTCGGGCAGATGATGGAGCCGGTTGCACTGCCGGAGCCGATCGACGCAGCTGCGCTTCCAGCGAAGCCGTGGGCAACGAGCGGCGCAGACGGACGGGATCCGAACGTGGTGCTCAGCTTCGATCTCGATCCGGTGATCCTGCGGGAGATGAATATCGCGCTCCAAGCGAAGTACCGCGACATCGAAGCGAAGGAGATTCGCTTCGAGGAGGCGGAGACCGAGGACGCGGAGATCGTCATCGCCGCACATGGGACGGTCGCCAGGATCGCCAGGAGTGTCGTACGCCTCGCCCGGAAGGAGGGGATCAAGCTCGGCCTGTTCCGGCCGATCACGCTGTGGCCTTTCCCCTACGCGCCGCTACGCGCCGTGGCGGAACGGGTGGAGACGATGCTGACGGTGGAGATGAGCGCAGGCCAGATGTGGGAGGACGTTCGACTCGCGGTGGCCGAGACGGCCAAGACCCCCTTCTACGGTGAAACGGGGGGGGTCGTCCCGACGCCGCAAGGCATCCTGAGCGAGGTGAGGAAGCATGTCGGTTAGCCTTGCCAACATGACCAGGGTCTTCTCGCGTCCGGAGAGCCTCACGGAGGCGAGATTCACCTACTGCCCGGGGTGTGCGCACGGGACGCTCACGCGGATCATCGCGCAGACCCTCGACGAGCTCGAGATCGCCAAACGCACTGTCGGTATCGCTCCGGTCGGGTGCGCGGTCTTCGCCTATCGGTGGTACTGCTGCGACGCGATCCAGGCGGCGCACGGCCGTGCGAGCGCCGTGGCAACCGGAGTGAAGCGGGCGAACCCGAACCTGATCGTCTTCTCCTATCAAGGGGACGGGGACTTCGCGAGCATCGGCACCGCGGAGTCGCTTCACGCGGCCAACCGCGGAGAGAACATCACGGTCATCTTCGTGAACAACCAGGTCTACGGGATGACCGGCGGGGAGATGGCCCCGACCAGCCTCGTCGGCCAGAAGACAACGACTACGCCGGAGGGCCGGGACCCACAGAACCTCGGGTACCCGATCCGGTTCGCCGAGGTGATTGCCCAGCTGGAGGCTCCGGTGTACGTGACGCGGCAGTCGACGCACGACGTCAAGCACATCCAGCAGACCACGAAAGCGATCAAGAAGGCGTTCACGCTTCAAGTCGAAGGCAAGGGGTACTCCCTGGTCGAGGTGCTGACGTCGTGTCCGACCAACTGGCGGATGAAGCCGGCTCAAGCGAATCGGCACATCGCCGAGGCCGTGACCCGGGTCTTCCCCACCGGCGATCTCGTGGACAGGGGGTAGCGGACATGGAGCGATCGGTCATCATTGCAGGTTTCGGGGGACAAGGTGTGATTCTCGCCGGGAAGATCCTCGCCCAGGCAGGCATGGATCACGGACTGGAGGTGACGTGGCTCCCCTCCTATGGACCGGAGATGCGCGGCGGAACCGCGAACTGCACCGTGATCCTCGACGAGGTAACCGTGGGGTCGCCGATCGTCGACAACCCGACTGGCCTCATCGCGATGAACCTGCCGTCCTTGGACAAGTTCGAGGGGACCGTGGCGGAAGGAGGAACCGTCATCCTGAACAGCTCCCTCATCGATCGATGCGTCGAGCGGCAGGACGTGAAGGCGATCGCGGTTCCGCTGAACGACGTCTCGA
>Ga0272442_10008044_pt1 | contig 13485 bp, 12 predicted proteins | sample SSMForm2O_FD_200262 | JGI IMG/M metagenome (GOLD analysis project Ga0272442, IMG submission 200262) | Marine sediment archaeal communities from Little Sippewissett salt marsh, Falmouth, MA, United States - SSM-Form-2O | ecosystem: Environmental > Aquatic > Marine > Wetlands > Sediment ...
AACCGGATTTTCCGTTCCGGTAATGGAGACTGTGTGCCGTACAAGAAATGGTGAAGAAGTGGCAGTAAAATGGTCCAACACGATTCATTTTGATTCTGAAGGGTCTACTCAGTATGTTTTTTCAATAGGCAGAGACGTAACCCAGCTGCTTAAAGCAAAACATGAATCCATCCAATCGGTCAGGTTTCTGGAGAGAATACTTGACAGTATGGATGCTGATGTATTTGTGCTGAACAGGAAGTATCAGATTGTCCGTACAAATACACGGTTCCGGGAAAGGTATAGCCCGGGTACTCATGTATCAGGAAGGAACTGTTATCAGGTGGTTTACAACTATGACAGGCCCTGCCATGCAATGAAATTGCCGTGCCCGCTTCAGCATGTTATGAGCACCTATGAGAATTACCGGGGGGAGACCGGAGACCTAAATCAGGACGGACAGGTCTGGGAGGTCTCGGGCACTCCTGTACTAAATGAAAGGGGGGGAATTGAGAATATTGTGGTGCTGTTAACCGATATCACATCCAAGAAGCGGATAGAGGATGCATTGACCAGGGATATTGAGGAAAAGCGTGTTATGCTGAAGGAGATCCACCATAGGGTCAACAATAATATGCAGATTATCAGCAGCCTGATAGAGTTTGAGGTTCGCAAAATCAGTGATACGACAGCTCAGGCACGTGTATTGAGGCTTAAAGACCGCATCCGTACTATGGCGATGATACATAACCAGGTATATTATTCGCCCGAGTTGTCCGAAATTGATATGGGCAATCTTGTGCGGCAGGCAGTTTCAACTGCTGGCCGCAGAAATACAGATAATACCATTCCTGTCAGTGTTGAACCTCTGTCGGATCCCAAAACCATACCAGTGGGAAAGGCCATACCCCTCGGCCTGATACTGTATGAATTATTATCAAATAGTTTTGAGCACGCCTTCCCCGTTTGTTTTAATGGCAGCAAGTCCATAACAATTACAATGCAGTGTAACGAAAAGACAATAAAAATATCAATTCAGGATTCCGGTGTCGGAATATCTGACCGCAAAGGAGCGGCAACGTCAAGAACGGGAGGGTTATATCTTGCCCGTATCCTCGCCGAAGATCAATTGGAAGGCAGTCTGATGATTGCAGTGGAAAAGGGGACAAAATGCACCCTGGTCTTTCCAGGTGTTGATTCATCCGGTGGAATACCGTGAGATGCTGTATTCTCTGAACAGAAAAAACCGATTACTGCTTTTTGGGCGTGCCCTGTTTGAAGAAACGTGACGGAAATGTGTATCCGAATACGAACAGGAATCCGCTCAGCAGGAAGTATAGAAACCGGGCGTTTATTTCATTGACTGTGTCAGGCCCGGGTATACGGTATACTGCCAGAAGCGCCACACCGATGACATAGGCCAGACCTGCAGCAATGAAACCCAGAAAAACAGTGGCAAAGTACCGGATTCCGGGTTTAAAAATAAATTCTGTTTTATCGGCAGCATACAGCATAAACCCGCAAAACACTGCAAAAAGAATGAGGCCCGGCAGGGGAAATGTGATATAATCGGGTACAATCTTGTGAATGAAAATATCGATAGAAGCAAGAAGCACTGCAGGAAACAGCATGAAAGAGACTGCTGCAACAAATGGCTTCTGCCTGGCGGTGATGAGCCTTGCAATAAATATGGAAAAACCGGCAAGAAAGAAATAGAGAGAATCTTCCATTAATAGCTCTCCTTGTTTGATGGAAACGAACCTTGTTTAACGTCTGAACAATAGCGTTCCACTGCTTCGGTAATAATGCCTGCCAGTTCAGCGTACCGCCTGGCAAATTTGGGGGTAAAAGCTTCAAACAGGCCGAGTATATCATGGGTAACGAGGATCTGCCCGTCGCAGGAGGGCCCTGCGCCGATACCTATCGTTGGAATCTCAAGTATACGGGAGATGTCCTCGGCCAGGTCAGCCGGAATTTTTTCCAGTACAATCGAGAAGACTCCGGCATCCTGTAAAGCTATCGCATCATTTCTGATCTTTTCAGCTTCATCGGCTCCGGCTCCCCGCAATCCGTATCCGCCGAAGCTTTTTACCGACTGGGGCGTGAGGCCCAGGTGGCCCATAACAGGTATCCCGCATTGCACCAGGTAGCGTACAATGTCAACAATATGCCGGCCGCCTTCAAGCTTTACAGCATCGGCTCCCCCTTCTTTGATAAATCGTCCGGCATTCAGGACTGCATCGCGCTGGCTGGCCTGATATGAAAGAAAGGGCATGTCAGCGACGATCAGAGCATTAGCGACACCCCTGGCCACTGACTGGGTATAAAGAACCATTTGTTCCATAGTTGCAGGGAGGGTTGTTTTACATCCGGCCGCGACCATGGCTCCTGAATCGCCCACAAGAATTAAATCAACACCGGCTTTATCCAAAAGCGACGCCAATGCAAAATCGTAGGCAGTAAGACATGCAATTTTCCGGCCCTCCTGTTTTTTCTCCAGGAGTGCAGGGACCGTGATTTTTCTGGTGTTTTTCATGGAGACACCTCTGGTTAAATTGTAACAGGATACCCCTGTCCCTTCCACTGATCTATACCTCCGAGCATGTTGTAAAGCAGGGAGAACTGTTGCTCAATCATCAGCTCTGCAGCACTTCTGCTCCGGTTGCCTGACCTGCAGTACACAAGATACGTCTTCAGTTTATCAAGTGTGTCAACGGTTGATATAAAAGAACCGGCACGGAAATCAATGTTCACGGCATTGGCTATGTGCCCGGAATTGTACTCGGCAGGTGTGCGCACATCAATGATGACCAGTAAGCTGTCGGTCTCAATAAGTGCTTGTGCCTCAGCAGCCGTAATATCAACGATACTGCCCTGCTTCGGTTCAAAACCTGCTGGATTACGGGAACACATACTGAACAGCGCAGCCAGCAGGAGAGTGAATGAAATCACGTGCCTGGGTTTATACATGCATATATGCCTGATCCTGTTCATAACAGTGTCATGTTTACTGCACGGCCTCTGCCGGGATCTGTGCGAGCACTGAATCCATTGTCGCTATTATATTTTCCGGCGGCAGGAATCCTATGGGGTGCGCCAGTGTATTGCCTTGGGGATCGAGGAACAGTAAGTTGGGTATACCAATGCCGCCGTATTTTCCTGCATTGGAGTTGTAGGCATTGGCGGTTTCCTGCTGTTTGTCCACATCGATGCGGACGGTGATAAAAGAGCCGGCTTTGACAATAACATCTTCATCGGAGAAGGTGGAGTCGTCCATCATTTTGCAGGGAGGGCACCATGTGGCCATGAAATCGATCATCACCGGTTTGTTCTGTTCCAATGCCAGTGTGAGTGCAGAATCAATATTGGTTATCCAGTTGATTTCCATAGTACCGGATACGGCCCCGGCAGTATCTCTGCTGCCGGAACATGCCGCTGTAATCAATGTTACGGCCATGAGGGCAGAAATGGAAAACCGGCAGAAATGGGTGTTTTTCATTGTTCCTCCGTGGGGGTTTTATACTACGTTGTCTATCCAGGCAGACCCGATGACCGAATCACGGTCATACATTACTGCCAGCTGTCCCGGCGTAATGGCACGCTGGGGGGTATCAAATACAACCTGCACAGACCCATTGTCTGCAGGCATGATGCGCGCGGGCCGCGGCTTATGCATATAGCGTATTTTTACGTCGGCATGCATAGGCTTTTTCAGCTGTTCAAGGCATATCCAGTTGGTGCCGGATCCAGTGAATTCTCTGTGATACAGATCATTGTCCGCGCCGACAACTACATCACCTGTTTGCCGGTCTATTGAAACAACATACATGGGGACGCCTGCTGCTATTCCAAGGCCTTTTCGCTGCCCAATGGTAAACTGCTCAATCCCTTTATGTGTTCCCAGAACGTTTCCCCGCATATCAACGATTCTGCCAGGCGTGAGATCCCTGGTGCTGATACGGCTGATAAAATCTGAAACCGATTCATTGATAATAAAACAGGCTTCCTGGCTCTCCTTTTTTCTGGCTACAGGTATGCTGAAACGGGCTGCCAGTTCCCGGATTTTGCTTTTTGTATATGTGCCCACAGGCAGTGTAATGTTTGAAAGAGCCTGCTGAGAAAGACGGGCCAGGAAGTATGACTGGTCTTTTCCCGCCTCAATTCCTTTTTTAAGCAGATACCGCCCTGTTTCAGTATCAAAGGTAACAGTGGCGTAGTGGCCCGTTGCGATACGGTCTGCGCCGTATTCCTTAATGCTGTTGAAAAGAGCGCCGAATTTAATGACAGGGTTACATACTGCACAGGGATTTGGAGTACGTCCGCGGTGATACTCTTCGATAAAATATTTCCGAACAAGCCTGTTGAATTCATCCTCCAGAGAGACAACTGTATGGGGGATGTCCAGCAGTTGTGCAACCTTTGCAGCATCCTCAATATCCCGGGAATTGTCATATCCCAGTGTAATGGTGACGCCAATAAGGTCCAGCCCTTTATTTTTCAGAAAAGCCGCTGCAACCGCAGAGTCCACGCCGCCGCTTAATGCGACGGCTGTTTTCCCGCTACACATACTCGAGCATTTTTTCCAGGGCTGAACGGGCATTGGTAATAATACCGGGTTCAAGGGTCACTTCGTACCGGTCATCCATCAATGCTCTGTATACATCGTCCAGCCCGATTGTTTTCATGCCTCTGCAGGTCTTACTGCTCCCCAGGGAGATGAATTTTTTTCCGGGGTTCTCTTTTTGCAGGCGGTGTATCAGCCCTTCTTCTGTTCCGATTATGAATAATTTTTTGTCGGATTCCCGGGCGAACCGCACCATGCCGCTGGTAGAGAAAACCTTGTCGCTTTTATCAATGACATCGGGGGGGCATTCGGGATGAACCAGTATAACTGCATCGGGGTACTTCTTTTTTGCCTCATCAATTTCATCGGCGGTAAACCTTGCATGCACGTAACAGTATCCGTCCCACAGAATCATTTTTTTGTCAGTGAAACGCTGTGTGTATGCACCGAGATTTTTATCAGGAATAAATATAACAGTGTCAGAATCAATTCCGTTAACAACCTTGATGCTGTTGGCTGATGTGCAGCATACATCACTGACCGCCTTGATGTCAGCAGTGCTGTTGACGTAGGTGACGATACGTGCGCCCGGGTGTTCTTTGCGCAGCTGTTCCACATCGTTCCGAACAGCCATTTCAGCCATGGGGCAGTGGGCGTCCTGCCGGGGAATGAGCACTTTTTTTTCAGGCGAGAGGATCTTGGCTGTCTCAGCCATAAACCGGACGCCGCAGAACACTATGGTTGAATTCGGTACGGAGGCTGCTTTGCGTGACAGGTCCAGAGAATCTCCGAGGAAATCCGCTATGTCCTGTATCTGGGGAAGCTGATAGTTATGAGCCAGAATAACGGCATCTTTTTCTTCTTTTAGCCTGCGTATTTCATGAATCAGCTGATTGTTTATCATAGTCAAATATCCTGATTTAGAAAGACGAGAAACTTCGTAATTTGGTTATGGTTTGTTTAAGCATCTCAATAGTATGTTCTATTTCATCTGTTGTGGAGAAACGGCCCAGGCTGATTCTCAGGCTCCCGCTCATCTGTTCCGGAGACAGCCCCAGAGCTTTGAGTACATGGGACGGTTCGCCGGAACCTGCGCTGCACGCAGATCCGCTGGAAACAGCTATGCCCTGGGTGTCCAGGGAAAGCAGCATGGATTCGCCTTCTACGCCTTCAATCGATATATTGATATTGTTTGCAAGCCTCTGTCGGCGGTGGCCGTTAAGGCGGATGCCGTCAATTTCTGCAAACAGGGTGTCAATTATTCTTTCACGGTAACCAAGGATCCTGATGTTTTCCTCATCCATTTCCTGTGCGGCAATTTCCGCTGCTTTGCCAAGGCCCACAATACCGGCGACGTTCAGTGTTGAGGCCCTTCGGCTGTTTTCCTGGGCTCCGCCATGGATAAATGGCTCAAAAGGGGACCCCTGCCTTACATACAGGGCGCCGGTGCCTTTGGGCCCGTAAAATTTGTGAGCAGAGAGAGAAAGAAAGTCTATGCCGGTTTTCTGCACATCAATGGGTAGGTGCCCGGCAGTCTGCACTGCGTCAGTATGAAAAAGAATCCCGTTTTTACGGGCAACTGCACAGATCTCATCAATGGGCTGAACAGTTCCTATTTCATTATTGGCATGCATGATTGAAATGAGGAAGGTGTCTTTACATATTGCTTTTTCAATATCATCAGGGCCCACCAGTCCATTGCCGTCAACAGGAACATAGGAGACACGGCAGCCGGTTTTTTTAAGGTATTCACAGGTGTGAAGAACCGCATGGTGCTCAATGGCCGATGTGATTATGTGCCCGCTGTTTTTCCCGCGCATGAATGCAGTGCTGATAAGCGCGGTATTGTCTGATTCAGTTCCGCTTCCGGTAAAAACAATCTCAGAAGGTTTCGCGTTAAGCAGTTCCGCGGCCTTGACGCGGGCGTGTTCAACAGCATCAGATGATTTCCTGCCGAAACGGTGGGTCGATGAGGGGTTCCCGTATACATCATTAAAAAAGGGGTGCATTGCCGACAGCACTCTTTTATCTACGGGTGTAGTCGCTGCATAATCGAGATATACATTCATGATGTGCCCGTTCGTTCATAATGCGCTATGGTTTCAGAAGATAAATATAGCAAAAATAACTACCTTTGTCAAGAATATGGTTGCGATGAAAAATATCATAAAAGACTTGACAAAAACATAAAAATGTATAAATTTGTACGTAGCAACATCATATTTCTTTTAAATCGCATCGAAGGGATCAGCGAGAGTAGACAGAAGCATCTTACATACCTTTCCGCTGCCAAATTAGCGGTTGTCTACCAGCCCTATTTTAATGTGCCATTAATTATCATTTTAAAATGATTCGTTAACATGCACGTTATGTTTTTGTGTTTACAGAAACCCAGATATATATTGGAGTGATTATTTATGACTATGAACATTACTGAGCTGAAGAATCTTAAAATTTCTGAATTGACGGAATTGGCAAAGGGATTAAATATCCCCAGTTATTCCGGCCTGAAAAAACAGGAATTGGTTTTTTCGATCCTTGAAGCTCAAACAGAAAAAGACGGCAATATTTTTTCCGAAGGCGTGTTGCAGATTCTGCCTGACGGGTATGGATTCCTGCGGTCATCTGATACTAATTACCTGCCCGGTCCTGATGATATTTATGTGTCGCCGTCCCAGATAAAACGGTTCAGCCTGCGTACCGGAGATGTCGTTTCAGGACAGATCAGGCCTCCCAAGGATAACGAGCGTTTTTTCGCCCTGATAAAAGTGGAAGCGGTTAATTATGAAAATCCGGACATTGCCAAGACAAAGATCCTTTTTGACAACCTGACACCCCTGTATCCTACAGAACGGATCAACCTGGAGATGCATCCAAAAGATTATACTACCAGGATTATGCATCTGCTTACTCCAATTGGAAAAGGACAGCGCGGAATCATTGTAGCCCAGCCCCGTACAGGAAAAACAATAATCCTTCAAAAAGTAGCCAATGCCATTCGGAAGAATCATCCAGATATAACACTGATTGTACTGCTTATTGATGAACGCCCCGAGGAAGTGACTGATATGCAGCGCTCGGTTGATGCCGAGGTGATAAGCTCCACTTTTGACGAACCGCCTGAACGGCATGTTCAGGTGGCGGAAATGGTTCTTGAGAAATCAAAGCGGCTTGTGGAGTACGGCCATGATGTGGTAATTCTGCTTGATTCGATTACCAGGCTGGCCAGGGCCCACAATGTGGTTGTCCCTCACTCAGGTAAAATACTTTCGGGCGGTGTTGATTCAAACGCGCTGCACAGGCCCAAGAGGTTTTTCGGAGCGGCCCGGAATGTCGAGGAGGGCGGGAGCCTTACTATTATGTCAACAGCGCTGATCGATACGGGCAGCCGGATGGATGAAGTGATTTTCGAAGAATTCAAAGGTACGGGAAATATGGAGATCCACCTCAACCGTGAACTGTCCGACAGACGTATTTTCCCCGCAATAGATATAAACAGATCCGGTACCAGAAAAGAAGAACTGCTTATGACCAAGTCCGAACTGAACCGGATATGGATTTTGCGGAAACTCCTGAACAACCTGAGCATGACCGAAGCAGTGGACTTCCTGAAATCCAAGATGAAAGGGACCAAGAATAATAAAGAGTTCCTTCTGTCAATGTCGACATAAACCATGTGTCATACACAGAGCAAAGCCGTCAGGATGACGGCTTTTTTTATATTCCCTACCATGTATATCCGGCACTGATAAACACCCGCCTTGACGGCCCCAGGGTTCCCATAGGAGCCCACGCGCTATTGCCTGTTGCAGGATATCGTATTTCTGTGTCAAGAATATTAGATACATGGCATGCGATGAATCCGCCGTAAAGAAACCGCGGTGAAAGCCTTAGATTGGCGTCAAATATGAAACGGGACGGCACAGATTCGCCGATTCGTGAATTTTCCACAGGATCCCATGCTGTTTCCATGGCTCCTGCATACCTTCCGGTAACTGCAATGTGCATATTCCTTACAGGGTTTACAATGGTCTTAATATACCCAAGGACAGACGGAGCATAACCAGGCCTGATATGGGGAAAACCCGCCTGCCGGTTTATTGTTTTCTGCATTACAAAATTTGCCTGAATCTGCCAGAAGGGAAGGGGCCTGGCCTGTATCCCGAGCTCAATGCCGGTGGTTGTCATTTTGCCGGCATTGCCGATTTTCCAGGCATATTGCCCGTCCTGTGTATAGTTAAATCTGCTGATAAGTTTTTCCAGTTTATTGTAGTAAACCGAGGCTGATGCCTGCAAACATGGATTAATGGCTGCAAGTACATTGAGCTCGGCTGTGGTGATTTCTGCGGGCGCAAGCTGAGGAGCATCGATGTTGTCAAAATGCCGCATTTTGCAGATTTCATTATTCTGGCCGTAGGACGGCTGTTTAACAGCCTTGCCGTACATCAGTTTTACTGCACTTTCTTTGCCTGGATTATAGATAACAGCAACCCTGGGAATGATGGAAGCCTTATTGCTTTTGTATGCAAATTCTTCATATGACGGTGCTGAAAGGTTGCTGAAGTCGGTAATTGAGAGAGTATAACTGTCCAGCTTTTCTATTCGGAATCCCGCCACCATGTTCAATACCGGTGTCACCTGCAATGTTCCTTGGGACCACAGGCTTTGTGTGATAATACCCATGCCGGGCGGCAGGCCGTAAAGGATGTTGTCATAGTTCAGTAATGGAATGTCAATGCGCGCCTGGAGATGATTGGTGCCGTGTATAAATCCCCCGGTTGCCAATTTTAATCTTTCAGTTGTATAAAATAAATTACATTCAGTTTCCCAGCTCTTGGACTGCTGTGATGCGTATCCGTAGGTGTTGCTGATATCAGGAGCGTATTCGGAGTATGAATTATATTCATTGTCCTGTGTTGTGAAGAATGATGATGCCCGTGCACGCACTGTCCAGTTATTGTTAAGCCGCTTCTTAAAACCCAGGCTTACAGCAGTCGCACCTATTCGTGATAAATCTCCGCTGCCGGGTACCGGTGAACCGTCCACAACGGTCTGTGTGTTGCTGGTGTGGGTTATTGAAAGGCTGATGTGACGGTATTGTGCAAGAACTGTGTAATACTGGGATTCGCACATTCTCTGAACAGCGGTCTCTTTGTTGGTAATACCCCAGAATTCGGGGTATGGATAGGGGGCCATGCCGGCCAGGGGCCTGCCCTGCCCGTTATCGCGGGAGAGGGCGCCGTTGGCTGTAATGGAGAAATCTTCACCCTCTTCGGACAGCCGAAGGTGGAGCTTCTTTTTACCGGCTGTGCCTGCTGTGGCTGACGCCATGTTTCTATGCGCCGAAGAAGCCTGTCCATTTTTTGTGATAATGTTTATGGCCCCGAAAAATGCTCCATTACCGTATATGACAGACATGGGTCCTCGGACAATCTCAATCCGGTCAATGGCTTCTACAGGGATATTTATTTTGGAGAGATTATACGAGTCATAATAGTCTTCTTTCTGATTGACACCGTCAATGAGTATGATTATGTCATTGAACACTCCTGTGGAGTAAAAACCCCGTACTCCGTAATTGTATCCCCCGATCCAGAAATAGTCATCGATTTTATAGAGTCCCGGAACATGTTCCAGAATTTCGTGCAGAGTCTGATATCCGTATTGTTCAATTTCATTCCGGGTAATAAGCACAACGCTTGCCGGGGTCTCAGCGACTTTTTCAGGTTTTTTACCCGCTGATGTAATCTCGACATTGATGAGCTGTTCCATGGGCAGAGAAAACAGTGATTTAATATCCTGCGCAGGCGCAGGAGTATTGGAAGCCATATTCAGGACTATTATAATCAGCAGGTAACCGGACAGCGGAAATTTCATATAGGCCCCCTCTTGTGCCTGCAGCCGGGTATATCCGGCTGCGCCTACAGCGTTTGAAGCAGTTTTATAATGATAATGACGATGGCAGCTACAAGTATCAAACGAATGAATGTATCTCCCTTTTTTACTGCGAAATGTGCGCCCCACCATCCGCCTATGGCCATTCCGGCGGCAAGAATTATTCCGAACACAAGGTGAATATTTCCCGTAACGGCAAAAATTGTTATTGTGGGAATAGTATAGATAAACACAATAAACACTTTATGCATGTTTACACGGACAAGGGATAAATGCAGGGTGTAATAGAGGGTCGACATCAGAAGGAATCCCACCCCGACCTGAATGAAACCACCGTAAAAACCTACTGCGACCAGGGCCGGAAACACAAACCATGAACGCTTCTCTGTGGTATTCCCGGCAGTTTTGGTGAAGTCGGGTTTAACAAAAAGACTGATAATGATTCCGATTAAAATTATACTGAGTATGGTTTTAAATGATTTATCACTGAGACGTACAGAAAAAAGTGATCCGGCCACAGCGCCCGGAAGGGCGCAGCAGGCATACATGATGCTTTTTTTGAAGTCGGAATGGGCCTGTTTCCTGAAAGAGGAGACTGATGACACGGTCTGTACAAGAATGCCGATACGGTTAGTTCCATTGGCTGCAGCACTGTCCAGCCCCAGGAGCATAAGCACTGGCAGAGTAAGGGATGAGCCGCCGCCGGCATTCACATTAATAAATCCGGCGATAACACCCGAAAGGAAAAGAATGATTAATTGTAAATATTGAGGCATACGGACCAGTTGTTTTGTCACAGTTTCCGGTTGTAAAAGCCAATTCCGTATAATGAATTACAGCCTTAATTCCTGGTAATGCCGTAAAGTAGTAATAAATTGCTGTAATAACAACAATATTATTACTGCTGTTAAAACGGTTCTGCAGGATTCTGTGCGTCACTGCCGGTTCTTCAGCAGTTTTTCAATCTCTGTTTGAAGTTCATGGTCGTAGTACGGTTTGACCAGATAGGAAATATTTCCCAGTGATTTAATATTTTCAGTTTTCTCCAGGTTTATAAAGGCGGTTATAAAGATAACCGGGCATTGGCAGAATTCCCGAATACACGCAACAGTTTCAATGCCGTCCATATCTCCTTTGAGTTTAATGTCCATTATGATCAGATCGGGGTTTTCTTTTTTTGCAGCGGCAATGGCATTTTCTCCATTTGATTCGATACCGCAGGGTACGAGGCCAAAATCACTGATCTTGCTTTTCATGTCTTCGGCAAGGATGCGTTCATCTTCAACGATAAGTACTTTTTTATCCATGTATAGACCTCGTTTTCCGGTGCCGGTCAGCACACAGTTCATTATTTGGGAAATTGTATTGTAAAGGAGGTGCCGTTCTTCAAGGTTGCATGCATACTCCCTTCAAGCTGGTCACAGGCGAGCATGTTTATTAGCCTGAGGCCCAGGGAGTCGGAGTTATCTATATTGATATGTTCGGGTATACCCACACCATTGTCAGACAACATGAGCCTGTACATCGAATCCTTCTCAAGAGAAAATTCCAACCGGAGTATTCTCGGGCCGGTAAAAGAGGGGGGAAAGGCATATTTCAGAGAATTTGTAAGAAGTTCATTGACGATAAGGCCGCATGTGATAATCTGATCGATATTGAGCCTGATATTGTCTGCGAGAATTTGAATATCGGTAGTGCCGGGCGCTACATTCATGGACCTGAATAGATAGTGTATCAGGTTCGTGACATATACTTTAAAATCGATACTGGACAGATCATCGGATTTATACAGTTCTTCATGTACCAGTGCCATGGAATGGATGCGGGCCTGGCTGTCTGTGAAGACATCCCGTATCTCTTTTTCTGGCAAACGGCGGGACTGCAGGCGGAGAAGGCTCGATATGACCTGAAGGTTGTTTTTGACCCGGTGGTGTATCTCTTTTAACAGGAGTTCTTTTTCATTGAGCTGTGCAGCGATTTTCTGCTCAGCTTCCCGCAGCGGGGTAATGTCGGTCAGAGATACAATGAATTGTTTTGTATTCGGTATTTTACTTGTTGTGGCAAACAGATATCTGGTACCGTTGTGCGGTGTTTCAAGCACTGCTTCAATATTGGCAGCATATGGAAAACGGCGTTTCCGGGGTTTCTGCTGAGGGTCAGGTTTTTCTGTCTGCCCATAGGTATGCAGTAAATTACAGATATTCACCACATGGTCAATATCTGACTGGTCCAGGTTTGTAAGCTGAAGAAATGTGTGATTGCATGTGCATATATCTCCGTTCTGTGAAACAATACACATGGCTGTGCCGGTGTTCTCGAACATGGTTTTATACCGTTTTTCACTGAGTTTCAGTGCCTGGGCTGTATTATGCCATTCAGATACATCAGTAGCGATATGTATTATCTTTAATATGTTGTCGAAGCTGTCGCATACAGGTGTACAGGAGACAAGGTAATACCCGTTGAGCATTTGAATTTTCATTTCGTTTGAAGAAAAATGATGGCTTTTTACGGCACTGACAAGGGGGCAGCCTTTTGGGGCCTCTTTGGTTCCGTGAAATACGGTATAGCATTTTTGCCCCCTAAGCTTTTCGATGGGGATACCGAGAAGTTCGGCTGTTTTCTTATTGCCATCCAGAATAGTGAAAGAGGGATCAAGAATGACTGCCGGCTGTCCAATAGCTTCAAAAATGGTGTCCCGCTCTCTGACCCTATCACTGAGCAGGCTGTTTTTTTCTGATACTGTAGCCAGGTCAAGTATAGAAACGATTTTTCGGCGAATATCATTATTGCAGAAGACAGATGCAATAACCGGTTTTACACATCCATGTTTGTCTCTCAGTGTGGTCTGACAGCGGAAAGGCTGCGAGGCTGGGTTCTCCTCTTCGGGATGGGTGTTCAATACCCGCTGCTGAAATTCTTTCTCATTGAACAGTTCGGACAGATGCCTGCCCTGGAGGTCGGTGGCGGAGAATGCTGTGAGCCCCGCGAATTCATTGTTGGCAGCAAAGATGGTATCGCCCTCATCGACCAGGATGCAGGGTGCC
>Ga0272442_10008045_pt1 | contig 13485 bp, 7 predicted proteins | sample SSMForm2O_FD_200262 | JGI IMG/M metagenome (GOLD analysis project Ga0272442, IMG submission 200262) | Marine sediment archaeal communities from Little Sippewissett salt marsh, Falmouth, MA, United States - SSM-Form-2O | ecosystem: Environmental > Aquatic > Marine > Wetlands > Sediment ...
CGGGCAAGAAGAATAACAAACCTCCGAATGTGTTATTTATCGCCTTGGACGATCTCAATGATTGGACGAGCGTTCTCGATCCGAAAGCGCCGATCAAGACGCCGAACATCGAGCGATTGGCTAAGCGCGGGACGTTATTTACTCATGCCTATTGCGCGTCGGCGGCCTGTAATCCGTCGCGGACGGCCATCTTAACCGGTTTGCGACCCACGACGAGCGGCGTGTACGGGAACAAAGCCGATTGGCGAAAGGCCCTGCCGGACGCCATCACGTTACCCCGGCACTTCATGGCGCACGGCTATCGCGCCGAGGGAGCGGGAAAGATCTTTCATCACCATTATGGCGGCGCCTTTCACGATCAAGCGTCGTTTCACGATTTTCTCATGATGCCGGACCCGCCCGATGCGCCGATGCCGAAAAAGAAACTGAACGGCCTTGCCAAATACGGCAGCCCCAACACGGACTGGGGCCCCTGGCCCGCCAATGAAGCCGATGCCATCGACGTCAGGACGGCGGATTATGTCATTCGATCGCTCCGGAAAAACCACGCCAAGCCGTTCTTCCTGGCGGCGGGGATATTTCGGCCTCACATGCCGTTCTTTGCACCCCAGCGATTCTTCGACTTGTATCCGCCCGACGATGTCACTATGCCCGAGATTTTAAAAGGAGATATCGACGATCTCCCGTCCGGGGCGTCTAAGTTGCTTAAGTCCAAGAAGTGGTTTTTCAGAGAGCTTATGAAAATAGAAGCCAGATCGCCCGGGACCTGGAAGGAAGCCGTGCGAGGTTATCAGGCCAGCGCCACCTTCGCCGACGCCCAGGTCGGCCGGATTCTCGATGCACTGGACAAAAGTGATTACGCCGACAATACGATCATCGTGCTCTGGTCGGACCACGGCTATCATCTGGGCGAAAAGGAACATTGGGAGAAGTTTGCTTTATGGGAAAAGACCAATCACGTTCCCTTTATTATTGCGGCTCCGGGAATCACCCGTCCCGGCACACGCTGTGACAAACCGGTGAGTCTCATTGACATGTACCCCACGCTAATCGAGCTTTGCGGCTTGAAGCCGAAGACCGAATTGGATGGCGTCAGTCTCGTGCCGCTTCTCAGGAATCCGAAGGCGAAATGGTCCCGCCCGGCCCTGATGACCTACATGCGGGGCAATCACGCGGTTCGCGATGAGCGCTGGCGCTACATCCGCTATGCGGACGGCACGGAAGAACTCTACGATCATCAAAACGATCCCAACGAATGGACCAACGTCGTTGGCGATCCGAAAAATGCGAAAGTCATTCATCGTTTAATACGATGGTTACCCGCAACGGAGGCATCGCCCGCTCCGAACATGAAAAAACCTAAGGTCTGAACGATTGAGGTAAGAACTATGAAAGAACAAAGGAATCGATTGAAATCATTGCCGATGAAACCGGGACTTTTTTCCCGCCACCTATTCGGCTGGCTCTTTATTCTTGGCGTTTGGGTTTCCCCCCTGGCGGCCAAACCGCTCCGCATTTACATTGTGACCGATCTGGAGGGTGCGAGCGGCGTGTATAAGTTCACGCAAACGCGCGAGCCGGGCCATCCGCTGGGCGAAAAGGCGAAGGAGTATTTGATGGGCGACATCGCGGCCGTCGTTCGCGGTTTGCAGGACGCCAATGTAACCGATATCGTGGTTCTCGACGGACACGGATCGCAAGCCTTCGTCCCTCATCTGATGGAGCCGGGCGCTACGTATATCACCGGCAAACCGCGCCCGGGTCCGCTCACGGGCCTGGATGGTTCGTTCGACGGCCTGATTCAACTCGGCGCGCACGCCATGATGGGCACGCCCGACGGTGTGCTGTGCCACACGCAATCGTCTCGGTCGGAGAATCGATACTGGTATAACGGCGTCGAATCAGGTGAGTTAGCTCAATGTGCGGCTATCGCCGGACACTATGATATCCCGACCATTCTGGTGACGGGCGACGTGGCGACCTGCCGGGAGGCCACGAAGTTCTTCGGGCCGGATTGCGTGACGGTAGCCGTCAAGAAGGGCCTGTCCCGCGAAGCCGCGGAGTTGTATCCTTTCGACGAGACGCGCCAGGCCCTCTACGAAGGTGCAAAACAGGCCGTCTCGGCTATCCCGAAATGCAAGCCCTACAAACTCTCGCTCCCGGTCCAGGTAAGGAAGGAATATTTGGTCTTTGACGACTCCTCCAAGCCGGGGCGTCAGGTCAAAAAGGAAGGCACCGTCGAAGATATCCTGAAGCTCCTACGTTTTTGAATTTGTAAGGCTTTCTTAGTCACTCAGACCAACCGGCTTGGAACCGAATGAGGAGATGAGTATTTCAATGGCAATAACATAAAGCGATTTGTCATTCCCGCGGTGGCTTGGCCATGCCTTACGGCAAAGCGGGAATCCACTCCATTCGTTACGTTCCTGGATCCCTGCCTTCGCAGCACCGCAAGGCGTCCCGTAGAGGATGACAACAAGAATCGGTCAATATGAGTTAATAATATAAACACGAAAATCCGGATTTAAGGACATTTTGGCTTAACTGGCGTCATTTAAACATTCAGTCGAGCTTGAGATTTAATTCATAATGTTCAGATATCTTCTTTACAGATTCCCGTAGCTCTGGATCTAATTCGAGGGATTTGAGTAAATCCTTTTTAGCTTCTTCAGATTTTCCTAACTCGACATAAATCTCTGCCCTATTCAGAAATGCCACTGCATAGTTTGGATCGATCTCAATCGCCTTTTTAAAATCTAAAATAGCCCGAACATACTCATCTCTTTCATAATAGGCACGACCCCGATTATAATAGGCCACAGCATAGTTTGGATCGATCTCAATGGCCTTGTCATAATCAAGAATGGCCCGGTCATACTCTTCTATGTCTGAATAGATAGTGCCCCGATTATTGTAGGCACTAGCATAGTTTGGATCGATCTCAATGACCTTTAAATAGTCCTGAATGGCCAGATCATATTCGCCTTTGTCTGCATAGATACATCCCCTGTTTATATAGGCATCAGTAAATTTTGGATTGATCTCGATGGCTTCGGTATAATCCAGAATAGCCCGGTCATACTCACCTTTGTTTGCATAGATCATTCCCCTATTATAGTAGGCTTCAGAAAATCTCAAATCGATCTCAATGGCCTTTGTATAATCCAGAATGGCGGTATCAAACTCGCCTTTTATTGCATAGGAATTGCCCCGATTGAAATAAGCCGTAGCTTTTCCTGGATCATTCTCAATGGCTTTATTGTACTCCAGGATAGCTCGATCATATTCGCCTTTGGAGTGATAAACATATCCCCGACTGTTATATATCGCAGCAAGAAGTCCCTTTTCATCTAATAGCCGGATTCTTTTATGTATGTGCAATGGATTATCTTTATCCTTGAGTTCCCAATAATCACCAATCTTTACAAACTGGTCCTCAAGCTGAAAAGACTTGTTTGGTATCTCTAAAACGAAGGATCCATCTGCCATCACTGACCGGCCGTCAAATAAATCCACGATACAAGCCATATGACCTTGTCTTGTCCTATCTTCCGGTGAATTGAGAGGATCCAACACATCAATGGGCCTGACCGTAAGCCCAACCGCATTCCAGACTATGTACATTAATTGTGAAAAACTGAGGCAGTTCGCCTGCCGATTTTCAATGATATCGGAAAGCTCGAAGGCGAGGCTGTCATAGCTAAACTGCATGCTGATTGTCTTGAAGAATTCTCGTAGAATATTTTCTTCAATTTTCACGATCTGGTTTCTGGATATCTTGCGTTCTTGATATTCCTGGTGGGCATTGGAAAGTTCTACCTTCCAACGAATAAGAACGGAGCGATTTTTCTCGTCCTTCCAGTCCATGACCATCCGAGTGAAATCTTCGGCGACTTTATCAGTGTATTCAAGATCCTTGACCAACTGCTTAACCCGATCTGATAAGTCGTTATTGATAGAAACGGATTCGAAGACCTCCGCAGGTTCTTTCGACGGGACGGATATCTCTTCATCTGTTATAGAAGCTTGCTTATAATACGCTGAAAGGCCGAGTATCAAAACAAGAGCGATGGTCGCCAGCATGAAGACGCCACGTTTGTGTCGCCCAAGCATAGCCTTAAATGTCACAGTACTCGCCATTCTCAACGCCTTATTTGCTCCGTCGCTCAATCAGAGTTAACTCTGACTATTATACTCAATGTCCCCTCTGAAAACAAACACATCCCATCTCTTTTGAAATAAGGCATTGCAAAACGCCCCAAATATATCTTGAAAAGTGTTTTTAAAAGGTATAGAAACGCAACGAAGACAACTTTTCCAGGTTAAATCAATAGGCAGGAGCTTAGCCATGCAAGACCATCATCATCTCACAGCGAATTATACTTTCAACCGCCGACATTTCCTGACTGCGATGGGCGGCGCGTACGGTGCATTGGCGGTGCCGTGGATGGAAGCGAATGCCCGCGAAAATGTCCGGGGGAGGCCACGAGCCAAGGGAGGCGCCACCGTTCGAGCGGCATTTCTTTATCCCCCGTCAACGACCTTTTCCGAAGATCCGGACGGCTGGTGGAGCTGGCCGGGCAACGAGTTCGATGCCGAAGGGCGTCAGAAAACCTACACCGCGGCGCTGAAGGGGATCGAAAAGCGCCTTGGCATGAAGATCACCACCGAGAATCGACCCGTCGTCACTAACCAGGATGTCGAGAAGCTGATTAGGGACATCGAAACGACTCGTCCCGACGGCTTGCTCCTGGTTATGTTCTACAATCGGAGCCTCTCGCAGGCTGATATGCTTTTAAAAGCGGCTCAAAAATTGAACCTTCCCGTTGTTTTCTTCATTGGCCTCGGCGTCAAGCATGGCTCGGTCAGCCACTATCGACGTCCGGGTATCTACTTCATACAATCGCTCGACAACTTCGAGGCCATCGAATATGGGATGCGGATGATCAACACGCGGAAGCACCTGGGACAATCTCTGCTTCTGAGCATCACGGAAGCAGACAAGCCGCGCGAAGGGATAGAGAAATTCTTCGGCATCAAGGTGCGGGTGATTCCCTTTGCTCGCTATGCGGAGCTGTTTCATAAAGTTGAAATCAACGATACCGCTCGGGATTTGATGAAAGAGCTTACGCGGGAAGCAAAAGAAATAAGAGGCCTTAACCGGGAAAGCCTGAACAACGCCATGCGGGCCCACCTTGCCCTCAAGGAATTGTTGCGTATCGAGAATGCCGATGGCTTGACGATGAATTGTTTGCGGCGGGGAATGCTCAAACCATGCGTGAGTTTTTCGCTTCTGAACAGTGGGCTGGTCCCCGCTGCGTGCGAGAACGATTTGCCGGCAGTTTATACCCAGTTGCTTGGACAACGGCTCATCGGACGGCCGGGCTTTCAGCACAATCCGTGCTACGAAACCGAGAAAAACCATTATTATGCCTCGCACTGCACCTGCGCCACGAAAATCTATGGCCCCCAAGGACCTGGCCTGGATTATCTGTTGCGCCGCTTCGCGCACACCAATGAGGGAAGTTGTGCCATTCAAGCCTTCTGGAATCCCGGAGATCCCGTGACGATGGTTAAGTATTATCCTGGTGACAAACCCGCGCTGGACGTCTATGCCGGCCGCGTTGTCACATCTCATCACATGCCTCCCGCCGCCGGTTGCACGACGAACGTGGAGATTGAAATTACGGATCGGCCCGATGCCTGCATGGTCAAAGGCCACCACAATCTCATTTTCTGTGGGGAGTTCGCAAGGAAGTTCCGACTCTTCGCGCAACTGTACAAAATGGAATTGGCCGACACGGGCTACACCGGTCCGTTAACGGTCTGAGCTGAACGAGACGTTAACGCAATGAGGAATCGGTCCGTTTCGCAAAGTCGTCATCGAGAACGACAATGCGGAAGCCCACGTTGAACACGCGTTGCCAGGGAGGATAACGCCACCGAAAGCTGCTCCGGCAACGCTCGGGCCGGTCGAAGAACGAACCGCCGCGAACGACTTTTCGCCCCGACGGGTCATAATCGCTAAGCGTCCACTCCGCGGCATTGCCGTGCACGTCATAAAGTCCCCACGGATTCGGACGAAAGGAGCCGATGTTGGCGGTGACGCGGTGGCCGTCGTCGAATCGCGTCTCGGCGAGCTTTGCCCCTTCGAGAAGTACGTGGGGGACGCCCCCCGTCGCTTGGGTGACACCGCCCTCCGGCATCATTCGTCCCTTCGCGTTCATGAGCCCCGTGCTGAAACTTCGATCCGCCATATTCGCCCAGGCTGAGAAATCGTCATCCATTGTTCCATAATGTAAGGGCGTTAAACGTGTTGCCCGGCAGGCATATTCCCACTGCTGCTCCGTCGGAAGCGTGACCGTCAGTCCCGTTCGCCTTGAGAGCCATCGGCAGAATTCCATCGCCTGTGCCCACGATACGCGGAGAACGGGTTGGCCGTCGCCGTCAAGTGAAAGCCCTTTCCCGTCGGCGCGATCACGGCGCTTGACGTAGTATCCGCTATCATGCGACGGATCGAATTGTCTGAACTGAGCATTGTTGACTTCGCACTCTCCGATCCAGAATGACTTTTCGATTGTTACAGCGTTGCGATCGCCCACGACAAAGTGCCCCGCCGGGATGCGCACGAGGTTTAATGTCTTTCCGTTCAGGTCGATCTGTCTCCGGACAGGCGATTGAGGATCTTGTTGCATATCGGCATGAAAAGCAGTAAGCGTCTTTTTCTCGAATCGATATGACTCGGTTGAGGATACCTTATTCAAGGACATAGGACTCATTGGCGTCCAGGATGTTTCGAATACCCGCTCGGGATCAACTGTGGGGCCCCCGTAGAGTCTGCACAGTTCCATCCGTCGCTCGTGAGCGCCGTCCGGTATGGGAAAGACATCGTTCCACGTTCCGTGACACGGCCCATTCAGGTCGATCCATGTGATGAAACGGCTCCAGGCCTCCTCGTCGAGTTCGATGCCGTAATGTCCCTTTGCAAGCATTTGGATAAGTTCACTGGTATCAGCGTGATATTCACCCGGTGTCAGAAGACTCACGTCATCCTCGACGCCGACACGGCGGATGTAATGGATCAACACGTCATAGGCCGGGCTGTAACGAAGCTTTCCATGGGTTGCCGCGAGCATATCCGGATGAAGGCGCGACACATAGCCAATCGGTTTGGGAACGATCCGGCCTCCGTCTTTTTCTGAACGAAGATCAGCAACACCTCTCTGTGAGCCGTCGTGGCACGAAATGCAGTATCCGTTAAGAACCGGCTGAATTTCCCGCTCGAAGTCGAAACCCCGCGCGGGGCCATACCAGGGCGTCACTTTTCGGGGCGGTTGGGACGCGGCGATATTGGGACGCGGAACGGAAACGTCCCTCGGCGACTCATGGCATCCGATACATGAAATCTTTTCGCCGGGCATGGCCGTGAACCAGCTTCGCATGATCTGCACGGCCTTGCCTTCCCGGTCCAGCGTCTGGAGGGCAATCGGCGTGTTGGCCGGAACGACAAAACTCACCGACCCGTCCCGCTCTACGGGAACGGTTCCTAAAATACGCATCACTTCCCAGGGACCGCCGTAGCCGATTTTATCCGCGCCGGCCAATCCGCGGTAGCCGAAGTGGAATCCCATCACGCGCAAATGCCGAATCGTTCCACGCGGTACACCTTTCAGCCCCTCTCCCGTGTAGATATCGCTGATGTAAACCGTTCCCTCGTCCTTATCCAGTTCAACCTGATCTTGAAGAATCGGCGGCGTTGGTCGAGGTTGGACGGGAATCGGTTCCAGCAATGCATAATCCGGGGATTGATGGACGAGAACGAGATTGTCGAAGATGTCCGCCAGATAGATCCCCCACGAGGACGTCTTATTCATCCAGCCGCTCACAAGAAAGTACTTGTCACTGAGTGGATAAGGATGCAGGAACATCGGCCAGTCGCCATCGACGAGATTGTCGCGGATCTTGGGCTGGATGGGCTTCCCGCGTCCCGTGATTCGCCGGACGATGCCGTGTTCATCGTACCATCCCGCTCTCGGATCGACGATAACAAGCTGCCCCATACGATGGACGCCGTGGTAGCCGGACAGGATACAGACCAGGCGATTCGACCCCGGGATAGGGCGGGGGAAATAGAGCGAATTCGGATACCACGAATTGCTGCCGTAAAGTGCCAGTTGTTTCGTGCCGTCCGGATTCATCGTCATGAGCTGTCGCAGGAAGATATGGCAAATGCCCGTATAATCCCAGCGTAAATAAAGAACTTGTCCACTATTTAACACGACCGGGTGGAAATCATGGTCCTGATCGAAGCAGAGCTGCCGGATCTTCGAGCCGTCCGCGTCCATCAGGTATAAGTTGCTAACGCGCTTGCGGCCATGCCAGCAGGGAACCGATTGATACGAGGCGGTCGAGCCGAAAACGATCTTACCGTTCGGCAGGTAGCAGCCGTCCATGGCATCCACATCGTCCGGCATCTGCGAGATGGGGCGCGCCGGCCCTCCGTCGATGTCTGTCTCCATCAGTTTCCAGTTCACGGTGTCAGACTTTGTGAAGAGCAGGCGTTTGCCGTCGAAATGGAGATCCAGCTCGCCGACATATCCGCCGTCATGGGGACGATAAACGGTCCTCAAATCACCATCCGGCGTAACGGGTGAAAGCATACATATTTCGTTATCATACCCATGCCGCTCGAGCGAGGCATTGCACTCATGATTAGACGGCATACCGATCTCACGGCCCGGTCCGGCCGAATAACCGATATGTTTGTCCTCGTCTGTAAAAACACCCTCTTTGAACAGGTCTTTGGGGGTACGTTTGACCAGGAGTATGCCGGGCAGATCCCTTAGCAGGGGATTTGCCAAAAGGGCTTCTCGACGCAGCGTTTCGAGTTCTCTCGGGGCGTCTGTATCGCCTTGCCGGATTCGATTCTCAATACGCTTTAAACGGTTAAGATAATCTGTTCCTTCGGGATAGCGAGTGCCAAAGGTGTGGATCAGGTCGGTGATGGCGTCACGAAGTTTTCCGCTATCCCTGGACGTGTTTCGCGCTAAAGCACGGCCTGTAATCAGGCTGTGAAGAAAGACGCATACGACAACGATCAAAAGTTTACGAATATGTTTTTTTCTATCCATTGGCATTATTATATGAAAATAATGCATTGGAATTAACAAGAGTTTTTGCAAAATTGAAGTTAGGCATATATTATTTCAGAAAATCGATTTCATGATTTTCTGACAATAATCGGCGGTCAGAGCCCCTGCAATTGACCGTTCAATTTTCTAATGAGAGACCTACATTACTCAGACATACCGGCAGTAAAGGTCACTCCGGCGTCCGACGTACCAGGGATTATTCCTGCGTGCTTCCGGTACGGCTTCGGGTTCAACATCGGCGTAGATCACACCCTCCTTATCCCATATTTCTGCGAGAAGACCGCCGTTGTGGTTCGTCATATTGCTCCCCCCGCGGCAAGCATAGCCGCGTTCGTTTTTCCCGCACACGCAGGATACGGCCATGATCATCGAGTTGGTCTTGGCCAGCTTTGTGACTTCCCCGTGCCCCCTTTCGCCGCGGTTATTCAACCAGAATAACATGCAGCAATCCAGATTGGCGTAGGCGCGGGTCATTTCGGGAAAATCACCGTCGTAGCAGATCATGACGCCGCTCTTATGGCCCTTGACCTCGAAGGTGACCAGTTCGTCGCCGGGCTCGTAAAAGGACGGTTCATGGCGCAGCCCTTTGGCCTTCCACCAGAGATGGGTTTTCCGATAATTGGCCAGTACTCCCGAGGCGCCGACTAACGTGGCCGCGATGTAGTGCTTATCCTTCTCACGCTCGGTCAGACCCCACAGGATCAGGGACTCGCTTCCCGTCAGCAGTGACTGGAATGCCTGGGTTGTCGGACCATCGACTTCCTCGGCCAATTCTCTCATATTTTCCACATAACCCACCAACAGCTCCTCGTGGAAAAGGACGATATCGGCGTCGTTTGCGAGGGCTTGTTTGGCGAAGGCCAGGGCCTTGGCCCTGTTGCTCTCTACCTCTCCCGGAACGCTATTTTGCTGCACGACTGCGATACGTACTGTCTCGTGAGCCATTTCATCTCCTGAATGCCCGATCGTTTTAGCAGGAACGCCCCGTACTCCAAACGCCATGGCGCCGAGACTTCCTACGCCGGCCTTCACAAACTCTCTTCTCGAAACATTGTCGTCTTTCATAGATACCTCGATGAAACTCGTCAGGAATTATGAGCAATTAAAAATCCGTCTGAACAGGTATCATAGGGCGTTCCGAAATTTTAAGGCAAGCGTTTTTTCTTGCTTTTTGTTCGGTTCGGGGTAGATTTTGGGGTGATAAGTAATCGTAATGACAATTTGGAGATTTGGATATGATCGGTAAAAAGATACGACTTGAACGAATTATCGACCGTGATTCTCGTAAAGCGGTCATCATTCCGATGGACCACGGCATCACCGTTGGGCCCATTGAGGGTTTGACCGACATGCGAACGACAATCGGCAAGGTGGTGGCCGGCGGGGCCAACGGCATCCTGATGCACAAGGGGATCGTCCGGGCCGGGCATCGCGGTGCGGGCAAGGATGTCGGATTGATTATTCATCTTTCCGGCGGGACCTCGCTCAGCCCCGATCCGAACGCGAAGGAACTGGTCTGTACCGTCGAGGAGGCGATTAAGCTCGGGGCGGATGCCGTTTCCGTCCACATTAACCTCGGGGCCGAGACCGACAAAGAAATGCTGCGACAATTGGGGCAAGTCGGCGAGCGATGCCTTGAATGGCAGATGCCGCTGGTGGCGATGATGTACACCCGCGGGCCGAAAATCCAGGATGAATACGACGTGCAGAACGTCAAGCACGCCGCCCGGGTCGGCGCCGAGCTGGGCGCCGATATTGTCAAGGTCGTCTATACCGGCAGCGTCGAGAGTTTTGCCGGCGTGGTCGAAGGCTGCCCCGTGCCGGTCGTGATTGCGGGCGGTGCGAAAATGGGTAGTGATGAGGAGATTTTCAAAATGGTGGAAGGCGCGCTGCAGGCCGGCGCTGCGGGCGTTTCCATCGGCCGGAACGCCTTCCAGCACAACGATCCCACGAAGATGGTCCAGGCGTTGAGCAAAATGGTCCATCACAATGCGAGCGTCGCAGAGGCCATCGAGGCCCTGAAATAATCGAATATCAACCGCAAGGAAGGGATGAACAAATGTGCCGTCATCGAACCATTTGTATCGTCATCGTAATCGTTGTTGCGGCCTTATTTCTGAATACGACCAAGATCACGCCGGGACAAATCCAGACGAAACTCGTTAAGGCCAAGGACGGCTCCGGCGTCGTTGGCTACAAGGATACGCTGATTCTGCCCTGGTGCGGCTATCACGTCCATGATCCGGACCGTCCCGCCCCGCCGAAAGTCACACCGAGCCCATCGACCCGCCCAACGGCGCCCTCCGATGCCGTAGCGCTCTTTGATGGCTCGGACCTGTCGGCATGGAAGGCGTCCGACTGGAAAATTGAAGATAATGAGCTTGTTGCCGTCTCCGGCAGGCTGAGCACGAAGCAGGGGTTCGGCGATTGTCAGTTGCACCTGGAATGGCAGGCCCCGAACCCACCCCAGGGGCACGAATGGGACCGCGGTAATAACGGCGTGCTGCTGATGGGTCTGTTCGAGATACAGATTTTCGATACCTATACGACGCCGCTTTACCCCGACGGCCAGGCGGCCTCCGTCTATGGCCAAACGCCTCCCATGGTGAATGCGTGCCGTCCGCCCGGCCAGTGGCAGAGCTATGACATCGTTTTCTTCGCCCCGGTTTTCAAAAACGGTACGCTCGAAAAACCTGCCCGGGTCACCGTGCTTCACAACGGCGTCCTCGTCCACCACAATCAGGAAATCTACGGTCCGACCGGCCACCGGATTCTGCCGAAGTACGACAAGCCGATCCCGGAGAAATTGCCGTTGTGCCTCTCGGCCCACAACAACCCCGTTCGCTTCCGCAATATATGGATTCGATCCCTTTAAAGCGGGATTGTACATTTTATCCTTTGAAAGCTATAATCGCGTCCCGTCAAAGGATTGTCTATGGACCAGAAGGGAAACCAGTTCAGCACGTTTGCGGGGGTTTTTACCCCGTCGATCCTCACGATCCTCGGCGCGATCATGTTTCTCCGCGCCGGGTACGTGGTGGGCGAAGCCGGGATTCTCAATGCGATTTTGATCCTGTGCGCTGCCGAGGTCATCAGTCTGCTCACCGCCGTCTCCATGAGCGCGATCGCCACGAATACACCGGTGGCCGGCGGCGGCGCTTATTTCCTGATCTCGCGTGCATTAGGTCCCCAGTTCGGCGGGGCCATCGGTCTGGCGTTGTTCCTGGCCCAGGCCCTCTCAGTGCCCTTTTACGTTTTGGCTTTCACCAATTCCCTTATCTTGCGATTTTCCAGCCTGGCCCCCTGGTTTCTGCCCATCGCTTTGGGCACGGCGACCGTCCTTTTTATCATCAATCTGATTAGTTCGGGCGCGGCGATTCGTTTACAGTACGTCGTCATGACGTTGCTGGCCCTGGCCATCGCGTCTTTTTTAGGGGGCGCATTGATCCGTTTCGATCCGGAACTGTTCCAGGCGAACTACGGCCCGGCTTACTCGAAGCCGACGATTGGTTTCTGGACGGTTTTTGCGATTTACTTCCCTGCGGTCACCGGCATTCTGGCCGGCGTGAACATGTCGGGTGATTTGAAGGATCCCCCGCGCTCACTCGTGCGTGGCACGATGGCGGCCATTGTCGTCGGTTTTTTTGTTTATCTGCTTCAAATGGCCCTGTGCGGCGGCTCTCAGCCGCGGGCTGATCTGCTGGAGCGCCCTTTTGAAACGCTGGTGGATAATGCCCTGTGGGGAACGTGGTTTCTGGTTGTTGGGGGCGTGTTTGCCGCGACGATTTCGAGCGCCGTGGGTTCCTACCTTGGCGCGCCGCGCGTGTTGCAAGCCCTGGCCCGCGATCGGATATTTCCCATGCTCAGCATCTTCGGCCGGGGCTCGAAAGGCAAAGACGAGCCGAGGTTAGGACTTGCCCTTACACTCGTCCTGACATTCGGTGTTATCCTGCTGGCGGGCGGCGGCGGGTCGATGACAGCCTTTGACATCATCGCTGCCATTGTTGCCATGTTTTTCCTCGCCACCTACGGGATGATTAACCTGGCGGCCTTCGTCGAATCCTTCAGCGCGAATCCCTCATTTCGACCGCGTTTCCGATTCTATCATTGGACGACGTCTCTGCTCGGCTTTATCGCATGTCTGGTCGTTATGATTCTCATCGATGCCCTGGCGGCTTTAGTGGCGTTTGTTGTGGTGGCCGGGATCTATGTATTTCTGAGCCGCCGGGTATTTCGCTCGGCCTTTGGGGATGCCCGGCGGGGGTTTCAATATACCCTGGCCGTGCGCGCGTTACAGAAGCTTCGCTGGATGGCGCCGCACGCGAAGAATTGG
>Ga0272442_10008047_pt1 | contig 13483 bp, 13 predicted proteins | sample SSMForm2O_FD_200262 | JGI IMG/M metagenome (GOLD analysis project Ga0272442, IMG submission 200262) | Marine sediment archaeal communities from Little Sippewissett salt marsh, Falmouth, MA, United States - SSM-Form-2O | ecosystem: Environmental > Aquatic > Marine > Wetlands > Sediment ...
TTTTAGACTATTTACCTATATGGGCTCTTACAGCAATTCACAATATCTGACTTATTTTCTATTTATGAGGAGGGGCCTTATGTCGCTAAAACCTTAAGCATTTTCAGCAGTTTCGTATCCAGCTTCTTACTCTTCTTCCACGTATCCTCAAGAGAAGTGAAAGTTGTTTGTCCATTATGTTCTCCCACCATATAGCCCGACTGACTATTTACCAGGGCTTCTACAGCGGAAACACCAAGCTTGCTTGCAAGGATTCTATCCCTTGCAGTTGGAGATCCGCCTCTCTGTATATGTCCAAGGACACAGATTCGATACTCAAGTTTTAATCTTTCCCACACTTGTTGAGCGACCCGATAAACACCCCCGGAATCATCTCCTTCAGCAACAACTATGATGCTGGATTTTTTACCTTTTTTAAAATTACTTTCTATTTCCTGGCTCAATTCTTCTATATTTGTTGGCGTTTCGGGAATTAAGATATCTTCCGCACCACCAGCAATTCCTACATCGAGTGCAATGAATCCTCGAGATTTCCCCATTACCTCTATAAAGAAAGGTCGCTGCAAAGATCCTGCAGTGTCTCTAATTTTGTCAATAGCATCAAGAGCGGTGTTTACAGCCGTATCAAAGCCGATAGTGTAATCAGTACCATAAACATCATTATCTATTGTGCCTGGAATACCTATTATTTTTATGCCACCTGATTCAGCCAAAGCTACTGCTCCACGAAAGGTACCATCTCCTCCAATTGTAATTAAAGCGTCAATGTGATTCTTGCTTAATACTTCAACTGCTTTTGTCAAACCTGCTTTTGTTTTCATCTCCTCGCATCGAGCTGTCCCTAAAATTGTACCTCCACGTTGTATTATATTAGCTACTGCCCGTGGATGTAATTCAATAAAGTCCTTTTTCAAAACGCCGGCATATCCTCTTTTTATACCAACTGTATTAATTCCGTGGTTGGCTGCACATCGTACAATTGCTCTGATGCAAGCATTCATCCCAGGAGCATCTCCACCACTTGTTAAGATGCCCACTTTATTCAAATTATTTATATTACTTGATTTCATTTCTTTCTCTTTTGAAGTCAACATTTTCATTATACCATAACGAAATATTGGCTTATATTTTCAACCAGTAACGCACTATTCTGCTATTAGATATCCATTATTCTTCCACATTTTGTTGCCTTCACTAGTGACACAGAAAGTCATATATTATTACCAACTTATAACTACTATATAGTAAAAAGTAATTTTAGTCATGCGATTTGCTAACGTATATATCCAGTACAATTACTGAACCATGATGCAGTAATTTTCCAGCTGTAACTACTTGCTTCAAGCTAGGTACTAGACATTAGCTTAAAAGAAGGTACATGATTTTCAATGAATGCTTAAAAGCAAGTTTTAATTATAACAGGCTGAGAAGCGGACGATATAGATAGTCAAATAGATTTATTTAAGAAGTTGATAAGCAGAAGGGATTATTTGCATAATAAAAGTTACTACTGTTAATACAAAACAAACTCACCTTTAAATAGTATTCTTGGTACTGGGAATTGTTCCTGTAATTCGTTTATCAAAACGAGTAGCTGAGTCCAAAGCTCTTCCCAGAGCTTTGAATAGCGCCTCCGCTTTGTGATGATCATTAATTCCTGTCAGTACTTTTGCATGAAGATTTATCTTTGCTTCAGAAGCCAGTGATACAAAGAAATGGCGTACTAGATCAGTATACAGTTCTCCTATAGTAGTTCTAATAAAAGACACTTCAATAACACTGTATGCTCTGCCTCCTATATCCACTGCTACTTCTGCCAACGCTTCATCCATAGGTATTACAGCATGTCCCATACGTGTTATACCCCGTTTTTCACCTAAAGCTTCATTAAACGCTCTACCCAAACATATAGCTACATCCTCAATTATATGATGCTGGTCATCTCCCGACGCGGATATTGTTATGTCAAATAATCCATGTCGTGCCAGTTGAGATAATAAGTGATCCGCCATTTTTGTCCCGGTGGTGATATTAAACTGACCACTCCCATCTATATTAAGTTCTACTTGAACGCTGGTTTCTGTAGTTTTACGGTTTATATTTGCGATTCTTTCAGACATTTTTTACAACCTCCGTTAAAGCCTTTACAACCCTATCGGTATCTTCCGGTCTACCGACCGTTATCCTAATGAAATTCTCCAACCCTGGAGTATCAAAATAGCGAATAAATACTCCCTTCATTCGCATTTGATACCAAACCTGTCTGGCTAAGGGTCCTTTGTTAAGTTCAGAACTACCGTTTACCACGATATTAGCATCCTTTTGTACCGAGCAAAGGATGAAATTAGCACTTGATGGATACGTATTCAACCATTGTATCTCTTTTAGTTTACTGAAAAGTCTTTCACGTTCTATTATAATTTTCGTAATATTATTACGCAGGTACTCGATGTCTTCAAGGGACGCCAATACTGCTGTCTGAGCTGCTACATTAGCATTATACGGCTGCTTAATTTTCATTAGATACCTGACTATTTCAGTTGGAAACAAACCATAACCGATTCGTAAACCTGCCAATCCAGCCCATTTACTAAACGTACGTAGTACTATCATGTTGTTGTATTTAAAGATCATGCCAGCCATACTATTATTACTAAAGTCGACATATGCCTCATCCACTACAACAATTTTTTCAGTATCAAGCAATTCTGTGATTTCTTCTATTGACACACAATTACCTGTAGGGTTATTGGGCGAAGCCAGAAAAATAACCTTTGTTCTATCATCCATAGCTTTTATTATGCCACGGATATCCAGGTTGAAATCTCTATCTCTGGATATGTTAATTACTTCACCCCCACAAATTCTGGTGCTAAATGGATACATGCCAAATGTAGGAGGGCAATTAATAACTTTATCTCCAGGGTTGATAAACAACCTGAGAATAAGGTCAATTAGGTCGTCACTTCCACTTCCACAAACAATTTGTTGACTGTTGAAACCAGTATATTTCTCCAGGGCTAATCTTAATACTCTCTGCTCCGGATCAGGATAAATATTAAAATATGGATATTTCCCCAGTGCTACATTTACTTTTGGAGAACAGCCATAAAGATTTTCATTTCCATCCAGTTTTACTATATTATCCGTTGACACTTTTGTTTGCTTACTTAAAATATCCAGTGGTTCAATCGGAGTATATCCCACCATGTCCATCACTTCGGCTCTAATTAATTCTTCAATTCTCATCTCTTATTTATATCCGTTCCTGTTATTTCAATCTTAGTTCAATAGCTTTGGCATGACCGCCGAAACCTTCGGATTCTGCAATTAGCATAGCTGCCGGGCCTAGTTCTTTAATCATTTGTTCATCAGAACTGATAATATCTGTGATCTTCAGAAAATCGTCTACTCCTAAAGGAGAACTAAAGCGTGCATTTCCGCCAGTAGGTAGCACATGACTTGGTCCCGCAATATAATCACCTAAGGCAACAGGCGAGTTATCACCAATAAAAATACATCCGGCATTATGAATTACCGGAATAAGTTCAATAGCACCAGCCACCATGAGAGATACATGCTCAGGAGCATAGAGGTTAATTAATTCAACAGCCTGATTAATATTTTCTACTATAATTATTACGCCATTTTCAATTGCACTCCTGGCAATTGCACGGCGTTCGAGATTTTTAATTTGTTTGGTAATTTCTATATCTACCAGTTTAGCTAATTCAAATGATGTGGTAATCAGTATAGGTATAGCGAGAATATCATGTTCAGCCTGGGCCAGGAGATCAGCCGTACATAGCACTGGATTAGCCATCTCATCAGCCACAACTAAAATCTCGCTTGGACCTTCCAGTCCGTCGATGTCCACTGCCCCATAGACCATTTTTTTTGCCATTGTTACGAATATATTGCCTGGACCACAAATCTTATCCACTCTTGGTACCGATTCCGTTCCGTAAGCTAAAGCACTAATTGCCTGTGCTCCTCCAATCTTAAGAACACTGTTGACATTTGCAATTTTTGCTGCCGCCAAAGTCGAAGCAGGTATATTACCTTCTCTATTTGGAGGAGATGCCATAATAACCTCGCTAACTCCGGCAACCTTTGCGGGTATTGCAGTCATAAGCACAGTTGATGGGTAAGCGGCTGTACCTCCAGGAATATATAGTCCGACTTTGTTCAGAGGCCGTATTTGCCGTCCAAGCATAGTGTTAACATAGCTAATACCAATTTTGGGTTTACAGGCAATATGATAATCTTCAATCCTTCTTGCCGCCAGCTCAAGTGCTGACAGAAGTTTATTGTCTACCGTATTATATGTTTCGGTAATTTCCTTATTGCTGACCTCTATATCTTTAACTGTAATTCCATCTATATCCTTAGTATAGCGACGTATAGCGCTGTCACCATTTTCCCGAACCTCTTCGATAATCCGTTTGGTTACCGCTTCTATGGACAAGTCTTCACCAAAGATTTCTTTTATTCGACTTTGTATCTGTGGAGAAATAATAGACCTGGTAATATTATTCCTTTTGAGAAATTGCCTGGCTTCAGAGAAATTCTCTATCGTTAACATAACAAGCCTTTTTCTAGCATTTGCACAAGAAATTCGACCTTGTCCTTCTTTTCCGGGTCGTTGAGTATATCCTTATTCCCTATCATGCAGGCAGTAGATTCGAATATAACATCAATAACTTTTAGCTTATGCTTTTCTAAAGTTTTTCCTGTCTCTGCGTTATCAATTAACAGATCTGCATCCTCGGGTATAAAAGCTTCACTTGCTCCCCACGTAGGTATCAACTTATATGGTTGTATGTGATTTTCCCGCAGGTATTTGTCCGAGGTGTTAACATATTCCGAGGCTACTCTTAAAGGAATGTTTTTTCTATCACTAATAAACTTTTTTAAATCAGCAATAGTGTCCACTGGCATACTTTGACTAACAGCCGCGACAATTCTAACTTTTCCAAATTTAAGATCCATTAGTTTAACTGCCGGGCTGGCTGGGTAGCGATAAAGGTGCTCTGTTAACCAGTCCAAACCAGTAACTGCCAGGTCGAAATTACCATTAGCTACTTGCAGCGGCATATCTTGGGGTCTTATTACCTTTATTCCAAGCCAATCAAAATCAGTTTCAGGTCTCACTGTTACATTTTCAGCGTATCCTTTTATATTAAGGCCAACCTTCTGCAATAAATTGGTTGTATGCTTCTGCTGATGTCCATCGGGTAAGGCCAATTTTATCTTTTTCATCTGCCAGTTAGAGAGTGAAATAACAGGTATCGCTGTTTTTCTGCGTTCTGGTACTGCTTTTATTTCTTTTGAACAGAAGTTACTATTACCAAAACATTTTAGTACTGTGTCCAGTTTTTTGTTCTCAAGGCTGTCTCTGTTACCAATAAGGTAAGCAGCGCTGGGTATTAATTCCTCCACTGGAATTAATCCATAGCGTTCTAAAGTTCTTTCGCTCTGTGTCCATAATATTGCCAAGTCTGCATTTTCAGGAGGATAAGCTTGGCTAGCTCCCCAGACCGGGAATATCCTGAATTTCCGTAATCTTCTCGCCAAAGCGCAAGCTTGAGCTAAATTAGGGTACTCACTAACAATAGACCAATCATAGTCCTTTGTCTGTAAATCATCTCTGTTTAAAACACCTGTATGATAGCTTGTCGCTAAATAAACACTACCTTCACCGTACCCCAAGTTCGTTATTTTTATTAATGCACTCGCTGGATATCTGGCTGTGAGCTCTTCAATCCAGTCCAGTCCGCATATTCCCAGGTCATAATTACCAATTGCAATCTGTATCGGTATATCTTTCTCTTGAAATACCTTGGCTGATACAGTAGTAAAACGCTCAGATTTAAGATTATATTGTCTCGATTTATCTGAATAGTCATTAAATCCAAGGCCGATATTTTTAAGTAATATTGCAGTAGATGCCATGAGTCTACCTTTGGGTAGAGCGAATTTAATAGGGTTTGATAGTGTCTCAGATGTGATACTCACTGATGCAGTACCTTGATTACTTCATTGATTGAAACAGCGCTGTAGTGCTGCTGCCGCTGCTGGTTAAATATGTCATAGTCATTCGGATTCTTCTCGTAAATCGATACTATCCAGCAGTAATCTGCTAACTCTTTATCTGCAAATTGCATATCCACTGAATAATCATTTTTTCTAAGATTTTGAGCTAAATCAAAGCAATTCTTGATTATTTCAGGCTTCGTACTTCCAGATTTTATAAGGATTGTCTGATCTCTACCTTCTTTTTCCCCTAACGAGGTTGATTTCATTATGGAGTCGATATAAAGAGCAAATCCACAAGCAGGATGATTTCCCCCTTTCATAAGAGGAATAAGATCATCATATCTACCCCCACCGCCAATTTTTTTACTATCAGCTGATAATTGAAAACACACACCAGTGTAGTACTCAAAGTTACGAATTGACTTCATATCTATTTCGTACTTACAGTTTAACTCGTCAAGAAGTTTAGTTATGTTAATGAAATCATCAATATTGGATGTAAGTGCTAAAGAAGCTTGTGGATATAAATTCTTAACATTTTGTAGAAAATTGCTTGAAGTACCTTTTAAATTAATAAGCAGATTTAACAGTTTGTTCATATTCTCAGTTTCTCCTCGCTCAAGCAAGGATTGCCAATCACCGTCAAGAACATGATCTATTAAACTGGTTTCCTCTTCAGCGGTGAGTGCAATTTCTTTCACCAAAGCTTTGATTAAACCAGCGTGCGATAATTGTAGATTGACAGTTTCTATACCAAAACTATTCATTAGGTCACTTGCCAAAGAAATAATCTCAGCATCGGCTGCTAGTCTATTTCCACCTATAAATTCCGCTCCACATTGCCAGCGTTCCCTATTTTCATTACCTGTTGCTTCAAAGGCAAATATATTAGTAACATAGCAAAGTTTTACTGTTTCACGTTGGTTCATATTATCAATATAGAGCCTGGCCACAGGGATGGTTCCGTCAGGGCGTAAAACCACTCTCTCCCCACTCCATCCGTCCCAATCAAGGAATGAATATACCCGATTTAATGTACTTGGAGTCAGTGTCCCAATTGCAGTAAAAAGATGTAAGTACTCCAATGTTGGCGTTCTTACTTCTTTGTATCCATACTTATAGCAATAATTCAGAAATATATTTTCAATAGATCTGAAAGATGCCATATCTACTGGAAGAAGATCGTGCATACCTTTACAATTTTGTTTTTCCATATCTTTTTCGTCCTGTCGCTTTAATTCTACACTAAGCTATGTTTACCATCAATGATAAGTTTGTTGCTTATAGAAGCATAGTTTATAATGGAACCGAGGTTTCCAAAATGATAAGAAGATTTATCAACATTAGTTTGTTTAGCGTGATGATAATCATCGCATTATCCGGAGTAGTATTTGGTACTGTTCTAGCTGATATACCAAATATTGTTGTTCTGAATGTCGAAGGCACTATCTTGCCGGTAGTGGCTAACTATATAGATCGAGGTATTAGCAAAGCTGAGGAAGAAAATGCTACCGCTTGCATCATCCAGTTAAATACTCCTGGGGGATTACTCGGGTCAACAGAAGTAATTGTTCAGCGTATTATGAACGCTAATGTACCAGTCATAGTGTATGTCTCTCCAAAAGGTTCCTGGGCTGCTTCTGCCGGAACATTTATTACATTATCCTCAAATATAGCAGCGATGATGCCAGGTACCACAATTGGTGCGGCTCATCCAGTAAGTGCCGGAGAAGAAGAAATCCCTGAATATCAAATGGACAAGATAACCGCTTTTTCAGCTGAATGGATGAAAACTATTGCGAAAGAACGTGGTAGGAATATGGAAGAAGCTGAGTTAGCCGTTACTGAGAGTAAATCTTTCAGCGACACTGATGCTCTGAAAAGTGGCCTTATTGACCTGAGAGCTAATAATCTGGATGATCTTATTTTGCAAATCAATGGCTGGCAAGTCACATTAGCTAATGGCGAAGAGGTAATAATAAATACTACAAATTACCAACTCCTACCTGAGAATATGAACAGAATAGAAGGTTTTTTACAGGCAATTAGTGACCCGAATATTGCCTACATTTTACTTACCCTGGCTACCTTAGGATTAATAACTGAAGTTACAAATCCGGGCTTGATCTTTCCTGGAGTAGTTGGTGGTGTTAGCTTATTGCTGGCATTTTATTCCCTTGGTGTACTTAATGCTTACTGGGGTGGAATATTACTTATATTGCTTGCTATGGGGCTTTTCATAGCCGAATATTTTACTACCAGTTTTGGAATATTGACGGCAGGTGGTCTTGCAGCTCTCGTCATAGGCTCGCTGGTCCTGTTTAGCCACAGCCCGGGAATAGAAGTAAATCGAGGTTTGATTATCGGCTTATCAACTGCTATCGGTGCTTTTGCTGTTTTTATTGTAGGTGCCATCATTAGAAGTCAAAGGCGCTCTAACTCAACGGGCGCTGAAGGGATGATTGGAAAAGTTGCTGTAGCAAAAACACCCTTGAACCCAACAGGTACGGTTACCATTCAAGGCGAGTTATGGTCTGCTATAGTTGAGGGTGAACAGGTTAACCCACGTGAGGAAGTCATTATAACCAATGTTGAAGAATTAAAGTTGAGGGTAATGAAAAAAGACAGGAGGTCATAGAATGGATATGTTTTCGTTTGAAATGACCGGACCGATTATCGCTGTCATTATACTGGCTGTTGCTTTTATTGTAGTTGTAATCTTTGCCATTATCAAAGGACAGAGACGAAAACTCAGTGCCGGGATTGAGGATATGATTGGAAAGACAGCTAAAACTCATACAGTATTAAACCCTTCGGGAACAGTTGTTGCTGAAGGTGAATTATGGAATGCTACTACGAATGATAGTTTAATTGAAGCCGATACTGAGGTAGTAATTAACGGTGTACATGGTTTAACATTGCAGGTAACTAAAAAACTTTAGAAGGAGGAAAAAGTAACATGGAATCAAATCTATTTCTTTATGGAATCATTGTCCTGGTAGTAATAATGCTACTTTCCCAGGCACTAAAAGTTGTCCAGGAATATGAAAGGGGTGGTGTTTTTCGTCTTGGCAGATTTGTTGGACTAAGAGGACCAGGACTTATCTTTTTAATACCTTTCATCGAACATATGCGCAAAGTAGACCTCCGTGTCATTACCATGGATGTACCCGAGCAAGAATGTATGACTGTAGATAATGTTACGGTTAGGGTCGATGCGGTAGTTTATTTTCGTGTGGTTGATGCTGCTAACGCAATTTTGAAGGTGAATAACTATATTAAAGCAACACACCTTCTTGCACAGACAACTTTACGAAATGTTGTTGGACAATCCGCACTAGATGAACTGTTGTCTCAGCGGGATAAGATCAATGAAAAAATGCAGGAGATTGTTGATGTAGGTACAGACCCATGGGGAATAAAAGTAAGTATGGTTGAAACTAAAGAAGTCCAGCTGCCAGAGGCAATGCAGAGAGCTATGGCAGCTCAGGCTGAAGCAGAGAGAGATAGAAGAGCCAAGGTAGTACATGCTGACGGAGAATACCAAGCAGCGCAAAGGTTGGCTGACGCTGCGAAAATCATGTCAGCTGAACCTGCCGCACTACAGCTTCGTTACCTTCAGACTTTGAGCGGTATCGCTACTGAGAGAAGTAGCACTATCGTTTTCCCTCTCCCGATGGATATGATTAGTGCATTTTTAAAAAAAACAAACCCTGATAATAAATAATCAATTGTGAAAGGGAACCTGAATATTAAGGATTCAGGTTCCCTTTTCTCAACAGCACACTATTAAAAACATAATTATATTAGTTTCTGAGGAGTATTAGCTTTGGCATGTGCCAATTATTTGGCTTAAAGAGTTAATACCATTTATGTACATAAAGTCCTTTATGCCTTTTACTATGTTAAGTGTCGAATTCGGATTAACCAAAGTGGCAGTTCCAACCTGAATTGCACTCGCGCCGCAGGCAAGAAATTCCAGGGCGTCCGTGGCACAGCTAATACCACCGCATCCGACAACAGGTATATGTACTGCTTTGACAACTTCATACACCATATAGAGCGCTATAGGCTTGATGGCAGGCCCTGAAAGACCACCATATACATTTCCAAGGCAAGGTTTATGATTGTTGATATCAACTGCCATTCCTTTCGCTGTATTAATTAGAGCGATTGTATCAGCTCCAGCTTTTTCTGCAGCAATAGCTATTGTTGTTATATCTGTTACATTGGGGCCCAATTTGACCATAATAGGAAGACTGCTTACTTTTTTTACTTCTCTTGTTAGTTCAGCAGTAACATTCGGATCTGTTCCGAACCAGATCCCGCCGAATTTCACGTTAGGACAACTTACATTTAATTCTATCCCACTTATACCCTGGACACTTTCAAGTCTTTTTGCTACTTCCACATATTCATCTACAGTCTCCCCGGCTACATTTACAATTACCGGTACATGCCAATCTGCCCATATTGGTGCTTCATTTTCAATAAGTGCATCAATACCAATATTCTCTAAACCTATAGAATTAAGCAGTCCACCAACAGTCTCTACCAGGCGTGGTTGAGGATTTCCGTTTCTTGGCATAAGGGTTGTTCCTTTGCAGATAACGGCTCCAAGTTTTTCTATATCAATAAGGTCAGCATATTCTGTTCCATACCCAAAGGTGCCGGAGGCTGTCATCACTGGATTATTCAACAACAAACCTCTTGGGTTAGATGGAGCTAACTGAACCTGGCAATCTATACTACTGTAATTCATATTGTAATTTAATTATGCCGAAGTACTCGTCTATTGACATGTTTTATAACATCTGACATGGTAAAATTCAAATTATGACAAAATTGAGATACGTCATTCGACCAATTTGCGAAGACGATGTTGCCCAAATATCGGAGATTGATCGTGAAGCTTTCCCGGGAGAATCAATGTTTCGGCCTTTTAAATCTTACAAAGAAGAAATTCGCAATTCTTCAGTGCATTATCTGGTTGCTTATACAGAAGAGCCAGTAAATCTGAGAAATATAAGGACAGAGGCAGGTAGACTATCGTGGTTGCATCATCTCAGACCTGATCATAAATTAACTACTCCAGAACTGCAACCAAATAACTCTAAGTATGGACAATATATAATTGGCTTTGTTGGCTTATGGATTATGGTAGATGAGGCGCATATCACTGCCATTGCCATCAGAAAAAGCTATCGAGGCCAGGGTATAGGTGAATCCTTACTTATATCCGCTATTGAAAGTTCTGCTGACTTAGGAGCTCAATTAGTAACATTGGAAGTACGCGTTTCCAATATCATCGCACAATCACTTTATTTGAAGTATGGTTTCCGTGAAGTAGGTAAACGTGTCAGGTACTATTCAGACAATAATGAGGATGCTTTGTTAATGACCACTGATAATATAACTTCTGACAATTATATATCCCGCTTCCAAGAATCAAAGAATGCACATGCATATAGTAGGGAACGTTCTGGATTCCAACCAGGATAGCTCTATGTATTACAACTTTTCAGTCTGAAGTCTCTTGATTATATTTTGACAGAAACTTGTTGAGCATAGTTAAGGCTAATTCAGTCACTTTTTCTCTATTTTCTTCACGGTTGCCATCTAGTGTTATTTTTTTATAAATACTGTCTGAAATAGAAGCCAGTCCAATATAAAACAATCCTAGTGGTTTGTTACTGCTATCACCCATTGGTCCTGCGATACCCGTATCAGAAATACAGATATCTACATTTAATAATTTTCTGGCACCTTGTGCCATTTCTTTAGCTGTTTCACGTGAAACTGCTCCATATTTTTCTATAGTCTCTTTCTTGACACCCAAAATATTTATCTTTATTTCATTACTATAAGCTACTATTGAACCTTTGAAATAGCTAGAACTGCCTGATACCCTGGTTAATTTAGCAGCAATTTTACCACCTGTGGCCGATTCAGCCGTAGCGATAGTAAGCAATTTGCCTCTGGTCTTCTTGTATTCAGTAATTAATTCTGCAGTTTTTATTTCTTGTTCCATTATCAGTAGAATTACCTACTCCATTTTATATAGTTATTAAAGGTAAAAACAGGCAACCGGTGCATTAAATGGCTATCTACCTTTGTAGAAATCTCGTTCGTAATAACAGCTTTACTATCAATATTTTGTTTAAATGTCTTCCAAATAAAAAGAGAAACTTCCTGGCAACGACATATTTTCCCAGAGGGCTGCCCCTTCAGTATCGTCTGCGCTGGAGCGTTTCACTTCCGTGTTCGGGATGAGAACGGGTGGTGCCACTCCGCTAAAGTCACCAAAAAGTTTCTTCTGTTGGTATTATAGTATAAAGGCAAAGGATATTCAAATAATGCAGTCAGATATTAGTGATAGTAAAACAAAATACTACATTGGCTGTAGTGGTTGGTACTATGCTCACTGGCGTGGGTTATATTATCCACCGGAAATACTAAAAATAGATTGGTTATCATTCTATGCGAAGAAAAAAAATACTGTAGAAATAAATAGCAGTTTTTATTGCCTACCCTCAATAAATTCTCTAATCAGATGGAAAAAATCCACACCAGACAATTTTATATTTTCTACCAAAGTAAGCCGTTATATTACTCACGTTAAAAAGCTTCGTAACTCTGAGACAGCTCTTGATAATTTCTTATCTCGCATATCTATTTTAAAAGAAAAACTGGGACCCCTGCTATATCAATTGCCTCCCAGCATTAAAAGAGATGACACTATGCTTTGTGATTTTTTGTCTTTATTACCTCAGAACTACCAATATACATTTGAGTTTCGCCACAAGTCATGGATTAACGACTCAGTATTTCAAATACTGCAAAAATATAATATAGCCCTTTGTATTTCTGATATGCCTGATATTGATATTCCTCTAATCAATACAGCGGATTTTATGTATATTCGTTTTCATGGTAATCGTAAACTATATACGAGTTGTTATTCGGATAGTGAACTCCGTCAATGGTCAAGGGATATACAGAGATTTAGCGGAAACGTTAAGGCTCTTTATATATATTTTAACAATGATGCTCAAGCATATGCTGTGAACAATGCACAGGTCATGATAAATTACTTATCGTCATAGTAGAAACTGGCAACCTTCAGTAATTTATTACCTGCCCGCATAAAGTTGATCAACATATGCGCAGTTTCAATGAAAATATTGCAGCAATATCTAACTAGCAATACTCTTTTATTTTTTTTGCTAAGCTTACATTCATACTGTCCGTTTGGCAGATTTCTGTAATTGAAGCTTCTTTTATAGCTGCAATTGAACCAAATCTCTTCAGTAATGACCTTCTTCGTTTTGGACCGATACCAGGTATATCTTCCAGAATAGAACTAATGCTTTCCTTTTTCCTGACATTACGATGGTAATTTACTGCGAATCGATGCGCTTCATCCCTAGCCTTTTGTAAAATT
>Ga0272442_10008048_pt1 | contig 13482 bp, 3 predicted proteins | sample SSMForm2O_FD_200262 | JGI IMG/M metagenome (GOLD analysis project Ga0272442, IMG submission 200262) | Marine sediment archaeal communities from Little Sippewissett salt marsh, Falmouth, MA, United States - SSM-Form-2O | ecosystem: Environmental > Aquatic > Marine > Wetlands > Sediment ...
TTGACCGCCACCGGATTGACGGTGCCGCCGCGATGATCGATATGGGTGCCCAGCACGTTGACCCGCCCGGCGGAGCGAATCACAACCGCCTTCGCATCGGTCCCGTATGCACGCCCAAATGCCTCCAGCGCCCGCACACACATCCGAGCCGCCTGCTCGCGCATATCCTCGTTGTCGGCGCAGATCTGCCTCAGCTTGCGGTTGAATTCGCTGCTTGGGTCCTTCACCGCCTCGATCCAGACGGCCACCGGATGCAACGCAACAGGCTGCGAAGTCATCGTTTCTCCCCTTTCAATAGATCGCTACCAGCCACTCCGAACGCTACGGCGTCCAACCATGTCACAGGCAATTATACCCGACCGCAGGCCATTTTCACAGACGCGTCGCTCCGCGCAAATTCGCGGCAGCAACAAATGCGACCGGCCCGGAAATAGGGCGGGCCGCTCCGATTGACGAGCCGCGTTAGATTGCCTATGATTGGCCCTGTTCAAGAGGCGGCAACGCTGCCGTGAAAGGATCGCTGCACATAATGCAAAACACGACCAACCGAGGGGCCGAAAACACAACAATTCCCGGACTGGTTGACCTTCAGGTCAACGGCTACAAAGGAGTCGATTTTTCCGGCGACGACCTGACCGAGGCGGCTCTTGCCCGTAGCTGCCGCGATGTGCTGTCGGCCGGCACGGCGGCCTTCCTGCCGACGACGATCACCAGCCCGATGGAGCTGTACGAGCGCAACCTGCCGGTGATTGCCGGCGTGATACAGCAGGAAGAGTTCCAGGGCCGGGTGCTCGGCATCCATCTGGAAGGACCGTTTCTGTCTCGCCGGGAGGGCGCGCGGGGAGCGCACAACCCCGAATGGATGAAGGAGCCGGACGTCGAATTACTCAAGCGACTGCTGGATTGGGCCGGCGGCACGGTCAGACTTCTCACCATTGCGGCCGACCTCGACGGCGCCGACGAACTGGCCCGCTATGCCACGGACCAGGGAGTCATGGTCTCGCTCGGGCACCAGATGGCCGACGAGGATGACCTGAAGCGACTGGCGGACGCCGGCGCCAAAGCCTTGACCCATCTGGGCAACGGCGTGCCCGCGCTGCTGCCCCGACACCGCAACCCGATCTGGGCCGGATTGGGCAACGACGACCTGACAGCCCTGATCATCGCGGACGGCCATCACCTGCCCCCTGCTTTGCTCAAGACCATCATCCGCACCAAAGGGCCGGACCGTTGTATTATCGTCAGTGATGCCTCACCGCTGGCCGGGCTGGCGGCCGGCGAATACGAGTCCATGGGCGCCCGCGTCAAGCTGGAAAAGAACGGGCTCCTGCACAACCCGGCGACCGGGTACATGGCCGGTTCGTCCGCAACCATGTTGACGTGCGCCAACCATCTCCTTTCGCTCGACCTCGTCTCCTTGCAGGAACTGGTGCAAATGGTGTGGGACAATCCGTTGCGACTCATCGACGTGCCGCCGGATCGAATCCGGACCGGGCGGAAGCTTCTCTTCGATCCAGAACGTCGCCTCATCCATCCGGGACCGCAGAAATAAGACCAAACCGTCGTAGAGAGAACAGAAAATGAGAGACCTGATCGCACGAGTCACGAACAAAGCCCGTTTCATTGTGATTTGCGGAGTGTTGGGTAGTGTCGTCAGTACAGGGTACGCCCGGCCCGCACGGGATTCCTCTTCGGATTTGAAGCTGTGGTACACCAAGCCGGCCGGACAGTGGACCGAGGCCCTGCCGGTCGGCAACGGGCGGCTGGGCGCGATGGTGTTCGGCGGCACCGCCGAGGCACGTTACCAGCTCAACGAGGACTCGATGTGGTGCGGCGGGCCGCACGACTACGCCCGTGACGGAGCGGCCGAATACTTGCCCGAAATCCGCCGGCTGCTGTTCGAGGGCAAGCAGCGCGACGCCGAGCAGTTGGCGATGGAACACTTCATGTCGGTGCCGCTGGGGCAGGTCCCGTACCAGCCCTTCGGCGACCTGACGCTGATCTTCCCGCGGCACGAGAAGGCCCAGAACTATCATCGACAGCTCGATCTCGACACCGCCATTGCCACCACGACCTACCGCGTCGGCGACGTGACCTACACCCGCGACACGTTCGTCAGCTATCCCGATCAAGTCGTCGTGGTCCGGATCGAGGCCGACCGACCCGGGGCGCTGACCTTTACCGCCGCGTTGAGCAGCCCCAACCAGGACGTGCAGACAGAAGCGGTCGACGGGCGGACGCTGGCGATACGCGGCCGGGCGCGTGACTATAAGGCGCGGGGCGATTACGGTGTCATCCGGGGCGTCGTCAAATTCGAAGGCCGCTGCCGCATCAGCACCAACGGGGGCGAAGTAACGGTTGCTGACGAACAGATCACGGTGAAGGAAGCCAACGCTGCCACCTTGATGATGGCGATGGCCACCAGCGTCAAGAGCCACAAGGACATCTCCGCCGACCCGGCGGCGCGGTGTGACGAAGTGCTGAAGAAAGTCGCCGGCAAAACGCCCCGGCAGGTGCGCGACGCCCACGTGGCCGACCACCAGGCGCTGTTTCGCCGCGTGTCGCTGGACCTGGGTCCGGCGGTGGAGATGCCGACGGACGAACGCGTGCTGCGATTCGCCGATGAAGCCGATCCTCACCTTGCGGCGCTGTTTTTCCAGTACGGGCGGTATCTGATGATCGCCAGCTCGCGCGCCGGCGGCCAGCCCGCCAACCTCCAGGGGCTCTGGAACGACAAGGTCAGTCCCCCGTGGGACAGCAAGTACACGGTGAATATCAATACCGAGATGAACTACTGGCTCACCGAGCCGACCAACCTCAGCGAGTGCGGCGCGCCGCTGTTCGACGCGCTGGCGGAGGTCGCCGAATCCGGTCGCAGCACCGCCCGAAAACACTACAACGCTTCCGGCTGGGTCCTGCACCACAACTTCGACCGCTGGCGCGGCACGGCGCCGATCAACCACTCCAACCACGGCATCTGGCCCACCGGCGGCGCCTGGCTCTGCCAGCACCTGTGGTGGCACTACCTCTACACCGGCGATACCCAGTTTCTCAAGGACCGCGCGTACCCGCTGATGAAGGGTGCCGCCGAGTTCTTCGTTGATTCTCTGGTCGAGGACCCGGTCCACGACAAGGGCTGGCTCGTGAGCGGACCGAGCAACTCGCCCGAACGAGGCGGCCTGGTCATGGGGCCGACCATGGACCACCAGATCATCCGCGAACTCTTCGCCGATACCGCCCAGGCCGCCCGCGTGCTGGGCATCGACCGGGACTTCGCCGACAAGCTCGACGCCATGCGCAAGCGCATCGCTCCCAGCCAGGTCGGTTCCGAAGGTCAATTGAAGGAATGGCTCTACAAGGAGGCCCCCAAGACCACCCACCGCCACGTCTCGCATCTGTGGGGACTGCATCCCGGCGAGGAGATCACGCCGGAAACGCCCGAACTGTTCGAGGCCGCCAAACAGTCGCTGATCTTCCGTGGCGACGGCGGCACCGGTTGGAGCCGGGCCTGGAAGATCAACTTCTGGGCGCGCCTGCTGGACGGCGACCACGCTCACCTGATGCTCAAGAACCTGCTGACGCTGACCCACTCGCCGCTGACGAAGTACAAAGGCGGCGGCGTATACACCAACCTCTTCGACGCCCATCCTCCCTTCCAGATCGACGGCAATTTCGGCGCCACCAGCGGCATGACGGAAATGCTGCTGCAAAGCCACCGGCGCGACGCGACGGGCTCCTGCATCATCGATCTGCTGTCTGCCTTGCCGGGCGCCTGGCCCAACGGCCGGGTCAGCGGCCTGCGGGCGCGAGGCGGCTTCGAAATCGCCATGCGCTGGAAAGACGGCCGGTTGCAACAGGCCCGGATCGAATCCAAACTCGGCAACACGTGCCGCGTGCGTACCCATGCGGCCGTTGCCGTCCGCTCGGGCGGACGGGAGATCGACGTCACCCGACCCGCCGACAATCTCGTGGTGTTTGACACCGAGGCAGGCCGCACGTACCGAATCGCACCCGCGCCGGGCGGCGACGCGGAGTCATGGAACCATCTGAAGCTCTGGTACCGTGAGCCGGCCGAGAAATGGACGCAGGCCCTGCCGGTCGGGAACGGACGCCTCGGCGCGATGGTCTTTGGCGGCACCGCCGGCGAACGCATCCAGTTGAACGAAGATACGCTCTGGGCCGGGCCGCCGGTCCCCCACGACCGCGTGGGCGCCTACAAACACATCGCAAAGGCGCGCGAGCTGTACTTTGCGGGCAAGTACTCCGAAGGCCAGGCGCTGATGCAAAAGGAAGTCATGGGACCGCGCATCTCGCCGCGCAGCCACCAAACGCTGGGCGATATTCGAATCACGATGCAAGAGGGGCCGGAGGCGGTGACATCGTACCGGCGCCAGCTCGACCTTGACACCGCCATCGCGACCACCACGTTCGCGCACGAGGGCGTGACGTTCACGCGTGAAATCTTCTCCAGCCCCGTAGACCAGGTCCTCGTCGTACGGCTGACGGCCGACAGGCGCGGCGCCCTTTCCTTTGACGTGACACTCGACCGACCGGCGGATTTTGCCGTGGAGGCGGTCGGCAACGACACCCTCGCCATGTTTGGGCAGGCCAGTCAGAAGGGCAAGCATAAGGGCGTCAAATACCACACGCGGCTGCGCGTCCTGTCCGAGGGCGGACAGGTGGCGGCCCCAGACAAATCTCTTTCGATTCGCCAGGCCGACGCAGTGACCTTGCTGCTGGCCGCAGCGACAGACTACAACTTTGACAATCCCTACGAGCCCCTCACACGCGATCTCGAGGCAGTCTGCGAAGGACAATTGCGGCCGGCTGCTTCCAAGACGTATGCCCGGCTCCGAGCCGATCACGTTCGGGAGCACCGCCGGTTGTTCCGACGCGTGGCCCTGGACCTCGGTGGAGCGGAAAAACACGCAACGCCGACCGACGTGCGATTGAACGAGCTGCGCGACGGCCCCGAAGACCCGGCCCTGGCGGCCCTGTACTTTCAGTTCGGCCGCTACCTGCTGATCTCCTGCTCGCGGCCCGGAACGATGGCCTCCAATCTGCAAGGGCTATGGAACGATAAGCTGGCGGCGCCCTGGAACGCCGACTATCACATCAACATCAACGTACAGATGAACTACTGGCCCGCCGAGGTGTGCAATCTGTCGGAATGTCACGAGCCCTTCTTCAGGTTGACCGAAGCCTTGCTTCCGGCCGGACGCAAAACGGCGCGCGACGTGTACAACTGTCGCGGCTTCGTCGCCCACCATACCACCGACGCCTGGTTCCATACCAGCCCCTTCGGCAACGTCGGCTACGGCATGTGGCCGATGGGGGCCGCCTGGTGTACCCAGCACTTCATGGAACACTATCGCTTCACCGGCAACCGCGACTTCCTCAGGACGCGCGCATATCCCATCCTCAGGGAGGCGGGCCTCTTCCTGCTCGACTGGCTCGTTGAGAATCCCAAGACGGGCAAGCTCGTCTCCGGCCCGTCCAATTCGCCCGAGAACTCCTTCCTGGCCCCCGACGGCAAGCGGGCGAACCTTTCCATGGGACCGTCCATGGACCAGGAGATCATCTGGGACACGTTTACCAATCTCATCCAAGCAGCACAGATCCTGGAGATCGAGGACGATCTCATACGGCAGGTGACCGCCGCCCGAGAGAAGCTGGCCCTGCCGAAAATCGGCTCGGACGGTCGGCTGCTGGAATGGGCCGAAGAGTTCAAGGAACCCAGCCCCGGCCATCGGCACATCTCGCATCTGTTCGCGGTCCATCCCGGCCGGCAGTACACCTGCCAGGACTCGCCCGAGATGATCGCCGCCGCCCGCAAGAGTATCGAATACCGGCTGGCCCACGGCGGCGGACACACCGGCTGGAGCCGCGCCTGGATCATCAATTTCTGGGCGCGATTCAAGGAAGGCGACAAGGCCCGGGAGAACGTCACGGCCCTGCTGACGAAATCGACGCACCCGAATCTTTTCGACAACCATCCGCCCTTCCAAATCGACGGCAACTACGGCGGCACCGCCGGCATCGCCGAGATGCTCCTCCAGAGCCACGCCGGCGAGATCGATCTGCTGCCGGCCTTGCCGAGCCGGTGGCCGACCGGCCACGTCAGGGGGCTGCGCGCGCGGGGCGGCTTCGAAGTGGATATCACCTGGGACAACGGCGCGCTCGTCGAAGCCGGGATCGTCCCGACGCGAGACGGCACATGCACCATCCGCTACCGCAACAAGACGGTTCACGTCACTGCCAAAACCAACGAGGTATTGCGCTTCGATGACGATCTTCAGCGATTGTAGAAAAGCCACTTGACAAGACTGGCTCATCTTGTTATGCTCTGCAATTGATTATCGAGCAGATAGGGTGCGGGACCGGCTGCAAAGACAACCGGGCAGATTTCAAGTGTGCTTTGACATGAAGATTCCGGGTCTTCCTACACGTTGATCCGGGGACTTTCGCAAGGTGTGTTTGCGCGCAGTGGCAGAGAAACGCAGCTAACTGCACCCTAAACACACTACGAAACCTGCGGCCCGTAAACCTGGAAAGCATGGGAATCATGCGTAGCCTCAGACGTGAATAAAAGAACAAGAAAGGAGGAGTTGCCCAGGGAATAACACATATCTAGCCTGCGGAGGAGGTGATGACGGAAGAAGCTCAAGAGTTCACCTTCTTGCTGAGGAAAGGAGACCAAGATGAAAAGGACTTCGCTATGGATAGCGCTCTTGGCCCTCACGCCGACCATCACCCAGGCATGGCACACCGATTCATTGCGTTACCGGGTACGGTATTCGCCGTACGCGCGTGACTATCACCACTCGGGCCTCATCCCGGGCGGGCTCAGGTACAGTCCCTATGCCCAGGGCCCGGGCCGTTCGGGGTTGGTCTACGAGAGAACGCGGTACACGCCCTATGCACTGAGCTACGACGACCCCGGCCTGGTCGTGGACTATTACGTATGGCCCATCTCGCGTTGCGCCCCTGTGTGCGTCCAGGTGCACTCGCCCCGACCCAGGCGCGTTGTGCGTGTCCCCGCCGCCAGCCGTCGAGTATGCGGCCGAAGCAGTCCCGCGACACGCCAGACAAGCACCTATGCAAAGTCCGGCGGTGCCCGCGGGAAATCATCACCGATGTCCGAAGAAAACGGTCTGCAAGTCATTCGTCAATACCTCGACAGCAAGAACGTCGGCAACGTGGGCATCAATCACGTTCTCAGAATTGACGGGCACCTGGTGACTGCCAATTTCATCCTGCGCGATCGCAACCTCATTTTGACGTACTGGAATCCTGAGGAAATCGAGTCGCTGGCCGCAAAGGCCGACTTCAAACAGAAGGCCTTCGAGCGCTACCGCAAGAACTGGCAGCGCCTCGCCGAAAAGCACGAAAGCAACGGCGGACAAATCTACTACGTCGAGGCTTCCGGGAGAGAAAGAATCTTGGCGGCTCTGGAATCGTGCGGCCAATTGGATCCGGGCGGTGACGTCTCGCAAGACGCCACTTTGTACGCGAAGCAGTAACGGAACGGAATCACTCAAGGCCTGCCGGGCGTAGGCTGCGAGGGGCGCCAGCGATCCGGATCATTCCAGGTCACGGCTGCGGCGGTTGGGTCTTCGACGGTCAACGAGGACCCGCCGCCGTCCGTGGCCGGATACCAACGGTCGTCGTACCGGAAACGGAGAATGGCCGCCTCTGCCGGCTCGGCGAGCTTTAGGACGATGTCCTCCCCGGCGTTACCGAGCCGACCGTCGTATTGCCCAGCGACGGCGACATCCATCCCGTAGCGGGCCTGGAAAGCCGCCAGGCTGTCAACCACCACGACGTACTGCTCCGGAGCCAGTGTCATCGTCGGGAAGGTAAACTCCACTCCTTCGACAAAGCGCACGCCCGTCACATCGAGTGCTTCTTCGCCGATGTTCTGCAACTCAATGAACTCGCGGCCCTCTCCCTGCGGGTCGTTGTACATCAGCTCCGTCACCCGCAAAGTGTCGAGCAACCTTAGCGCCGCCAGATACGGAGTCTCGTCCGCGCCTTCCGTCTCCACGATGGCGCCGGCCAGCGCAGCCGAGATAATGAAATCGCTGCTCGTCGCCGAGGTGTTGAGCCCCTGCATCGCCAGCAGATTGTCCCCGGCCCTCAACAGATCCATCTGCCCGGAGAGGTCCAGCACGACATCGAACTCCCGGCCGCTCGCCTCGTGACCGCTCTCGGCACGCGAATTCCATGCGGGCGCCTCGGTGATGCCGGCGCGCCCTACCTCCACGCCGTTGAGGTATGCGATAAAACCGTCGTCGTAACGCAGGCTCAGGTGCAACTCGCTTAGCGCGTTTCTGGTTGCGTCATCGAGAGCAAACGGCACCCGGACATAACAGCTCGCGTTCTGCCCGTACATGGACTCGCGCATATCCAGACTAATCAAGTCCTCATAGCCCGAGCTTCTTTCGTATCCGACGCCGCCGGGAGCACCGTCACAACGCAACCATTGCGAGTCGTCGAAATCCACCTGCGAGTTCCATCCGTCGCCGACGTCGTCGGCCGAAAGAGGAACGATCGCGCGCTTGGCCGCATCCTCCGCCACAATGGAAATCGAGGTGACGATTGTCTGTGCCACCTGCGGATTGGCCAACCCCGGCGTGGGCAAGACAAAGTACTCGAACGGCTCCGACCCATCGGGCGAACGTCCCTGGGAGACATCCGGCGTCTGGGGCCCGTAAATCACCTGGTCCACTTCCTGCCCATCGGGAGCGAACAGCCCGATCATCTCGCCGTCCAGCGAAAGCTCGAAGCCTGCATGTCCCGCAGACTCTTTGCCATCGGCCTGCAGCACCAGGAATCCGTACGCCCCCAGGAAACTCAGCGGGAGCATCCTGTGCTTCTCCGGTGCGCCGATTGGATTGTCGGTAAGATAGAATCCGCTCATATCTACGGGAGCAGCCTGGTCGTTGTAGAGTTCCACGAAATCCCTGTCGAACAGCACCTCGCTTCCGGCCAGCCACTCGTTGATCTTCACCCGGCCCGGATCGCCTACGGGCACGGCTGCGTTGGGCTGCCCCGGCGTTGGGGCGGTCAAGTGCCAGCGACCTTCGTAGCCGGTGCGTCCGATCGACAGGCCGGACAACTGCCGGCCGAACACCACCGAATCCAGCAAAGCCCCGCTGCTGTCGTACAGATAAACCGCATCGCCCTCGCCGCCCAGACCGAAGCCCGCGTGCAGACCCGAAGTCACGGCGTTTGCGTCGGCATGAAGGATCAGGAACTCTCCCGGCTGCATAACGGTCCCCGCCGGGAAAACGAATTTCTCCGGCTGCTCCGCATCATCGCTAAGCGTCATCCCCGACAAATCCAGGGCCGTCGCGCCGTCGTAATAGAGCTCGATCGCGTCGGGAAATGTCCCTTCATGTTCATAGGCCGTCTCGTTGACAGCCAGCACCTCGTTAATCACGAGCCGCCGGTGCGTGACGTCCACCACCCACGTTCGCGAGGCGTTGGGCTGCTCCTGCCAGCGGCCCGCGGAGTTCTTGCCGAGCACGTAGACGGTGTATGCATGCCCGTGCGGCAAACCGCTCAGCTCGATCGGGATATCCACCGCCCGCTCCTGGCTCCAGGGCCCGTTCGGATCGTTCAGAGTGTATTTGTAGTGGGTAACGCCGGCACCGCCGACGGTCAGCAAGGCCTCGGCACGATGCGTCACCGCCGCAGGCTCTCCGCTCACGACCGCCCCCGCCGGAACAAAGGCTCCCATATCGAGACCCCAGGCTCCGGCATCTCGTGCCGGCGACATGGACTTCAGACGGAAGTCGCTCGGCCCTGCAAACAACGGATCGGCGTCCAGATTGCCCGCGCCCAAAGAGTGCCAGTCGACCGCCAGAATCGAGCGATCCACCACCACCTCCTCAGGTCCGTAGTCGGGACGCGGGTCCTGGAAGAAATGCTGGAACAGGGCGGCATTGTCCCAGAAGATGTTGCCCACCAGGTACGCGCCCTTGCCGGGCGGGCGCGGGGGATTGCGGTCGGGCTCGCCGAAGCTGATCACCGCCGAGTTCGTGCCGACGAATGTGTTGTTCTGTGCGTGGAGAGATGAGCCCTCCTTGAGCAGTACGGCATGGTCGTTGTCGTAGAAGATGTTTCGCACGGCGTAGACTTCCGCAGCGTTGCCGCCGCCACTGCCGGTGGCGATGGCATTGCAGGTGCCCGTGCTGCCTTGCCCGTCGTGGAAACCCATGAACAGACAGCCTTCGATGTGGGCGTCGGTCCCGTCCAGGTCGGGACCGTCGTCGCCGCCGCCGAGAAAGACGCTGTCGTAGATCTGAAGGATCGGGCCGGGTCGCTGGCCGCCGGCGAAATCGATGATATCGTTGTACCCGGACGCGGTGCCAAACGTACAACGCTCGAACACCAGGTATTCCTCGCCCGCCAATCCCACGCCGTGCAGGGGCTCGGTGCCGCCGACCGAAGGAAAGATGGAATCGCGGACGATCACTGAGGGATGATCGATATTGAGCACGCGCGTGTCCGTTCCGGACCAGGTCACGTCCTCGATCGTGACCCGAGCGCGCTGCACGTCGATCGATTCGCCCTGCTCGTCGCCGAACTCCATGTCGAGGCAGCCCAGGCGATTGTCTTGCAGCGTGCGATCGAAGCGAATCCCGTCCCAGTGGGCGGGGCTGCCCGGCACGCGCGTCAGCCGAATCCTGCGGTATGTCTGTCCCTGAGCCACCAGGCAGCCCCCCTGCTCCACCGTGATCCCGGTATCGGGATCGAAGAACAATGTGGCTCCCGGCGCTACCGTCAGAGTCACACCGTCCGGCACGGTGATATCAGAGGTAACGCGCCACGGGCCGCCGGCGGCATCCAGCTCCGTATCGGCCTGAATCGTTCCTCCGATCTCAGTAACGTCACCGTCGTCATACCAGATATCGATATGCCCGCGCTCGACCTGCCCGCCCGTCCCGTCGGGCCCATCAAACGCCTCGACCAGCAGCCGGTTGATGCCGGGCTGCAAGTCCACCCGTGTCTCTCCCAGAGACCACGTGCCGCCCCTGGCCGAGAAGTCAACGGCCTGACCGTTGACGAGCACCGACCGCGTCCGGATCGCGTCGGCCGTGCCGAAAACCTGGCGACCCGTGACAAACGGAGCAAACGTGGAGAAGTATCCTTCCCACTCGGGCAGGTCGCTCGCAACCGCCAAGCCGGCGGGAATCACCGAAAGCACATAGGCCCGCCGGGCCTCGGCGAAGCTCGTGATGGCGTCGATTCGCGGTTGCGCCACCCAATCGCCCAGCAAGTGCTGAACCAATGGGCCGAAGCGCTCGGGTGCAAAGACGCTCTCGCAGAGATCGCGCAACTGGGCATAATACCGTGGCACAAACTCCGGATGTATCAGCAGTCGCTTCACCGCCGGAAGTTCATTCAGCCTGCCGGCCAGCCAGATGGAAGTGTTCGTGTCCGGCCCGTTCAGGATGTTGTCCAGATCGTAGGGCAGCAGAATAAAACGCGGATCTTCCACCGCGCGAAACATATAGTAGTCATCGCCCCGGCCGTTACTCAGGTTGGTCTCCCGGTTCGAAAGCAACGTCTGGAAGGCGATCCAGCGCAGCCATTGGTCGACGTTCGCCACCCTCTGAACGTCCTCGACGTACGTCTCGTCGGGCGACTCGTTGAGCGCGTACGTCAATTCAATCAGATCAGACCAGTCGTTGTCCGCCGCGTTGCTGCCCTTGGCGTAGAAACCCTCCTGGGCATATTCACAGGGGTCCTCGCCGAGATAGCGCAGGTCGGTGTGCCAGCCGGTACTGACGCACCGGTACACATTGCCGTCGGCGTCCTTGGGTAAGTGCCGGCGCGCCCAGTCGCTGTCGTAGACCTCCAGCCGCACGTACGACCCGTACATCCGCGACGGATCGTCAAGCGCCAGATTCTCACCGTTGACGCGCACCTGGACTTTCGCGGCGTCGAGAGCGGCCAGACCCGCCACGCGCGACAGTGCATTTCCGAGCAATTGCAGGTACGTGTACTTGCTATTGATATTGACGGCCGCAACGCCTTTGCACCGCTCGTCGGCACGGAAGTTGATTCGGTAATTGTTCGGCGGCCTCCGACGCGACCCCTTCCCCCGGTTCCGCACGCCGACGCCGTACCGCACCACCACGTCCTGCCCGTCGACATACACCACGGTGCCGTTCATCTGCGAGCGAGAGAAGCCGTCGTAGCTCTGCGTCCCGAGGTACGCCAGCCGGCCGCGCTCCATCTCGGTCATGATAATGTAGTACAGCGGCTCGCCTCCGACCGTCCAATACGCATAAGGGTCGAAGGCGGCGTCCACGAGGTACAGCGCATTGGTAACCTGCTGCGGTTTGCCGTCCACCAGGCTCGGCGCCGGCCACGTTCTCGTTCGACCGCCGGCGTCACCGGCCTCGATGAAAAACTCGATGACGGCCCCGTCGTCGTAGGCCGGAATCTCCGCACCGTAGACGCCGTCATGCGGCTCGCCGTCTCCGTGCGCCCCGTCGTCGAACATGGGAAGCGTATCGTACGCGTCGGCGTCATGGGTCGGGTATGCATTGCTGCCCATGTACGCGGACCAGTCGCGGCGATACCACAGCGTCGCCGTCACGGAGCCCGGCGCTTCGTCCAGCAGGCGGGCCGTGACCACAACGGGGTCCGTGGGCCCGGGGATAACGGGCGCATGAGTCACGTCGAGAATCAGCGGCGCCGTATCGTCGGCCTGCATGGAATTGGGCCAGCCGGGCGTGCCGCCGTTAGGGTCGCTGGCGGCCCAGTTCTGCCCGTGCTCGTTGGGCAGGTTGAGATTCACCACTTCCAGGGACTTGCCGCCCCCGTCGTGGTCGTCGCGCCAGGTCCAGCCGCGGTGATTATAGTGCTCCGGCCCCAATTCGCGGACGGCCCATTCGCCCTCGTCGGCGTAGCGGATGGTATCGACCACCTCGTCCGAAGCGTCGCGCAGTTCGATGGTCTCGCCGGAGTTGCTCAGCCGCCCCTCCCAGCCGCCGATGACGTTCGTTACGTCGGGGTGCAGCGCCGAGAACGCCTCCACATCGGCGGTGACCACAAGCCGACGCCGGCCGGCGAGGCCGACCTTGGGAAAAACGAATTCTACGCCGTCGGCGAACCTCCAGCCGGACAGATCGACCGCAGCGGCCCCGGTGTTAGTCAACTCGATCCATTCCAGGCCGAGGTCCTCGGGCTCCAGCGGCGCGTGGGCGGGATGGTACATTACCTCGCTAATGACGATATCGCCGGGCGAGGCGTTGGCCACCCCCGGCGTGGGCCTCTCGAACGTCCGCCAGTTGTCACCGCCGTCAGGGTAGCGGCCGTAGGACACGTCCGCCGCCTGGGCCCCGAAGGTGACACTGTCGAGCAGGACTTCCCCGGCGTCAAACAAGCCGATGGCTTCGCCGCCGGCGCTGAGCTTGAAACTCGCATGCAGAGGCCCCTCATCGGCCTCGCCGTCGGCCCAGA
>Ga0272442_10008049_pt1 | contig 13480 bp, 8 predicted proteins | sample SSMForm2O_FD_200262 | JGI IMG/M metagenome (GOLD analysis project Ga0272442, IMG submission 200262) | Marine sediment archaeal communities from Little Sippewissett salt marsh, Falmouth, MA, United States - SSM-Form-2O | ecosystem: Environmental > Aquatic > Marine > Wetlands > Sediment ...
GGTTTTACCAAAGGCAAACTGGTAACCCGGATATTCCGCAAACTTGATGAAGGTTTTGCAGTCGCGCCTCCGCCGCCTGTGGAGAAAGCGAGAACCATAACCCTCCCATTTGAAGGCCATGATGAGGTCCTCTGGAAGGTAATGGTGGGAGAAGGGGATAGGCCCTATCTGATCGACGCTAAAGCAGCGTGGTGCCTGAATTATTGGCACTATAATAAGTATCTGATCTACAGGTTCCCCCTTTCATTAGCGGATGGAAAGGCCAGTCACTTTGCTTTGCTGGAATCGCCTTCGGGATCAGAACCACGAAGGTACTTCGTTTCTCCGGATGCGACGAGTTGGGAGGAGGTGACTTCTGTATACAGAGATGGCAGTTACACAAGCTTCCCGATTTCCCAAAACTGCCGGGATGCAGGATTTATCGCGGTTCGCGTCGAACGATGCGTGGTGAGTGGTTTTGCCCTGACACTACGGTGAATTGTATCTTTTGGGGTTTGTAGAAGACGTCAGCTATAGGAGATCGGGGGTTGAATCGGATATTGGGGGTATGTTATGGAAACGTCAGTCGGTATTTTTCTCTACCGATTTACTATGGAGATCCTGCTAGCTATTGCAGTATTATTCGTCTTGCCATCCGCCGCGCTATCGTGGGGCGCTGGACACAACAGCCAGGCGGACCAGATATGGCGTCAACTGCCAGAGTCGTTCACCGGTTGGTTCACCGATGAGCAGCGAGATCGCTTCATCAAAGCCTATTCACATTATCCCGATTACCGAGGGGCCAAGAATCTACCCGAACCTGCCGGAGCACACTTTCTCCAGGTTATCAAGGAGGAGAAGTTCAACCCTGACGGTACGGTAGCTCGCATCTTTCCCCATTTTGTCGAGGAGTTGCGTGCAGGCCACAAAGAGAACACTCTAATGTGGGGGGGGTGTATGGTACACACCATGGGCGACAAGGGAGCGCTGAATCATCCTGACATCATCTGGTTCCCCACCATTACCATTGGATGGATAGGCGTCACCTATACCGACGGCAGATCCATCGATCAGGTTTTCATACCCGATGGAGAGTATCCAAGAACCTACTTCAATTCGAAATATCGTTCCATCTATGATACAGCGACGGCTGATTACCAAGGTAAAGTAATCGGCACTGATCCACAGACCGTGATGCGCCATCTGATCGTGCGAGACTCGCTGCGCGACGAGGAGATCAACCGCCGGCCGGAGGTACTTGAGGCATTTGTGCAGCAGGAGCGTCTGAGTAAAACGGGCGATGAAGTCAACCGGCTGGAGTTGGCCAAGACGCTGGCACAAGTGGTAGCACCCACCAACCGCGAAATCCTGGATACCATTGTTACTGGCATTTTTTTTGCCCAGCAGGATCCTGCGCCGAGCTTTGATTTCGACACTGCAATGCAGGAAACTCGTGCGGAGCTGGGTAGCCGTGGCCCCAGCGATCCACAAGCCGGGGAAATGATCCTTTTCAATCGGTATTGGAGTGACCAGACCGAGCCAGGCGCATTAGGTATTATCATATCAAACCGTCCCGGCGCAGTGCGCAGAGGAGGCTGTCGCTTAGGCGCCAAACATCAATGGACCGTCAGTCTAATCCTGCGAACCCTCGCCGATCAGCATGTTCCCTATCGCTGTATCTCGTTTGAGGAATCGCTGATAAATCCTGACTTCGATCCTGTCAAAAATCCGGTACTACTCATGGTGGCAACAGAACTCCGGGATGAAAATGGTATGGAGATGAAAATCTTCGACCAGGCCTTGATCGAGTATGTCACAAAAGGCGGCAGTGTGATATGGATCGGCGGGCAAGTATGCTCCAATCTGGCGCGGATACTTCCGCCTGCCATCGTGCCGGATAGAAACGTCAACTATCCTGTGGATGCTATTGAACTGAAAGAAGCAACCTTTGTGCGTGCCAGTGATGGCCAACAGTTCCCCGTCTATAAGCAGCTTGACACGCTGTCGTGGAATTCTTTTGGGGATTGCCGCTGCCTTTACTTTGAACCCTGGGAGGACAATGTCAATGATGAGGCCTTACTTCACCTCGTTACGCCAAAACGCGATGTGGTCGTTGGTGTTTGCACTCGGGTAGATGATGAAAGGAAAGCTATCTATCTGCCCTGGTTTGTCATCTGTCCATACCTTCTCTCTGAGGAGACTACAATCGGCTCAGTGGTGGATCTGCGGCTTGATGAAGTGGGCAGGTCATTCCTGATGACCGCTTTGAAAAAACTGGGGATAAACCCGAATGCCCGTAGCGCGACGAAACCGGGGCCATAGTCTTTTCGCTCAATCTTGAAGAGTTGGAAGACATACTTCCAGATTACTAAAGGAGCAAGATAGATGAATAGAGTCATCGTTATCGCTGTGATTGTTAGCCTTTGTATGGGCATACAGGTGAATGCTGCAAATAAGGACCTCAGACTCGGATTTCTCTCTACAGACGAGAAGCTTGAACCTGTAGCTGAAGGTGCTTATGGATTGGCCGAGAGTAACTATCAGACAACCTTGCTTTCTGTGGAGCAAGGTGGGGACTTTCTTGACAGCAAAGGCAATTCGCATGAGCTAGAGGAATTCTCCGTGCTCTGGTGGCACTATTCCGTATCAGGTAACATACCTGCTGGTTTCAAGGACGAGACAACTAAGAACACTATCAGGAGTTACATAGAAAATGGCGGCACCATGTTCCTGACAGCGGTTGCGTTACACTATGTGTTCGACCTGGGCATTGAGCCAGGTGAACCTAGAATATTCGGACCACTTGGGAAGCCGGGCAGAGGTGTTACGCCTGCCGAGAAAGGCCATCCTATCTTTGAAGGTTTCGACACCTCAAAGCTTATCCCCTTGAGCGATATAGATCAGCCTGGTTCTACTTCTGATTTCTGGAACATCGGCGCAGGCCCTGGAGGGACAGTGCTTGCCATGACTGGTAACGAGAAACAGCTAACGGAGTATGTTTTCGGCAGAGGCAAGGTAATCGTTTTGGGACATCACAGTCCAGTGTATACAGATGGAGGATCGGAGAATCTCAAGAAGCTCACAACCAATATAATCGAGCATCTGGGGTCCATATCCATGTTTGGCAGCCCGGTTGAGCCGCTTGAGAAGCTCACCAAGACATGGGCAGGGATTAAAGTCTGGGTGGAAAGGTAAAGCTATTGCCTGTGATTATTTAAAACGTTGGGTATGTCAAGACCAACGTCATGGTTGCTTCCCGCAATCATCAGAGGATGACGGGATAGCTTCAGACTATCAAAGGAGAGAGAGAGAGATGAATAGAGGTATCATCCCGGTGGTTATCGTTCTTTGTTTTGCTATACATTTCAGTGTTGCAGCCCAAAGCATCAAACTAGGATTCCTTTCTGATAATACAGATCTTGAGCCTGTGGCTAAGGGTGCCTATGAACTGGCGGTGCAGAACTATCAGACAACCCTAATCATCGCGGAGAAAGGTGGGAAGTTCACCGACAGCAAAGGCGGTTCGCATGCATTAACCGAGTTTCCCGTGCTATGGTATCACCATTCTGTATCAGGCACTATACCTGAAAGCTTTGTGGATGCAGGAACTACGGGAGCTGTTAGGGATTACGTAACACAAGGCGGAACCATGTTTCTAACGGCGGTCGCGCTGCGTTATGTTTTCAATTTGGGCATTGAGCCAATTGAGCCTAGAGTATTCGGGCCGTTGGGTAAGCCAGACAGAGGTATTAATGCTGTGGAGAAAGATCATCCTATCTTTGAAGGTTTGGATACTTCAAAGCTCATTGTCCTATGCGACATAGACCAGCCGGGATCGACTTCTGATTTCTGGAACATAGACGCCGGGCCTTCGGCGACGGTGCTTGCTAAGACTGGTAAAGAAAGCCAGTTAGCGGAATATACTGTTGGCGCAGGCAAGATTATCGTGCTGGGACATCACAGCCCAGCATACACAGATGGAGGATCGGAGAATCTCAAAACGCTCACAACGAACATAATCCAATACCTTGCGTCCTATTCTGTTATCAGTTCAGTGGATGCTTCTGGAAAATTTACCGCGACCTGGGCGGGGATCAAAACCCTTGTGGAAAGGTGACGTTAGACATAGAGTTCCAATAAGCTCACGCCATTTCCTTATTCACAAAAGATTGGCATAGAATATGTTGTGATAGTCCATGGAATTTTCAAAGAAGAGTTGCGGCTTTGTTTTCTGTTCATTGTCAAGGGTTTATGAGATCTTTTCTGACCTTTAGAGAATTCTCAGAGTAAGTACTATGTGAGGAGAGAAAATGAAGAGAGTAGTTCGCATGCCGAAAGTCTCAAACACGCTTTCCAGTTTATGTTTTGTGATCTTTCTGGCAGCTTCCTTTGCACACGTCTTGGAGGCTGCAATACCCCAGGAAGGCCATTTGCTGGTTTATTATAGTTTCGACAAAGAGGAAGCAATAGACTTGTCTGGAAATGGCAATGGTGGCGTTGTGGAAGCTGGCGGCTGGGCAGATAGTATGGAGGGATACGGCAAGGCTTACGAAATGTCGTTTGTCCAGGTTGATGGTACCAAACTCGTGGGAGAAGGCAAAATTGATATTCCCGGGATGACCAGCTTTCACGCTGACAAAACGGAGCCTTTCGCCATAGCCATGTGGCTAAAGACCTCCTGTCCGGATGCAGGTTGCCGCGGCTCTGTTATTGCGAAGGATGCTTCTTTCCGCATAGAGGCACCAGCTTATGGAAACTGGCGAATGTTGGTGCAGAACCGACCTGGAGCGCCTGGGAATGAAACAAGAGTCAACGGCGGAGCTTTTCCTCTGGCAGATAAGGACCAGTGGGTTCATGTTGCTGCTGTTTATGATGGAAAGGAAGTAGCCCTATACAAAGATGGTCAGCCGGACGGAAAGCTGGAAGAGACACCTGACGGTTCTGAGGGCGCTTTCGGTATAACCCCAGGTTTCGGTAGTTATACGGGTCTGATAGACGAGTTCGCTGTGTGGGATGTAGCTCTCACAGCGGAGGAAATCGGGCAGATAATGAGCGGGCCCATGTCACTGTCTGTCGCCTCAGCGGTGGAACCTATTGGTAAGCTGCCTATTGGCTGGGGGAAGGTCAAAAAACAATATTAGTTTGGCACTACAGAATTTAAGTGATTCCAGATTCTCTGGACTTTAAGGGAGGGTAGACTTCTTGGCGAACCATCTGAACCAAAAGGCTCAGCGGGAACGTCGCCCTCCCAAAGCCATAAAAACGTTATTGATACTTGCACAGCAGGGGCAAAGCTTCGGCTCTATCTCTTTTCTCACGCGGTTAAGAACCGATCATTCAGGTAGGAGTCGATGGCAACCAACGATACCTCATGTATTCGTGGTATAAGGGGAAGAAATGAAAAGATTAATCTATATGCCGAAGGCCTTGTATACATTCTTCAGTTTTATTTTAGTGATTTTCTCTGTAGCTCCTTTTGTGCACGTCGTGAAGGCTGCAATTCCTCAAGAAGATCACTTGCTCGTCTACTATGATTTTGATAGAAAAGAGGCGGAGGATCTATCTGAAAATGGTAACGATGGTATATTATTAGGCGGCGGCTGGGCAGATAGTATGGAGGGATACGGTAAGGCTTACGAAATGCCGTTTGTCCAGGTTGATGGTACCAGACTCGTGGGAGAAGGCCAGATCGATATTCCGGGGATGAGCGATTTCCACATTGATAAAGCGGAGCCTTTCACCATAACCGCCTGGCTAAAGACCTCCTGCCCAGATGCAGGTTGCCGCGGCTCTGTTATTGCGAAGGATACTTCTTTCCGCATAGAAGCGCCAGCCTATGGAAACTGGCGAATGCTGGTGCAGAACCGACCTGGAGCACCTGGAAATGAAATAAGAGTCAACGGCGGAGCCTTTCCTCTGAAAGACGCTGAGCAATGGATCCATATTGCCGTTGTCTATGATGGAAAAGAGGTAAAGCTGTATAAAGATGGTCAGCCGGATGGGAAGCTGGAAGAAACACCTGATGGCTCTAATGGTGGTTTTGGAATAAAGCCGGGATTCGGTAGCTATACAGGTCTGATAGATGAGTTCGCTGTATGGAATGCAGATCTTACAGATAAAGAGATCAGCGAGATAATGAGTGCTCCTATGACGTCTGAAAAAGTTAAAGCGGTCGAACCTTCTGATAAGCTTCCTACCAGATGGGGAAAGGTTAAAAAACAAATTCAATAACCAACCTTGGATATATAAGTGATATCATGAGCGGAGGTATATTCATGTTGATTCTTATCTTTTCCCTGGCAGCAATGCTCGGAGCACACGCGGAGCCTGGCGAGTCTGCCGCCAATCTTCAATCTCTGCGGTCACAGATTGGCGGCGATCATAGCTGGATGATGTGGGCAACAGTATCTGCCCTGTCAGATAATGAGCGCGAGTATCTGGAACCGGAGCTTGAGCTTCTGATCCGTCACTACTGTCATTTCCCAGACATGAACTGGGGCAATTACGGCGAATGGGGTGGCTGGTCGGGCTATCCCAATTCAGAACGATCCCCGGATTCACGCCGCGAGTGGGGTATTTCCCATGCTTGTGGATACAGTCCTGTAAGCCGAGAGGGAAGACCTCTTCAGCTTCACGGCTTCCCTCCACCGTGCTATACTGCGGTAAAGGAATTGTTCCCCCGAATAGTGGAGCTTTTCTCCAAAAACAAGCACGGTGATGCAGTACGAGTTATTGGAACACTATCTCATGGGATTCAGGACGCGGCAACATTCCCACACATGCAGGCGATACATCGGGCGTCCGGCTTTAGTTACGATAAGATAGCCATACCAGGCTACGCACCTGTAAAACTCGGTGATTCTTCTGAAGAGGCTGCTGAAGCTCTTGCTAAACGGACGGAGGAGATGATTCACTTCGGGGAGAAAATGGCTCTGGATATTCGTGATGCAATGCAGCGAAACGATTGGCAGCGCGATCAGGAGTTGCGTGTGCAGTGCTGCAGCGAAGCAGCAAAGGTGGTAGCTGATCTCATACACACAGCGATCATTCTCGCCGGGGAAAAACCAGAAAGGGAGTCTTACCCCATCGACACCAATCTCATAACAAATGGCAATGCGGCGGAAGCGGATTTCGGCGAGCCATCTCCAGCAGGATGGGTGGCCTTCTGGAACAATCCCAAGGATAGGATCGGAGTGTTGGATTGGGAGGGTCGGGTTCCGCGCAATAAAAACCTGTGGCGTTCAGGTCGTCGATCACTGAAGATCATGTGGGCGCCTGAGGAAGGACTTGAGTGGCGGCAAACCTGGCCTGCTGCTCTGTGGGTCAATCCCGGGGAGCATTACCGGGCTAGTGCGTGGGTGAAAACTGTAGACGCGACAGGCCAGACTGTCATAGCACTTGAGTTATACTCGCGGAATACTGATCTAGTCAACGTAGTGGAGAGCACCCCGATCCAGGGCACTCAGGAATGGGTACAGCTTTCAGTGACGGCAGAGGTTCCAGCAGGTGCAGAGCGCATGCGGGTAATTCTGCGCTCCCGATTGAACGAGGGTGCAGCGTGGTTCGATGATATTGAGCTGGTGCGTGTTGATCCGGCTGCGCGAAGAACTGAATCTGCTTCTGATCAGGAGCCAAAGCATGAAGATCAGATGATGTATCTTAGCTTCGATGAGGGTGAAGGCACTAGCGTACCTGACCGGTCCGTCTACAGCGGCATCAACGGCCCAAATTTGGCCGCGTCTGCTGGTGTTCCTTATGATCTGCACATTTCCGAAGGTCGCGTTGGTTCGGCTGTTGCCTTTGACGGCGTGGATGATTTCGTGGAATGTCCTGCTCATATAGGTATGGATGTCCAATGCCCTGAGAAGGCAATGACTCTATCACTTTGGATATGGGTGAAAGATTACCGCGATGCAGTGCTTGTTAGCAAGGAGCAGTACCCACGCGACCAGCAGGCAAGAGGCTATCGTCTCGCGCTTACGGAAGGTGGGAGCTTGCAATTCACAGTCCATACCGAAACGGGCGATGCGTTTGCCAGATCGTCGGGAGAGGTTCCATTGCGCCAATGGGTTCATGCAGCAGCGATCCGCACAGAGGATAATCGCCTTGCGGTATATGTTGACGGAAAAGAGGGAAACGCTGTTCAATCAGCAAGTGCATTCAGACCGGCGCACACATCCTCCGGCGCTCCCTCAAGTCTGTACCTTGGAGCCGACACAGGGGTAAAGAGCTTTTTTGCAGGGATGATTGATGAATTCGTGTTGCTTAGCCGTGCGCTTAGCTCTGAAGAGATCGCCACACAAGTCCGATCAGAAAACCATCCGGGGCATAGAGCCAGGGACTGAGCAAGTCTGAATTCTCAATTTTTACCTTGCCCAATGGATTCCTGCTTTCGCGGGAGTGGCAAATAGGCAAACATGGAATCTACTACAAGATCCCGATCAAATCAATGGCTGAGTCATGGGCTTTCGGCAGTAGAATCGAATTCTTCGAGGGGAGTTGCGAAATGAGGATCTTAGTTTTGGCCCTAAGTGCGTTTTTTGCTCTTTTCCTAGTTGTGTCAGCCTTCTCAGAGCTGTCTCCAGAAAGTGAAAGCAGAAGCATAACCGATCCGGCGGCCATAATTGCAAAAGGCACGGTGGTCGGATGCGTCACAGGTGATGTGGGGCATCTTCCCTGGCGTCAGGGAAAAGAGACCCTCGGATGGATCAGTGTGAGAGCATGGCAGAACAGGAAGTTGATAGCTGTTACAAGAACTCATACGGATGGTTCATTCGTCCTCGCGTTATCTCCGGGTGTTTATGAGATAGAAATAACAAGACCAGCATTCCTTCCCAGCGAAAAGAAAATATCAGTTTCCAAAGGAAAAGAAAACACCTGGGACGTCTATTTGATCGCTGACCCGGACTTCGGGCTTATTGTGGAGCCGCGTGCAGGCATGAGCAGATTTTGTCTTCCAGGGGAAGCCTTTCAGGTTGACTGCACTGCACCTCATAATGCTCGCGATTGGCGTGTTGAATTATTCACAGATTACATGAAGATTCCACTGGTGGTAAAGCAAATGGTTCGGCAAGACAGTCGCCCTGGATGGAGACTGATGGCGCAAGTATCATCAGATACATTGCCCGGCCTTTACCACTTGCGGGTGAGCTATCGCGATGCAAATGGTATCATGCACAAAAGCGAACAACCTGGGGTGGTTTATCTTCTGAAAAGCTATCCTGAACGGTTTCGATTGTTGATGCATGGGGATTGGCATTTTAACTGGTTTGTCGACCGTGAAGGAACGGCAGGTGAGATACAGGCGGATTACTTTCGAGCAGCTACATTGCTTAACGCTCTATGGATCAGCCTGGGTGACGACATCGGATTTGAGGGCGATGACCATGTGGCTATGTTCTGGCATATGCTGAGGCACGAGAGCCGGGTACCTGTATTTCTTGCGTTTGGCAATCATGACGCTGCTATCACCGAGGAAGCGCATCAATTCTACTTCGGCCCCCCGGTTCAGGCGCGCCAGGTTGGGCCATCCATTGCCATCGTGCGCAGCTTTGATCTGTATCAGGAAGACTGGTTCATGCCAGAGCAACATATCGTGCAAGTGACATCGGCGATTGCTGAGGCAGCAAGCCAGAGGCAGACCCGCGTAGTGTTCTTGGCGGGTCATCAAAGACGATGGCGTCCATCGGGAACGCACTTTGAAATGCCCTCCTCTTTGAAATCGTTTCTTCGTTTGGATGGTGTGCGTGGTCCGCGAACTGAGGCCTTTGAGCAATTGTTCCTGCATTCGTTCAGCGTTATATCTATGCACGGATGGGGTGGTCTTCCGTATACAACGCGCATAGTGGAAGTGGATTTAGCTACTCGTCGAGTTCGCGTGTCACCAGAAATCATCCTGCCGTCGGTGACTTACACACCGGCGAATAACGGAACTGCCTCCACAGTATCCGCAGTCATCAGATCCCTCGGAGCAGCAGAACCCGCTGAGGAATATGAGGGCGTTGCGGAGGGATTCACTCAGCCGCCTGCCGTTGATGAAATGAAGCCATATGATGATTTGACTGATCTTTCTCTGAATTTCGTGATGCCGCGCGGTCGGTATAAAGCAAGTCACGGCAGGATAATACAGCAGGTTGACGTAGATGAGATAACTCTGATAGAATGGAGCGGAAACGCGAAAAGTGAAGAAACGCAGGTCACTATCTATCCAATAGACGAAGCCGGGAGGTGAATGAGCCATAGCAGTATGGTGTCTGAATTATCGGCTTGCCTCTATAAAGGAGTCGCTTTATTCTCTATTTGGTAAAGCCTGCCATCAGCATGAGCAAGTCATTTTTCGGAGTATGGGGGCATTTCCTCATTTTGGAAGCCGTCGAAAATCCACGCGGCCCCAAACAACCGGGCGGAAGTGGCGTCAAGCTTGGTTAGCGTTCTGGCGGATATCGGCTCCGATTATCCTGCTACTATGTTACTTTGGTTATTGTTTTGGAGGCAAGGAGGACACAAGTATGCCAGCAGAAAGCATGCTACACTTCACGGGTAGGGAATCGGCAACGCTGTTTGTGTGGGTGCCAGAAACTGAAGGTAGTGTAAAGATAGAAACAAACTCAGAAACTCACGTTACGCAGACAGTGCAAAAGCCCAACGGCGAAGAAGCTGATGTACTATGGGGCAGATCGCTCAAGCTTACCGCACCGGGCATTTGGGAGATTACTCTGACAGCCTCGGATGATTCCGCCGATCCTGTCACATTTACCATCCATGCGGAGGGTGATGCCTATCCATTTGTCATTCCTGGTCCGGGCATTGTCCCCAGTCACTTTCCGATCCCCAAACCGACGCTGCTTTTTGCCACCAAAGGCGAAGCGACAGTGTGGGTAGATGTGCCGGAGGACTTATCTTTGCTCACCATCGGGGCATGGGTACCCGTTCAGAGCAAAGGCTTCGTTCAATTGCCCGATGAAACGCAGCTACAGCTATCATGGAAGCCTGATCAAGGCAGTTCTTCCCGCGTAGCAGAAGTGGAAACGCAGAGACGTAGCGGCTGGTGGTCATTACACACGGAAGCGCCGTCGAACCCATTTCGCTGGACTGTGTGGGAAGGTTTGCCAATGTTCCTGCGCCGTCCTCCAAAGCGATTTCCTTATGCACGTATCCTCTGCACAGCGACCGATGAAGAAGGCAAGTCGATGGATGCGCGTTTTCGGCTGTTTCGAAACGGCAAGCTAACGATGTTTCGGGACGAATTCGCGAATACTCCGTGTATTCTGCATGTACTCCCCGGTATATCAGTAGTACAGGTATCACATGGTATGGAGTTCGAGCGAGCCAGTGAAGTGGTGTCATTGGCACAGGGTGGAACGAAAGTGCTGCCGATCTGCCTGCGGCGCATACTGCATACCGAGCCCGGCTGGGTATGCGGGGATCATCATATTCACTCCTATTTTGAGGACGGTGGGGAATCACCTGAGAAGATTGTACGGGCAGCGCGAGCAGAGGGGCTGGATTACATGTTCATCACTGACGAACCCGAACCCTTACTTGACTATGGCTTGGATCGGTGGTGTGAGGCGGGTAAGTTTTTGGCGCTGCCAGGACAGGAAATTGCCACTGAGAAGGTTCATATGAATGTCTTAAACGCCCGACGCAGTGTTGGCAAAGCAAGCAGTGAGATCGGCGATTGGCTCAAGGAAGTCAGGGCGCAAAGCACGCCAGAGCATCCCACGGCCATAATGCTTAACCATCCATCACACATGTCAGGGGCTGAAAAGAGACATGCATACTTCCGTTCGTGGTGGGTCGCCGACGAACATGATCAATTGGTGCTGGTGGAGAACTATGATTTTCCATCGTGGTTTGAGCGGCTTAATCAAGGGCGTAAATTGGTAGGATTGTGGACTACGGACGGGCACGATATCACCTTCCTGCCACCTGGCAAGAAACGAACTTATGTTTTTGTGGGCGACGAGTTCAACGAAAGAAAGATGATGGAAGCTCTCTTACAAGGCCGTTGCTTCAACACACGCTATCCCGGCGCCTGGTTAACGCTGACCGTTAACGAAGCGATGATAGGCGAGACAGCAAGGCCTGACGAGGAAGGAATGCTGATGGTGGTAGTGAACTGCGAAGCGACCCAACCGATTGAGTCCGTGGAACTGATCGCTGATGGTCAGGTTGTTGATGTCTGGCATGGTGAAGGCAGTCTACGGCTTACAGCAAAGATACGACTGCAATCGGGAATGCGATGGGTATCTGCACGGGCATTTGTGGACGAAAGAGGATGGGAAGCGGACGGCCACAGTATGGAACCACTTATGGCATCAGGTTGTATTGCTTTCACCAATCCTGTGTGGGTGGAAAGAGATCAGGCTTCCACGGTTAGGTAACCCTCAGTCACTATTCCGAATGGTATGTCAGAGTGAGGATTTCTGACAATGGAATTCTCAAAGGAGAATAATGTTTTGAGAAACAAGGTTCTGTATCTGGCGTCAGTAGTAGCTTCTCTGATTCTCTTTAGTCTCAGTCTTCATGCTGCGGGTGAAGACTGGTCAATGTGGCGCTATGATACCAGTCGTAGCGCGGCGTCTCCTGAGAAATTGCCAGGGGATCTGCATCTCAGGTGGGCTCGGACGTTCCCGCCTGCGCAGGCTGCATGGCCTTACGTCGGACGTCTGCAATTCGATAGTTCCTATGAGCCGGTGGTTATGGGAAAGAGGCTCTTTCTTAGTTCCCCAAATGATGGCAGCGTCACCGCTTTTGACACGAGGACGGGTGAAGAGAAGTGGAAGTTTTACACCGAAGGGCCAGTACGTTTCGCCCCTGTAGCATGGAGGAACAAGATCTATTTTGGCTCAGATGATGGATATCTCTATTGTCTGGAGGCGGCGAATGGATCGCTTTTGTGGAAGTTTCGTGGAGTTCCCAAAGGTAGACCGAACCGAATGCACCTGGGCAATAACCGTTTCATTTCCTTCTGGCCTGTCCGCGGCGGCCCTGTGCTAAAAGATGGGGTGATATATTTCGCGACGGGCATCTGGCCTACTATGGGTGTTTATATCAGTGCTCTGGACGCCGAGACAGGTGAATTGATCTGGATGAACGACCGGCTGAATTACATTGAGAAGGTTCGCCTTGATCATAACGAACGGCAGGATTCGGGACTCTCCCCCCAGGGATACCTAATCGCTGTGGGGAACACGCTGTTGGTTCCCAACGGCCGATCTATGCCCGCTGGCCTTGACCGTAGAACGGGAGAATTGATCTACTATTGCCAGGGATACCGCCATGGTGACTGCTATGTTACAGCAACCGAAGATTATGCTTTTGTGGGCAAAGACGGCGTTGTAAGCATGGATGATTTCAGAGAAGTGGGAAGCAAATGGGCGAAAGCGCGAAGCGAAGCGCCAGATGGTTTCGACATTCAGAAAAGAGATCTATTCGAGGGGCCGTTCTGGAAATATAAGATGTTCCCAGGCTGTAATGCGCGATCAGTCCTTGAATC
>Ga0272442_10008050_pt1 | contig 13478 bp, 13 predicted proteins | sample SSMForm2O_FD_200262 | JGI IMG/M metagenome (GOLD analysis project Ga0272442, IMG submission 200262) | Marine sediment archaeal communities from Little Sippewissett salt marsh, Falmouth, MA, United States - SSM-Form-2O | ecosystem: Environmental > Aquatic > Marine > Wetlands > Sediment ...
CCGCTGAACTCGAGGAAGTACCCGACGCCGCCCGTAACGGAGATTCGGCGCAGGAGTTCGAGCGCGACGTCCTTGGCGGAGACGTTGTTCGGGAGGGACCCGGACAGCCGGATCTCCATCATCCGCGGGACGGTGAGGTGGAACAGCCCGCCCCCCATCGCCACCGCGACGTCCATCCCGCCGGCGCCGATTCCCAGCATGCCGAGGCCCCCGGCCGTCGGGGTGTGCGAATCCGAGCCGAGGAGGGTCTTCCCCGGGGCGCCGAACCGTTCGTAGTGGATCTGGTGACAGACCCCGTTGCCGTTCTTCGAGAACTTCGCCCCGTAGTGCGAGGCGACCGTCTGGAGGAACAAGTGGTCGTCGGTCGATTCCCCCTTGAACCCGAGCGACGTGTGGTCGGAGTAGGAGACCACCACGTCCGCCTTGACGCGGTCCGTCCCGAGTGACTCGAACTCGAGCCAGGCCATCGTCCCCGTGGAGTCCTGCGTGAGACAGTGATCGATACGGATGCCGATCTCGGTCCCGCGCTCGACGTCGCCCTGGCGGAGGTGCTCCGCCAGGATCTTCTCGGTCATCGTCTTCGGCACGTGGATCACCTCTGTTGTCGCCTGTGTTTCTCTCTATGCGAGAAACGAGTTCTCGTATCGCGGAGGATCATAGCAAGCTCCCTCGGTGCTGTCAAGGGCGATCTGCCCGGCGCGGGGGGGCATACGACACCCTGGATGGCGGGACGTCCGATGGGCCGGCGGAGCGTTCCTTACGGCTGTCGCTGCGGGTCGCTCTCGAGCAGAGCTGCGACCGACGCGTGTCCGGAGCGGACGGCCCCCTCGAGGGTCGACGGCCAGCCGGTCGCCGTCCAGTCCCCGGCGAGCACGAGCCCTCGAACCGGCGTCCGGGGAGCCGGGCGGAGGGCAGCGCTCCCCGGGGCGCAGAGGATCGTCGCCTGCCGCGACTTGATGACCCGCTGCCGGAGCAACCGGGCGTCCGTGACGGCGGGGAGGAGACGCGCGAGGGCGCTGCGGAGGCGCTCGGCGATCTCGACCGTCGGTCGGTCGATCCAGTCGGTCGCCGCGCTCTGCGAGACGACGACGTGCGTCGCGCCGGCCCGGCCGTGGAGGCGGGTGACGTCGAAGACCGCCTGGATCGGGGAGTCGACGGCGAGCAGGAACGGTTCGGTGAGGATCGAGCGATCGAACCAGAGGTGGAGGTTGACGATCGGCGACCAGCGGATCGCGTCGAGATCCGAGAACGGGGGGGCGGCCCGTATCGGTTCGGGGAGGAGCGGAAGCAGGTCGCGGGGTGTGAGGGCGACGACGACGGCGCTCGCCGCGAGGGTCTCCCCGGTCGACACCACGATTCCGGTGGCCTTGTCCCCCTCACAGAGGATCCGTGCAGCGGCCGTGCGGCAGCGAACCTCGCTTCCCCTGGCCCGGAGGAACGGTTCGACGGCGGCGAACACCCGGGAGAGTGGGCGCGTGAACAGGCCGAGATCGGCGCCGTGCGCCGTCAGGAAGCCCCGCTGGAAGACGGTGAACGCGGCGCTCGCGCTGACGGCGTCGGCACCGGCGTTGAGGGTTGCGACGCAGATCGGGTTCCAGAGGACGTCGAGGCACCGCCGGGTCTGTCCCCGGCTGCGGAGCCACGCCCCGAAGGTCGGCTCGCCCGCGGGGCGAGGTCCGAGGAGCGCGATCCCCGCCCTCAGGGCGGCCGCGCGCTCGCGCCGCGCGAGGTGCCGATAGCTGAGGAGGCCGGGCAGGAGGTGGAGCGGGCCGGGCAGGGGACGCGATCGGAGCACGGCGCACCGGTCCGGTCCGGCCAAGGGCACGCGGAGCCGATGCTGAAACCGGACGGCGTCCACCTGGCCGAGCCGCGAGAGGAGACTACGGATCTCCGTGCAGCACCGCATCAGGACGTGATGTCCGTAGTCGACCTCGTCTCCGGTCTCCCGATCCCGGAACGACGCGGCGCGGCCTCCCAGGCGCGGGGTGCTTTCGAGGAGGAGGACCCGTTTCCCGCGGTCGGCCAGCGCGCAGGCGGCGGCGATGCCGGCCGCCCCGCCCCCGAGGACGACGATCGGCCTCATGACCACCGCGTCCGGAGCCAGACCCGGATGAGGAGGCGCAGCTTGCGGGGCGCCGAGAGGCTCAGGCGCTCGCGAAACACGTCGTAGCCCAGGGCCTCGATCTTCTCGAGGAGCGCGCCGTAGACCGCGGCAAGGAGTCCCGGGCAGGCGCGCGAACGTCGCGGGAGGAGTGCAAGGAGTTGCGTCCCCTGGCGGAGGAGCCGCCTCGCCCGGTCCGCCTCGAACCGGAGCAACGCCGCCGTCCGTTCGGTGGGTCCGGCGCGGAGCTCCGCCTCGGAGATGCCGTGGTCTTGGAGGTCCTCCTGCGGGAGGTAGATCCGATCGCGCCCGGCGTCCTCGGTGACGTCGCGGAGGATGTTGACGAGCTGCATGCCGAGACCGAGGGTGCTCGCGAGGCGGCGCCGCTGGGGCTGCGTCGCGTCGTGCTGGCGCGGATGCGCGAGGATCGGGAGGACCGCGAGCCCGACCGCCGAGGCGACCCGCGCGCAGTAGCGCTTGAGATCCTCGAACGACCCGTAGCGCGAGATCGCGAGGTCCATCTTCACTCCGTCGATCACCCGCTCGAGGTCCGCGGGATCGATCCCGAAGCGACGGATTGCGTCTCCGAGGGCCCGATCCCGCTCGGTCGAGGGCTGCTCAGGGGCCTGCAGCAGCCGTTCGCGCAATGTGCGGAGCCGTTCGCGCTTCTCGAGGAGCGGTGCGGCCCCGTCGGCAATGTCGTCGGCCTCGCGGCAGAACGCGTAGACCGCGCAGACAGCGCGGCGCTTGCGGCGCGGGAGGGTGAGGAACCCCACGTAGAAGTTCCCGGCCTCACGGCGGGTGAACCGCGCGCAGGCACGGTAGGCCGCCTTCAGTCGTCGGTCCACGGGGGTCGCGCCGGTGCGAGAAGGGCGCCGATCGTCAGTCTGGCCTTCTCCGTGGAACGGAGGGAAGGACGACGGCGCAGCGTGTCGTAGCCCTGGGCCTCGATCTTTCGGAGAACGGCTTCCCCTCCGCGTACAAAGAGGGCGAGGGCGATTCGGAGGCGGCCTCGAACGGAGGCGAGGAGGGGCAGGCCTTCCCGGAAGACGTCGCGGGTTCGGGCGACCTCGAACCGGAGGAGCGCGCGGACGCCGGGCCCGGCGCGCGGGGCCGCCAGGTCGGCCTCCGAGACCCCGAATCGGGCGAGGTCCTCCCCCGGGATGTAGATCCGTCCGGCCGCAAGGTCGCGGCGGACGTCCTGCCAGAAGTTGGTGAGCTGCAGCGCCGTGCAGATCCGATCCGAGAGGCGACCGCGCGCCTCGTCCCGGAAGCCGAACAGGGCCAGATAGAGGCGCCCCACCGGGTCCGCGGAGTGCTCGCAGTAGTGCAGGAGGTCCTCGAACGTCTCGTAGCGGCGCTGCCGCTGATCGATCCGATTCGCTTCGATCAGCCGCCGGAACGGGGTCTCCGGGAGGTCGAGCGCTTCGATCGTCTCCCGGAGGGCGACGAGGACCGGATGGCGGGGCGTACCCCGGTAGGCGGCGTCGAGTTCTTGCTCGAACCGGTCGAGGAGCGCCTCCCGGTCGTTCGGCGCCTCGTCGCCGAGGTCGTCGACGGTCCGGCAGGTCGCGTAGAGCGCCCGGACGTGGGTCCGGAGCCGCCGTGGGACGAGCCTCGAGACCACGGCGAAGTTCTCGTAGTGCGTCCGGGCGAGCCGTGCGCAGGCGGCGCGCGCCTCCACGAGCGGCGGCGGCGTGCGCGGCAGCTCGATCAGGCTCGCGACGTGCGGCGCTACCATCCCTGGACCTGGACGACGACTTCCCGTTCGCGCGGTCGATCGAGCTCGATCAGGAAGATCCGCTGCCAGCGCCCGAGGAGAGGTCTCCCTTCGGCGACGGGGATCGTCTCGCTCACTCCGAGGAGCAGGTGCTGGCAGTGCGAGTGGCCGTTCGGGCACTCGTCCTCGGTCATGTTGGCGGTTCGGATGACGAAGTCGTTGTGCCGGTAGTGGGCCTCCCGCGGCGCCGATCGCTGGAGGAAGTGCGCCATGTCGCGCAGCAGCAGCGGCTCGTTCTCGTTGATTCGGATCGCTGCGGTGGTGTGTCGCGAGAAGACGAGCACGGTTCCCTCCTGGACGGCGGAGCGGTCTAGGATGTCGATGACGTCGTCGGTGATGTCGATGAACGACGGCGCGCCGGTCGCGGTCCTACGAAGGACCTCACGATGCGTTCGAGCCACCAACGTCTCTCCCATTTGGGTCTGTGTCTTCATGATTATGAAAGGCGATGATTCGCCGATGTTCGCACCCCCTCTTGCCCTCTGGTTCCCCGTGATGCCGCGCGCAGGCGCTCCACGACCTCCTCGATCACGTCGTCGGGGGTCGAGGCCCCGGCCGTCACGCCGAAGCGGTCGAAGCGATCCAGCCATTCCGACGAGATCTCCTCCGCGGATTCGATGGGGTAGGTCGGTCGGTCCGCGGCGCGGCAGGTCTCCGCCAGCTTCCGCGTGTTCGCCGAGGTTCGACTTCCGACGACGACCAGCGCATCGACCCGGCGAGCGAGCTCCTTGGCCGCCTGGTAGCGGCGACCGGTCTCCGGACACGTCGTGTTCACGATGCGAATCTCGGGGAGGCGCCCCGTGTGTCGCTGCGCGATCGCCTGGGCGAACGTGGCGAACAGCTCGGGCTTCTTGGTCGTCTGTGCGATGATACCGATCCCCTCCGCGTCCCCGGGGATGTCGACGTCCGGAGAGAGAGTGGCGACGCCGTGCCCTCGCGTCCACGACAGGATCCCTTTGACCTCGGGGTGGTCGGCCTCGCCGTACAGGATGACGGTGAAGCCGTTCTCGACGAGATGGGCTGCGGTCTCCTGCGCGCGCCGAACGATCGGGCACGTCGTGTCGATCAGCCGGAGCCCGCGCCGTTCGATCTCGGCGTAGACGTCCTCGCCGGCGCCGTGCGCGGTGATTGCCACCGTGCCTCCCGCCGGCACCTCGTCGAGGCTCCGGACCATCTTCGTCCCCTTCCGGGCGAGGTCGTTGACGACGTGGGCGTTGTGAACGATCGCGCCCAGGGTGTAGAGCGGACCGTGTTCGGCGAGCTCGGTCTCGATCATCTTCACCGCCCGCCGGACCCCCCCGCAGAAGCCGAGCACGCTCGCCTTGACGATGCTCATCGCCCCTCCTCCGTCGATCGCCGGTAGCGGCCGAGGGCCATCAGCGGGAAGACGTCGCGGTAGAGGTGGTATCGGATCATGAAGTCGGTCGGGAAGCCGGTCCCCGTGAAGTGCGCCTCGTCCCACCCGCCCTCGTCGTTCTGGGTCCGGACGAGGTATTCGATCCCCCGCACGGTCGCCGGGTGGTCGGCCTCTCCGGCCGCCAAAAGGGCGAGGAGGGCCCAACCGGTCTGCGACGCGGTCGACGGCCCGCGACCCCGCCACTCCGGGTCGCCGTAGCCCTCGATCCGCTCGCCCCAGCCTCCGTCGTCGTTCTGGTGCTCGAAGAGCCACGCGGCCGCGCGGCGGACGTACGGCGCACTCATGTCCTCGCCGATCGCTCTCAGGCCCGGGAGGACGCTTCCGATCCCGTAGGTCAGGTTGGACCCCCACCGTCCGAACCAGGCTCCGTCCGGGTCCTGTTCGCGGCGGAGGTAGGCGAGGGCGCGATCGATCCGTCGAGCGCCCTTCCTGTGACCGAGTCGACCCAAGCACTCCAAGACATGCGCGGTGACGTCGACGGAGGGCGGGTCGATCATCTCGCCGAAGTCGGCGAACGGGATGTCGCGCGTCCAGGTCTGCGTGTTGTCTCGATCGAACGCGCCCCAGCCTCCGTTACGGCTCTGCATTCCGAGGAGCCATTCGGTCCCTCGCGCGAGCGCGTCCCCGCGACGTTTCGGATCGAGACGCGCCTCCCTCAGCGCCATGATCACCACGGCCGTGTCGTCGGTGTCGGGGTAGCCGTCGTTCTCGAACTCGAACGCCCAACCCCCGGGGCACGCGTTGCATCGCGCCTGCCAGTCCCCGCCGACGAGGATCTGCTCGTCGAGGAGCCATTCCCCGCCACGAACGATCGCGGGGTGATCGTCGGGGAGGCCGGCGTCCTCGAGGGCCATCATCGCCAGACCGGTGTCCCAGACCGGCGAGAGGCAGGACTGGAGATGGAACGTCTCGTCGTCCTCGATCGCGAATCCCCGGGGGCCGTAGAAGCCACGGAATCCCTTCGTCAGGGGGCCGTCGTCGTCGAGACGGTCGCCGAGGAGCTGCAGCGCGATCAGCGAGTAGACCCACGGGGGCTGGATCCCTCCCCACGAGCCGTCCGCCTCCTGGCGCGCGAGGATCCACTTTCGTGCGTGCCGGATCGCCGCCTCGCGGAACGGCTTCCACGGGAGACGATCGTAGAGGTGAAGCAACCGGTCGGCGACGAGGAAGAAGCCGGCTCGCCCGGTCGGCTTCGTCGCAGGGACGCGCAGACCGGCGTTCTCGCGACCGCTCACGAAGAGCTCGTCGATCCGGGCCGACTCGGGAAGGGGGACGACCGGCTTGCGATCCATGACGATCGCCAACGGGACGATGGTCTGCCGTGCCCAGCAGCCGAAGGAGTAGACGCTGATCGGGAACCAGCTCGGCAGCAGCACGAACTCCGGCGGCAGGATCGGCAGGCCGCGCCAGTCCCACTCGCCCATCATCGCGAGCCAGATCCTCGTGAACACGCGGGCCTTCTCAACTCCGCCCTGCGACAGGATGAACTCCCGCGCCGCGACCATCTTCGGGATGTCCGGCGAGACGTCGGCCATCTTCAACGCGGTGTAGGCCTCGATCGTCGTCGAGAGTTCGGGCGGACCCTCGAACCAGTTCCCCCAGGTCCCGTCCTCGCGCTGCTGCCGGAGGATGTAGGCCGCCGCGGCGCGGGCCTCGCCGGCGTCGGGGATCCCAAGGACGTGTCGGAGGAACACGTGCTCCGCGGTGATCGTGACGTTCGATTCGAGCTCGGCCCACCAGTAGCCCTCGTCGGCCTGCAGGGACAGGAGGTGAGACATGGCGCGATCGACGGCCGCGGCGACGGCCTCGGTCAGGGTCCCGGTGGTCGCCGGCGGGTGACTAGCCATCCGCGTCTCCTCCCTCGGCCTTCCGCGCTGCGACGCCGCGGATCTCTCGGAGGACGGCGTCGGCCAGCCGATCTTCGGGGAGCGCGCTCGTCGTCGGCACCCCGTCCACGTAGACGACGCCGGTGTGACGGCCTCCGACGAGGCCGACCTCGGCCACCGCGACCTCGCCCGGGCCGTTGACCTCGCAACCCATCAGCGCGACCTTGACGGGCTCGACGATCTCCGCGGCTCCCTCGCGCACCGCCTCCGCGATCCCGACGAGGTCGATCCGCGTTCGCCCGCAGGTCGGGCAGACGATCAAGTCGATCCCGTAATCTCGAAGTCCGAGGGACCGCAGGAGCGCGTAGGCGGCGCGCACCTCGATGAGCGGGTCTCCGGCCAGGGAGACCCGGATCGTGTCCCCGAGGCCCTCGAACAACAGGATGCCGAGGCCCGCCGCCGATCGGATCGATCCGTCGAACGGCAATCCGGCCTCCGTCACTCCGATATGGAGCGGGTAGTCCACCTCCTCGGCGATCATCCGGTTCGCCCCCACCGTGGTCAGCACGTCGGTCCCCTTGAGGGAGACGACGATCTGGTCCATCCCGTGGCGCTCCAGGATGCGGATCTCGCGGAGCGCGCTCTCCACCATCGCGGTCGCCACCGAGCCTTCGCAGGCCGCCAAGGCGTCCGCGTCGAGGGAGCCGCCGTTCGCCCCGACGCGGATCGGGATTCCGGCCTCGAGCGCCGCCTCGGCCACCCGCGCGATCTCGGCCGCCTCGCGGATGTTCCCCGGATTGAGCCGAAGCTTGTCGACCCCCGCCGCGATCGCTCCCAGCGCGAGCCGGTGGTCGAAATGGATGTCGGCGACCAATGGGACGTCGATTTGCTCGAGGATCGTGGGGAGCGCCGCGACCGCCGTTTCGTCCCGCACGGCGACGCGCACGATCTCGCATCCGACGCGGCGGAGTGCCCGGATCTGGGCGACCGTGGCCGCCACGTCCGAGGTGTCGGTGTTCGTCATCGATTGCACGACGATCGGCGCTCCGTCGCCGATCGGGACCCCACCCACGAGCACGCGCCTTCTCATGTCGTCCCCTTCCAGGCGCCGATCAGCGTCGAGACGGCGCGTCCGACGGCCCGCCCGACGAGCGATGAACGACGCGTCAGATCGAGCGCGCGCCGGGGGTGCCGGAGGACGTTGACCCACACCGGCAACGCCGCGTCGAACGGCACCTCGAGGTCCACGGGGTCGAGGACCCCCCGGAGACTCAGGAACGGCACGCCCCGCGTTCGCGTCCAGGCGGCGAGCGGGCCGGATTCCATGTCCACGGAGAGGCAACCGTCACGGTCGCACGCGCGCTTCTTCGAGGAATCCGCGACGGCGGTCAGGCTGCAGACCGTGCCGACGCGCGCGGATACGCCGTTCTCGTGCAGGATCGACGAGGCGTGCTCCAGCAGCTCCGGATCGACGCGGATCTCCTCCCCGCGGTATCGAACGGCACCGGCCAGGACGAGGTCCCCGGTTGCCAGTCCGGCGTCCGCCGCGCCGCAGAATCCCGTGGACAGCAGGAGCGTCGGGACGCTCTCGCCGTGGAATTCCCGTTCCGCGTCCTCGCCCGACCTCTCTCCCATCGCGGTGCGGAGGAGACGTGCGCGCCCGCGCGTCTCGACCCACTGCAGTTCTCGCCGGAAGCAGGCGGCCACGACGATCACCTTCCCCACATCCCGCGGGCGACGCGCGCGAGCGCCTTCGGGTCGCGGAAGGAGGCGAGGATGCTCGCGCCCTCGAACGAAGAGTGCATCATGCAGTTCGTGCATCTCCGGTCGAGACCCGGACCGTATCGCGTCCAGACCTCGTCGGCCATGATCTCGTCCACGTCGTCGACGTGCCGATCGGCGAGCGCGTAGCAGGGGAGCCTCCATCCGAGCACGGTGTACGTGACGGTCGTCCACGCCGCGCAGTCGTACTCGCGATCTCCGCGGAGGAAATCGAGATACAGCGGGTTGTTGTAGAACGGGAACCCGAGACCGGGGTCGAGAACGCGGCGGAAGACGCGGATCGCCTCCTGTCGCTGGAGGAAGAGCTCCTGGTCGGGAGCGTCCTCGTACGCATAGCCCGGGGAGACCATCAGCCCCTCGACGCCGAGGGCGGTCAGCGTGCGGAACAGCTCGTGGAGGTCCTCCACGTTCGAGCCGTGGAACAGCGTCGTGTTGGTGCAGACGCGGTGGCCTTGCGCGATCGCCTCTCGGATTCCCTGGATCGCCGTGGCGAAGGATCGCGGATGCTGGGTGATCTCGTCGTGGGTCCGCTCGGTGCCGTCGAGATGGACGACGAAGGCCAGCTGCGGACTCGGGCGAATCTCGCCGAGTCTCTCCTGCAACAGCAACCCGTTGGTGCACAGGTAGATGAATCGCCCGTCCTCGCGGATCGCTCGGACGAGTTCGGCGAGATCCCCGTAGAGGAGCGGTTCTCCCCCCGAGATCGACACGATCGGGGCTCCGGAGGCGCGGATCGCGGCGAGCGACGCGTCGACCGTCAGCCGGCGATCGAGGACGTCGCGATACTCCCGGACCCGTCCGCACCCCGCACAGGCAAGATTGCAGGCCTCGAGGGGCTCCAGCATCGTCACGAACGGGTAGCGTCTCCGACGCTTCGCCTTCTGGCGCGCCAGATGCCTCGCCATCGCGAGATCCAGCTTCAACGGCCGTCTCATCGGTCCCTCCTGGCCAGGTAGGCGATCAGCCCGTCCATCTCGTCACGGCCACTCGCCGAGAACGGGACGCGGCTGAGTTCGTTCCCGGCGCGATCCAGGTGCTCCGAGACCATGCGCTCTACGGCCCCTCGGACCTCGAGGCGATCCATCAGGTCGATGATCCAGTCGACGTCCGCCTCGGGGATCTCCGGCGCCGCGTAGATGCGATCGAGGAGGCGGCGACGATCGTCGTCGGCCCGGGCGAACGCGACGGCGATCGGGAGCGTCCGCTTCTTGCGTCGGATGTCGGACCCCTGTGGCTTCCCGGTGGTCGCGCCGTTCCCCCAGATTCCGAGGAGATCGTCGTGGATCTGGAAGGCGCGCCCGAGTTCGGTTCCGGCCGCTGCAAGGGCTCGGAGCACTTCGGGCTCCGCTCCGGCGAGCGTGCCGCCGAGACGAAGGGCGCAGCGAAGGAGCGCGCCGGTCTTCCGGTCGATCATCGACAGGTATGCATCCGCGCTCGCTGGCCGTCCCTCGAGCGCCAGGTCGAGGGACTGCCCCTCGATCATCTCCCACGTCGCTTCGAGGAGGATCCCCGCGGCGGCCTCCCCCGCGTCGAGGGCGTGACGGACGGCGAGGACTTGCATTGCGTCCCCGGCGTTGATCGCCTGCGCGACTCCGTAGCGGCACCAGACGGTCGGTCGGCCGCGTCTCGTCTCGTCGTGGTCCTGGATGTCGTCGTGAATCAACGAGAAGTTGTGGATCAGCTCCAGGCCGATCGCCGCCGGCAGCGCATGATCAGGAGCCTCGCCGAGCTGCTCGGCGGTGAACAGCACGAGGCTGGGCCGGAGGAGCTTCCCCATCGAAGCGGCTCCGTCGTCGTCACCGTTCTCGATCCCGAGGTGGTAGCGGAGCATCTCCGCGACCCGCGTCTCCCCTTGGAGGCCCTCCCTCAGACCGCGCTCGATCCTGGAGCGGTAGCGCTGCAACAGCGGTGGAAGGGTCATCGGACCTCCATGCCCGAGGCCGGCCGAACGATGCCGAGCCGCTCGGCGGCGGGGACCAGCCCGGTCGCGCTGCGCACGCCGAGCTTCCGCATGATGCGGGCACGGTGATTCCGGATCGTGTGAACACTGCGCGTCATGATCTCGGCGATCTCCTTGTTCCTCTTCCCCTCGACGATCAGCTGCAGCACCTCCCGCTCGCGGGACGTGAGGACCTGCTCCGTCCCGGTGTCGGTCTCGGTGGGAGCGAGGTCGACCGGGAACGACTCCTCCCCCCGCGCCACCGCGCGGACCGCCTCGAGCAGCCGCTCGGGGGCCGCGTCCTTGAGGACGTAGCCGCGCGCGCCGGCCCGTTTCGCGCGCCGCATCGCGTCTCGGTCCGCGTGCATCGAGACGATGATCACCCGTGTCTCCGGAGAGATTCTGAGGATCCGTCGCGTCGCCTCGATTCCGTTGAGAAGCGGCATCGAGAGGTCGATCAGTGCGATGTCGGGGCGCGTCCGGCGGACGACGCACAGCAACGAGCGACCGTCCTCCGCTTCCCCCGCCACGTCAATGGAAGGAGAGGCGAGGATCGCCACGATCCCCCGACGGACCAGCGTGTGATCGTCCGCCAACACCACCCGTATCGGCGCCATTTCCGTCATTCTACCGCACGAGCGCATCCACCCAAATGGGGGAAATGTATCAACTGAGGGGCGGCCGCCTGCAACGGCGCGCGTAGCTGACGAGGCCGGCGCGCGTCCGGATCTCTAGAGCCTTCATCATTCGCTGACAGTGCTTCTCTACGGTCCTCGGACGGATCCCGAGCGCCCGAGCGATCGTCTCGTCGCTCGCCTCGGAGGCCAGGTACGAGAGGACCTTCCGCTCGCGCGGCGTGAGCGGGGCGGTGACCGGGAGGGTGCGTCCGGCCGACGCGTCGAGGATTGCGCGGTGCAGCGCCTCCGGGGAGGCCGCCTTCGAAAGGAGTCCGCAGGCCCCTCGATCGCGGGCGGCCTCCTCATACGCGGATTCGTCGTGCATCGACAGGACGAGAATCGCCGCCTCCGGCGCGGTCTCCCGGAGGGGGGCGATTGCCGAGAGTCCGTCGAGGTGGGGCATGGCGACGTCCAGCAGGATCACGTCGGGCCGTGTTCGTCGCGCCGCCTCGATCGCTTCCCTCCCGTCCGCGGCTGTTCCGACGGCGGTGACGTCGGGGAAGGTCGCCAGCAGACGCCGCAGTCCCTCACGGACGAGGGCGTGATCGTCAACGATCAGGATCCGCAGTGGCTTCATCGGGAACCTCTACGGTGACGTGCGATCCACGTCCGGGGCGCGATCGGATCGTCATTACGCCGCCTGCCACCTCCACCCGCTCTCGAATCCCCTGTAGTCCGAGGCCTTGGGGGTCGTTGGGGCGGAAGCCGATCCCGTCGTCCTCGACGGTGAGCACGACCCCGGCCGGCGCCCGCCGCAGGGTCACGGTGAGTCGCTTCGCGCGGGCGTGCGCTCGGACGTTCGCCATCGCCTCCTGGGCGGCGCCGAACAACAGGCTCTCGATCGGGGGCGGCGGACGTCCGCTGAGTCGCAGGTCCGCGTGGACCTCCAGGTCGCTCGCCTCGGCGGTCATGTCGGTGAGCCGCCGGAGCGATGGGATGAGTCCGAGGTCGTCCAGGAGCGGCGGGCGGAGGGAGTAGGCCAACGTACGCGTCTCCTCGATCGCCTGATTGAGGAGCTCGACGACGTCGCCGACCTCGGCCTCCGGGTGTCGTCGTCTCAGGGTCGCCAGGTGAAGCTTGACGGCGGCGAGGGACTGGCCGAGGCGGTCGTGGAGCTGATGGGCGAGCCGACGTCGCTCCTCCTCCTGTGCGGAGAGAAGCTGCTTCGAGAGGCGCGCCAGCGCGCGGTTCTTCCGGGCGTAGATCTCGCTGAACTCACGCACCGTGAAGGCGAGCGTGGCGTAGATGCCGATCCCGCCGGCGAGCAGCGTGGTGAGCGTGTAGGAGAGGCTTCGGTAGGGTTCGCCGAGGACGGCGAACAGCGAGTTGTGGGGGATCCAGCCCGCGTACTCGAGCATGACGAGCAGTGCGTAGAGGAGCACGGCGAGTACGGTGATCAGGTAGCCCTGGAGGCGGGGGAGGAAGAAGTTGGCGTAGATCACCGTGAACAGGTAGAACATGATGCCGATCCACTCGCTCCCCCCCATCAAATGAATCAGCAGGGTGATGATGGCGATCTCGACGATGAAGAACGTCGCATGCACCCAGTGAAGCGTTCGCTCGTCGTTCTGCCTGCTGATCAGGAACTGGAACGGGAACGTGATGAGGAACCACGCCAAGGGGGCGTAGAAGAGCGGATTCAGATAGCTGATCTGGCTGGTCAGGATGACGACGAGGGCGACGGCGGTGAAGACCCCGAGCGTGATCCGCCGTGCGAGGATCGTGCGCAGGATGTTCGCCTTGATCTCACGGAGGCCGACGTCGCCGCTCATCGGGACGGCACCAGAGGGTTACCTCAGCTTCGGGGGCAGGACGATCTTGCCGAAGTTCTTCTCGTACTTGACGATGTTCTCGCCGATCGCCTGGTACAGGCGCTTCATGTGCCCAGGACTCAGGATGATCCGTGCCGCCAGGAGCGCCTGGTCGGTCTTCGTGGCCTGGGTCTGAGGATCAACG
>Ga0272442_10008051_pt1 | contig 13475 bp, 11 predicted proteins | sample SSMForm2O_FD_200262 | JGI IMG/M metagenome (GOLD analysis project Ga0272442, IMG submission 200262) | Marine sediment archaeal communities from Little Sippewissett salt marsh, Falmouth, MA, United States - SSM-Form-2O | ecosystem: Environmental > Aquatic > Marine > Wetlands > Sediment ...
CTGCACAACGATGACAGCGGCAACCTCCACGTCGGCCGGCCGAACACCGACCTGGCCGGCTACCTATCCAGAATGGAGACGCTCGAAGCAATGCTCCGCCGGCACACCTGGTTCACCGAGGGTAGTGCCCGATCCAACACCAGAACCGTCTGGACCGTCGGTCTGGGATTGGCCGACCGTCTCGGCATCACGGCCTGTGTGCTGGAACTCAACGCCAACTGGATCGCGGGCCTGAACGATTACCCCTCCGCGAAGAACTGGGAGCTCTTCGGCGCCCAGTTGTGCGAAGCGTTTTACCACTACTTTGACAGTCCCGTTGTAAGTGACACCCCATAGGGACCGGGACGATCAGGGCTCGTATCCCAGTTTCGTCCAGACACCACGTTGCATACGGTGCAGATCTTCATTGCCGGGCGAGTACGATAGCTCGCCTTGTCGGCCGCTGCTCTGCCACACGTTGTAGTCCATCTCCGCTACGTCAATCGTACGCGGGTCTTTCCACTTCCAGTACTCGCTGTGACCGTCGGCAAAAGAGAGATTCGTTCCGTCGCCGTGTCGCGCCGTAATCTGGTCCCACCACCGCTCCTCCTGGTAATGCAGCGTCCAGCTATTAGGGCTCAAGCGTCCTTCGTCCAGGAAGACAATGCGCGTGTCCGGCTGCCTGACTTGCATCCGCCGGTAGACCATTAAATCCTCGGTTCCCGGAATACCATTATAGCCGTTCATCGCATCCGTGATCGCGTACGTGACGAACTCGCCGCGGACCCCGGTCGGGCATTTGTATAGCTTCAGCTCCGGACAGTACCGATACAGCATGCCTGACCGGATGCCGTCGAACGACTCCTCCTTCGTGGCATCGGCGCCCGGATACACGACCCAGGCGTTGGACAGTCCCGTGTTGGCGTAGGTCACCTTGTCATCGTTGTCGTCCGCGTAGAGGATCCAGCCCATGGCCAGTTGCTTGAGATTGTTCAGGCAGACGATGCGCTTGCCCTGTTCTCGCGCGCGATTCAAAGCCGGCATCAGGATAGACATGAGCAGGGCGATGATAGCGATGACAACGAGCAGTTCGATGAGTGTGAACGCTTTCCCGGCGTGGCGCATGGATCGTGCTCCTTTCTTCAGAAGACCACCAGCTTCTGGTCGTACCCGGTTGCCCTCGACGCAAGGCACTAAACTCGATTATAGCCCCGGCACTCAGGGCCACGCAAGGACAAAGTGGCTTCTGAATGCCCAAAAACGGGGCCTGTGTCGCTTGGACACAGGCCCCGATAGGTGTTCGGTGTGACCGCTGCGCTGGGCAGCCGAGCCCCAGACCCACGGTCACAACTCAACTGTGATACACCTTAGAACGGCATGATGATCGGCTCAGTCCGGCCGGCCAATCCGGCAACCTCGGCCGCCGACAGGGCACGCTGATAGATACGGATCTCATCGATGTCGCCGGTGAACCAGTTGTCGGTCGCATCCATCACACCACCCCCGCCAATGTTGACAGGGAACGTCGAGGTTCCGTAGCTATCCGTGACCGCACTGCCGCCGGTCACGGCCGGTTTCCCGTCCAGATAGACCGTCAATGAAGCGCCGTCGCCCACGGCCACGACCGAATGCCAGTCTGTATCGGCATCATAAGGCCAAGTCATATCCAGAGAGCCGCCTCCAGGCGTCCAGATCTGAATCGTGTTGCTGCTAACCACGCCATACTCGACGCAGTCGTTCTGGCCCACGAGCCCGCTGCGATTGCCCAGAGACAGATCACCCTTCAGCCAACAGGCGATGGTGAAGGCCGGCAGGCCGTTAAGCAGGCTCTTGCCGGTGGCGATATAGTCGCGGCTGCCGTCGAAACCAAGCGCACTGCCCGTAACGCCGGTAATCCAGGCCGGGCTGCCCTCGATCGTGCCGTCGTTGCCGCTGCCCGAGGAATCCGCTGCCACGCTGCCGCTCCCTTCGTCCAGCGCGTAGTGCAGGACAAGATTCGCCGCGTCCGGCTCCACCGGGGTGATCATCTCCACCTCATTCGGATACAACCGGATGTCGTCGATATACACCACGCCCGCGGCGCCGGAACCTTCGATGCCAACTGTCAGTTCCGTAACATTGCCCAGATTCGCGCCCGTAGCCGCCAGGTCGATATTCCACGGCTGCCAGGTAGCGTTCGCCAGATCGGCAGCGTCGCCACCGTAGACCACCTTCGTGTCGTTGATCTTGAGGTACAACTGGCCGGTGTTGTCGTCAGCCCCGTGGAAGTGCAGCGACAGGCTCTTGATCCCGCTGGCCGTCCAATCCTGGGCCGCATCCAGTGTCAGTACGGCCTCAGCCACCGTCAGGCCCGCGTTGTCATAGAACACCGGCATGGACTGACCGCCGCTGTGAACGATCGTCTGCTCCGTAAACGGTGCATCGATAGTCCCGACCGTCGAGCCGGTTCCGTTGTCCCAGCCATCGACCCAGAACTCGTAGACGCGGTTGCCCTCCACTTCGGTGTAGCTCTCGAAGTCGTCCACGACCAGGTAAGCCTGCGTGTCGAAGCTCCAAACCGGACCAGTCCAGCTCGTGATCGCTTCCACCTCGTTGACCTCGGTGATCTTCCAGTAATAGGTCGTCGCCAGATCCAGGTCGCCGGATGTGTAGCTCGCCTCACCGACCGTGTCGACCAGTGCCGAGCCATCAGCCACAGCCGCCTCGTCCGTGCTCAGGTAGACCTCATGCGTACCCGCTTCGCGACCGGCCCGCCAGCTCAGCGCCGTTGCCACGGAGACGTTCCCCGCCCCGTCAGCCGGTTCAGGTTGGCGCGCCTGGACCGGGAGATACAGGAAACGGACCTCACTGAGCCCGTACTGCCCCAGCACGCCGTAACCGCTGTTGATGTTGAACTTGACGGACTTGGCCGCGACACCGCCGAAATCGATCGTCGTGTTGGCCGCATAGCCGGGCTGCGTCGTGCCTTGCGCGAACACCACGTCGCCCAGAACGACCCAGTCGGCGCCGTTCTCAGAGTATTCCACCGTCACGTCCTTCAGCCCAAAGCCCAGCATCGCTTCAAACTGCACGTTGTAGTTCCAGACCAGCAGCTCGTGCAGCTTGTAAACGCCGTCGAATTCGAACTGGATGTACGCAGGGTCAGCGCCGGCAATACCCACCCACATGTCCGCCGGCTCGATCGAGTGCTCGTCGTCGGCATTGAGACCCGAACCATTGACCATGTTCGCCGGGTCGCTATCCGAACTCAAATTCGAGGTGACGACGATGCTCGCCACGGGATACCCCAGTGGCTCAACCGTGAAGCTCCAGATCTCGCCTTTGACGGTGCCCTCGGGTCCGCCGACCTCGTCGACACGCCAGTAGTAGGTCTGCCCGAACTCCAGCCGACCGGGGTCGTACGTGGTGCCGCTCTGGCCTTCGCTGACCAGCACGCCCATCGGATTGCTCCGATCGGCCGCATCGACGTCAGCCAGCACCGTGCCGAAATACACATCGTGCGACGTCGCGCCTTCGCCGGCCGTCCAGCTCAGATCCGTGTCGCGCAGCACATCCGTCGCCTCGTTCATCGGAATAGGCGCCGAGGCCAGTACCGGGTCGGTCACGCCCGCCATGATGTCGACGATTTCCTCGCCCGTCAAAGACCGGCTAAACATCGAGATGTCGTCGACCCAGGCATCAGTCAAGCGTCGACTTCCGGTGTAGGTAGAATCGCCACCGATATAGATATTGGCGTTCCAGTTGGATTCCGCATGTGCGATGACGTTGGTGTCCATCTCGACGCCGTTGATGTAGAAGGTCGCGATATCCGGCTCAATCGTCACCGCGCAGAACGTCCATTCCCCGTCGGGAACGGGGGCGGCCGGCCGCGCGCTCCAACTGGCCGACGTGTCATTCCAGTGGTAGGCCAACTGGTTGGCGACCAGGTTGAAACCGGTGGCAGTCCCGCGGGTCATGATGAACGAAGCCCAGTCGGACTGCGAACCATTGCGATTGATCCAACCGGCCATCGTACACTCGGTCAGGGTCTGATTGATGGCGGGGATTTCGACCATCACCGGGTCCGCCAGCCTGATAGCGGTGCCATAGACGCCGGGACCCCACACCAGGTCGCCATCATACGCGGTCCCGTCGTTGCCATTGGGCGACGAGTCGGCGACCACGCTACCTTGCCCCTCATCGCAGGCCCACCAGCCGATCAGCGCGGGATCGCTCAGAGCGTTGTACTTGCCGTAGGCCGCACCGCCCATAGCGGCCGCTAATACCATAACCAGGAGAATCAAGTGAGTCGGCTGCTTCCACATCGTTTTCCTCCTTCAACAAGGGTGTTTTGCCTATGCTCTGAACATACATCAGAGTCACCGTAGCAGGACGAGGCACACCGCAGATGGACCCAAGTCCTCTGCCCTGGCCCCGATATCTCACGTCAGATCTCTCCCTCCCTGGGAAATGTTTCGAGACCCTTCTCGGCTGCCTCCTTCCAGGTAGAGCGTTGTCAGTCGTGATGGCAGGCCGTTACCGGGCGGAAGTCGAAATGTCCTCCGGACACTCCTCCCTTTCGCCACACGTCGACCCCAAATGCGCTGCGTCAGAGCCTCCGAAGCGAACTCGAGGCGCCATCCTGCGACAAGAAACCCGTTCGCTGCACGCATCCAGACCTCTGCAATGCAGCTCCACCTAATCTATTTATATCAGATTAGGCCTTTCTGGGCAATACGCTTTGCGGCCGATTTCGCCCCGGTCGCTCCAGAAACGCCCGCAGGGGCAAGTCAGCGGGCTTTCAGGTGGAAGCGGGGGGGGCGGTATCGCGGCAGACGGATCGGGCCTCAGCAGCCCAGCGGAGGGGCGTTTCCGGGGCTACTTCGGCTCGTTGGGCACCTCGGACAGGACCACGTCGCCCGGCTGGTCGAAACTCCACACGCTGCTCGTCCCGTTCTCCTCCTCCACGATGCAGACCTTCTGCGGGACAAACCGCGTCCCGTTCCAGACCCATCGCACCGTGACTTCCCCGTACATGACCTCGTCATAGTCCAGGTCTCTGCAGTTTCTGGCGTCCACAGCCCCCATTCGCGTCACGCCAGGAAGTGAATCTGGCGGCCGCGCCACTGGCTCGCCAACCGGGGTCTCCTCCACCGGCAGCGGGTCCGACTCTGCCCGCTCGGAAGCCCCATCCACCTGCGCGGTCCCCGGCTCGGGCGGCTTGCTACACAGGAACAACACGACTATTCCTATGAAAGCGATAGTGAATTCAAACCTCGTTGCCCGTGCCCGCATTGCCACCATCCCTATCGATGCCCTTCTCTGCTTGCCTGGCCGCCGCCCCAACGGATGCCGGCCAGACCGGTCCCTTTCTCGGAGCCACCTTACTGTTAAGATCGACCGGGATCGGGCCTCGCATGAAACGGAGGGGGCTTTCCCCGGGCCCCAGACGGCCTCAGGTCCTCACTTGCGCTGCTCGCAGGGCCGAAACCAACCCTCGCACGACTCGCCCAGCCAAGCCGCTAGCGGACCGCACCGTCCGATAAGCCCTGCTCCTTTTCGCTCCCGGCCGGGCCGAAGTAGTGAAGAGGGGGGTTGGCCATCTCGCTGAGAGTGAAATACCCCCGGCCCTGGCCGTCGAAGCAGATGCCTTCGCCCTGACGCTCGCTCATCAGCGGAATGCCGACCATTTTGCCCCCGAACGCGTGCCACAGGGGCTTGCCCTTCGGGCGCACCCACAGCGAGGCGTTGTAGGGACTCCGAACGATAACACGACCGCCGTCCGGAGATACATCCCCCGCCACGGCAAAACCCCAGGGCAATGTCGCCACATGCTTCATCACAATCCGCGACCCCGTCGACTGCGGGTAGCCGGCCCAGTAGACTTTGCTGAACAGCTCCCGCTTCGAGATCACGTAAAGGTCCCCCGACTGCGGATCGACGAGTAGCGTCTCGGCATCGCGGGCCTCGTCAGGATAAGTCAGTTCGATCGTCTCGACCGGTCCAGCGTTCATCCGGCCAAACGGAGCCGACCGAGCCACCTTGGGCTCGGTGACACGGTAGACCCTCACCGAGGAATACTTGCCGGAATTGTCACCAATATCCCCGATGTACAGATAGTGCCGCTTCGCTTCCGGCCCCGGACCGATGGCAATATCCTCCCAATCCCGGGCCCGGGCGCCCGTCACCGTACACACCCCCAACAGTCTGCCTTTGGTATCGAGCGCATACAGACGCGCGCCGTCACCCGAATCGTTGTGCACCCAGAGCACCCCAGGATTCTGACGGCTTGCCACGATACCGGAAGCCTCGCGAATCAGATCGGTTTCCACGATGCCCACCTGCCGGCCCGGCGCGAACTCCTCGGACCAGGCCAGGGAACCGCACGAAAGATTCATCAGCGCACACAGGAATATCGCTACGGCGCAGACATAAGATCGATGAGTCATTGATCCTCCCAGTAGTGCAGTGATGCGCCCAGCCGCCGGCGCCGCTCAGCCAAACACGTTCTTGCGTCGCCGCAGTTCCGCGAAGACGCGCTCGGCCGGTGCCCCCGCCATCCCCAGTGTTTTCCCGATGGTAGCCTCGCCCGCGCGCAGAAAGATGTTCGTCGCCTTCTCCTGGGCAACCGTCGAAGGGACACTGGGCAGGCCTTTTCCGGCCGCCTCCTCAACCGCTTCCAACCGCCGGCCCAACGCCTCGTTGTCCGGATCGATCGTCAGGGCAAACGCGTAGTTCTCCGCCGTGTAGTCGTGCCCGCAGTAGACGAGCGTCTCGGCCGGCAACGCCGCGATCTTCGCTAGCGAACGCCACAACACCGACGCGTCGCATTCCATCGGCCGTCCACAGCCGCCCACGAATAACGTATCGCCCGTCCACACAACGCCAACCTCACCCGCCGCCCGCGGGCCAAGGTAGAAGCACACCGAACTGCGCGTGTGACCGGGCGTCCCCAGCACCGCAATCTCAACCGCGCCCACCGTGACCGTGTCACCATCGGCAACGACCCGGTCCGTGCCTTTGATCCGCTGCTGATCGGCGCTGACGACCTCGGAACCCGTCTCCGACTTCAGCGCCACTACGCCAGCCGTATGATCCCAATGGTGATGCGTCACCAGAATCGTCGTCAGCGTCAGACCCGCCCGCCCCAGCGCGTCCAGAACCAGCGCCGCATCCGCGGGGTCCACGACCAAAGCCTCGGAGCCCGCGTATCGATACACGTAGATGTAGTTGTCACCGCAACTCAGAACCGTCGTCGCATCCGCCATACCATACCCACCCGGATCACCTTACGCCGCCTCCACCGCCCCCCGGAACGTCGGTGGACTCTGCAGTACAAGCGCAGTGCCACGCAAAGCAAAGGTGCTTCACCTCATGGATGCTCGGACCGGCCCGGGCGATGCAGGGTCTCGGCCGGTCGTCAGCCCGAAAGTCGGGCCAGCGCCATGCAGTACCCGCGAACGAACTGCGTCTCCGGACTGTCGTCTGGGTCGTTCTCCTCAAGCTCACGTTCCCAGGTGTTCAGCACCTCGTTGGCAATGTCACCATCATAGAGTCCCTCACTCCGGAGGACCTCCGCATGGCGAAGCAACTCGCCGGAGAGCACCGCGACCAGTTTCTCCTCCCGGCTTCGCTTCGTCAGCCATTCGGCGATCAGCCGCAGTTCACCCCTTGCCCTGTCCGGGCAGAAGTCCTGCTTGTCCACCTCCACACTGACCTCCGGTTCCACAACGGTTGGCTTGTCCCCTCCGACTTTCTTCCTTACCGCAGCCTTCTTCTTTTTCGCCATGGTGCTCCCTTGCGAAACATCAAGATGCTCCGAAGTTGTCACGGCCCAATCACAGGCCGCCCGCGCGTTGCCGCTACGGGCCTCCGGGGCATTAGGGTCCTTCCGCAATGCCGGATTGGTTCTGACATCATCGCAATGTGAATCGCCGAAGCCTCTGAGTCAAGCGATTTCTCGGTAGACAATGGCGAAAGGGCATGAAGTCTGTCGGGCACGCGCCGTCAAGCAACTGCCATGGACCGCAAAATCCCGGCCGCAGGTCGTGACAAAACCGCCCTCTCGCTCGTGACCAACAAAAAGAGACGCCCGACTCCGCGTCGGGCGTCCCTCCTGATGGGGATACTCGTGTGTGTCGAATATCCCGGGCTGCGTGGCTTCTGACATGACCAGAGGAAGCCAAGTGGGTCGGCTCGGCCCAGGGTCAGAATCCGTACACGACCCTGAGTTGTTCGTTGGTCGGTATGCTCGTATACCATTCTCCGCGCGGCCCCACATACCAGGAGCCATCCCTGGTCAGCTTGACCGAAATTGTCGACCCGTTTGAGTTGGTCACCCATACGGTAATGATCGTTGGCGCGACCACGATCCGCGGGGTGCCCACGGTAATCGTCGGCAACGGATTCACGACGATATGCCTGCTGACCGGGCCATGCACAACGACATTCCGGGGGCAGGGGGTTCCCAGCCGGATGAGACGACGACGCCATGGGCTGGTGTACACCGTTCTCCGGTGGGGCGGGCCGATCCATCGACCGACGCTGGGACCCCGCGAGACAACGACGGACGGACGGTGGGATGGGCGGGCGGTCGCCGTCGTACCCGACAGCTCGCTCAAGGTTCCTGTCAGTACCGCACCCAGAACCATCATCGATACCATTCTCTGCCGCATCATCGTCCTACCCTTTCATTGATCCGTCACCACATCCAGTTGTCGTTTCACAACATCGAAGTCCGTCATCTCAAAGAACCTGGCCGTCTGTTTCCGGCCGTCTACTTAGTAAAGGCCGCCGCAAAGCCAAAAGTAACGCCCACATCGCCAAAGTCTCCCCCAATGAGGGGCCCAGAGATAGGCGCATAAAAAAAGAGGCGCCGCCAGGAGACAGGATCTCCTTGCGACGCCTCTTTCAATGGTCGGTGCAGGCCTAGGCCAAGCCTATTTCTTCTCAGCCTTCCGCTTGAACGTCAGAGTGCCCTTGGCCGTCGAATTCCGGTATCCATAGCTGTCTACATCGTAGACGGCCATCTTCATGGTATCGTTGTCCACCTTCGACTGGACCATTTCGCTCTTCTCGATCGTGCCGTCGAGCTTGGTCGTCTCCATGCTCAGGGCCGCCCCCGTGTAGTCGTCGCCCCACGTGCCCTTCGAGGTCCCGCCCTGGTTGTCGGCGCCAATCTGGATGATCTCCTCGCGCGAAGGCACAAACATGATCATGCCATGATACTTGAAATCACCCATCTTGAAGTCCACCAGGATGACGTGTTTGTCGAGGCCCCACTTGTACTCCAGCTCGATCGTCTGGCCATCATCGGTCGTGGCGACCCACTTGCCGGCCACCCACTCGTAACCGTATTCCACGATGAGATCGCCGAGACGCGATTGGGCACTGGCCGGGACCGCACTCACGAAAAGCAGGCTCAAACTCACCAAAAACAGACTCTTGATGCTCATACGTTCTCCTTTCACGCGTTAGAATAATTGCAGGGCGCCAGCCTATTAGGGTCAACCTTTCCAGGTTCCCGGACCGCGAGATTCGCCGGTCACTAATATAACAACCGACCCACGGCACGGCCCCTACAACAGCAACATTTTTTTGGGACCCGGCCGTCTGTCGGACCAGAGCCTTTGGCCTTGTGTGCCACCGAAGCCCGACCTATCATGGCGGTGTTCGCATATCTCCGGATCAATTCAGACAAAGGGAGTGAATGAATGGGTGCTAGCTGCGGTGCGAAAGCCATAGTCCTCTCGATAGTCCTCTCGGGCGCTGTCTCAGCCCGGGAAACCCCAACGCTCTGGCCCGGCCCTGCCTGGCAGCCCGCCACCGCCGCTCAGGTAGGCATGGATCAGGCCTTGCTGGAAAAAGCCCGCGATTATGCCCTCAAGGGCGAAGGCTCCGGCATGATCACCCGCCACGGACGCCTCGTCATGCGCTGGGGCGACCAGGACAAGACCTATGACCTCAAATCCTCCACCAAGGCCATCGGCGTCACCGCCGTCGGCCTGGCCCTGGCCGATGGCAAAATCTCCAGCCTCCACGAACCCGCCGCCAAATATCACCCCGAATTCGGCACACCCCCCGAGGCCAATGCGGAGAAGGGCTGGCTCCCCAAAATCACGCTCTTCCACCTCGCCACCCAGACCGCCGGATTCGACAAGAACGGCGGCTACACCGAGCTGCTCTTCGAACCGGGCACGAAGTGGTCCTACAGCGACGGAGGCCCCAACTGGCTCGCCGAATGCGTCACCTTCCTTTACGCCCGCGACCTGCAAGACCTCATGTTCGAACGCGTCTTCACACCTATCGGCATCGAGCGCGATGACCTGCGCTGGCGTGCCAACGCCTACCGCCCCAAGCAGATCAACGGCGTCGCCCGCCGCGAATTCGGCTCAGGCATCCACGCCAACGTCGACGCCATGGCCCGCATCGGCTACCTCTACCTCCGCCAGGGACGCTGGCAAGACCGCCGACTCATCCCCTCCGCTTTCGTCGACGCCGCCCGCTCCGTACCCTACGGCCTCCGCGGCCTGCCCGTCGTCAAGCCCGAAAGCTACGGAAACGCCTCCCACCACTACGGTCTGCTCTGGTGGAACAACGCCGATGCCGCCATGAAGAACGTCCCCCGCGACACCTACTGGTCATGGGGCCTCTACGACAGCCTCACCATCGTGATTCCGTCTCTGGACGTCGTCATCTCCCGCGCGGGCAAATCCCTCCCCCGAGGTTCCGACTCGGTCCCACACTACGCCCCCATCGAGCCCTTCATCGAGCCCATCGCCCAATCGGTAAAGGACCCGGGCCCCTGGCCCGGTGCGCCCTATCCCCCCAGCGAAATCATCCGCAAGGTCGAATGGGCGCCGCCCGAGACCATCACCCACGCCGCCGAAGGCAGCGACAACTGGCCCATCACCTGGGCCGACGACGACAACCTCTACACCGCCTATGGCGACGGCTGGGGCTTCGAACCCAAAACCGAAAAGAAGCTCAGCCTCGGCCTCGCCCGCCTCGCCGGTGGCCCGGAAGATTTCAAAGGGACCAACATCCGCAGCGAAACAGGCGAACGGGTAGGGCAGGGGGCCGCCGGCCCCAAAGCCAGCGGCATGCTCTGCATCGATGGCGTTCTCTATATGCTCGTCCGCAACACCGCCAACGCCCAGCTCGCTTGGTCAAACGACCACGCCAAAACCTGGCACTGGTCCGACTGGAAGTTCGATACCAGCTTCGGCGCGCCCACATTCCTGAACTTTGGCAAGGACTACGCCGGCGCCCGGGACGACTACGTCTACATCTACTCCACCGATAGCGACAGCGCCTACGAACCCTCCGACCGCATGGTCATGGCCCGCGTCCCCAAAGACCAGCTCCGCACGCGCCGGTCATACGAGTTCTTCGCCGGACTGACCCCCGATGGCCGCCCCCGCTGGACCGCTCGTCTCCGCGACCGGGCCGCCGTCTTCGTCAACCCGGCCTCATGCTACCGCTCGGGCATCAGCTACAACCCAGGCCTGAAGCGCTACCTCTGGTGTCAGATCCTCCCCTTCAGCACCGACAACCGCGGCCCCCGTTTCCAGGGCGGCTTCGGCATCTACGAAGCCCCCGAACCCTGGGGCCCCTGGCGCACCGTCTTCTACGCCGAAACGTGGGACACCGGCCCAGGCGAAACCGCCTCCTTCCCCACCAAGTGGATCACCCCCGACGGCCGAACCGCCCACCTCCTCTTCTCAGGAGACGACGCCTTCTCCCTCCGCCGCGTCCGTTTCCACCTCTGACAACCCTTGCGGCAAGCGCAACCCAAGGATAGTCTGGCACAGACGGGCAAGCAGTAAACATGCGCGGTAGGGCGTATTTGAGAGGTGCCACCATGCCCGAAACCGATCTGATCATCATGAGATTCAGGCAGATTCTCGTATGGGCTGGCGCGGGTTTGGTCGCTATCGTGCTGATCCTCCTGGCCCTCTCCGCCACCGACCGCTACCATCGCAAAAAGCCACCCCGCAACGACAAATAACCTCCAGCTGCCTCTAATCGGCCTTCTGATACACCCGCACGTAGTCGACCTCGAACCGCCCTGGAAACGCCGTCCCCGACGGATCGCCCCCGTTCGTCCCCCCAATAGCGAGATTCAAGAGAATGTAGTGCGGCTCCCGAAACGGATTGGCGCCATCGCGTGATTTGTTGATCGTCTTGCTCAGCTCGATCGTATTCAGCAATTGGTCATCAACGTACAGCTTGATACTCTCCTTGTCCCAATCCATGCGCCACACGTGGAATTTCGACGACCACTCCGGATCGCCGAACTCCGTGATCGGTTTCTTCAGATCGTCCCAGATCCCCACCCATCGCCGCGCGCCGCCCCAGCACGCGTTGGCCAGCAGCATCCCCCGGTAGTATTCCATGATGTCGATCTCGCCGCAAGCCGGCCAAGCCCGTGCCGAGCCCAGCGTCCAGAAGGCCGGCCACAGCCCCGCCCGCGTATCGATCCGCCCCCGCATCTCAAAACGCCCGTACGTCCAGCTATGCAACCCAGGCGTCTTCAGACACGCCGACGTATACTCGATGAACTCCCGGCTGCGCCGCCAGCTATTGCTGTTCGGATCATAGCCGGGATTGGGCTTCCGCTCCCGCCGCGCCTCGATAATCAACAATCCCCTCTCGCACCGCGCATTGTCCGGCTGGTACCACTGCAATTCCTCGTTCCGCACAAAGCCCCGTTCATAGACCCAGTTGTTCGGATCGGGCCGCCCGTCCTCATTAAACTCATCCGCCCAAACGAGCTTGTACTCCGCCGACTCACTCGCCCGCACCGGCAAGACACCAATCGCCATCGCGACGACAACAAGATATGCCACTTTCATAATGTTCCTTTCCATGCCGGGCTCAGAAGGGAACCTCGCACCCGGCCAACTCGTCGTCGACAAGACCATCCATCTCGGGGTTCGGGACCAGGAAGTAAGTCCACTCGCAACCCGGATCGGCATACTCGCTCAGCAGCAGGCGCATCGGCGCCCGCCCGCCCGCATTGTAGTCCGTCGGCTTCCAGAACCACGCCTCACACGTCAGTCCCCCCGGCCGAATCGTCTCATCCGTCGGCCCCAGCGTCAGAGATGCCGCATCGACGCGCAACAGCTTCATCGTCTCCTCGTCGAAACCTTCCTGCCGCTCGGGATTCAGGCAGAACAGCACCGGCCCCCGCATCACCGCCACCCGTCCGGCCTGACTCTTCCGCCCCTTGACCACCCGCCAGTTCATGGGCATGTGCAGTTCGATGGTGTCCCCGGCCCGCCACATCCGCGTCACCGTGCTGAAAGTGCCTCCGGTCGCCACTGTCTCGACCTCGCCCCCATTGATCGCGATCCGGGCGGTCTCGCACCAGCGGGGAATCCTTAGACAGACCGGGAAATGACACGGCCGCGAGGGATTCAGACGAACGACCACGTCTCCGGAATTGGGGTAATCCGTCTCCTGTCGAACCTCAAGAGACACGTCACCGGCCACCTTGAGCGTGGCGGACGATT
>Ga0272442_10008052_pt1 | contig 13474 bp, 7 predicted proteins | sample SSMForm2O_FD_200262 | JGI IMG/M metagenome (GOLD analysis project Ga0272442, IMG submission 200262) | Marine sediment archaeal communities from Little Sippewissett salt marsh, Falmouth, MA, United States - SSM-Form-2O | ecosystem: Environmental > Aquatic > Marine > Wetlands > Sediment ...
GTTGTACAGCGGCTCGTCCCGCTTTTTCATGGTGGACCAGATATGGCTGTCAACGCAGTCGAAAGCAAAGTAGAGATATTGCTTATCCCAGAGTATCCGCACCGCGGTTGGCTGTTTCGGCTCTCCGCTGTTTTTTGCGCTCAGCCTGATCGGTTCGGACGCTTTCCACACAGCTTCATCCAGCCTGCCGTCCACGTTGATCGCATGCTGTGTGCGCTTGATCGTATAGTGACGGGTCGCCGGTTCCGAGCCCGCAATGATCGGCGTATAATTCAAAAAAATCGCAAGAGCGGCCACTGCCGGCAGGATAACAGAGAGCTTCTTCATCAAAATGCCTCCTGGTGCTGAATTGAGATAATGTACTCTGAACAGTTGCTTTTCACCAAAGATAAATCGCGGCCCCTAAGTGGCAACTGAAATTTTTTGTCAGGGCAGCCGCATGAGGATTCGAAAGGCTTTTTTCAATCCGCCCCAGATGCTGTCGTCCTGGATATCCGGCTTGTTTTTGTTTTCATTGTATTCCTTCTGAGCGGTCTCTGCACTGGGGCCGAGCAGCTCTTTTTTTACCTGCATGCCTGTATCCTGGCAGAGCCATGTGGCAGTGCCGTGGCCCGCGCTGCCCGTATAGCCGACCAGGGGATGCTTTTTTTCCAGACTGGCGCCGCAGTAAGGGCAGTTATCCGCTTTTCCCATATTAAACCCGTGTTAGATATTCGAAAATCGATAATTAAACAGACGGTCATATCTCCGCATTCAGTGCCGCTTGATTTTTATTTCATTTCCTTTTCGGTCAGCCGTTTCCTGGCCGAAGAACGATCAAAGGTAGCATTCATTAATCGAAACTGAATCAGTTTACCGGACCTGCGGCTGAATAGTTTCACTTCCCTGCCAGCTCGATAACAGCGCCGCAGCCGCAGTCGACATAATCATCCCCCCACGCCTGGCGGAAAAGCTCCATTGCCTTGTCGCCGGTACAGTGAGTGGCGCCCACCTTCTTAACTCCCAGCTCCTTGAAAGTCCGGATGATCTCCTGGATTCTCTCTTGCCCGGCCTGGCCCAGGTGAAACCCGCCGAGTACCAGATAGATTTCCTTGTTGCAGACCTGCCTGGCTTTTCTGACGATCTGGTCGATACCGGGGTGAGAGCACCCGTTGACAACCACCAGGCCTTGCGGGGTGTCCAGGATAACAGACTGTTCGATAATGGCCTGGCCCATTTCTCCGGTAGAGTAAACGCCGTCGAAAAGAAGCTCCGGCCCGCTCAAGGTTTTGACCACCGCCCCCTGGTCTTTTACTCTCTGCTGGAAAGAGTCCGGAAACGACTGCGGCATACAGACCGTGACCGCCGGATTAGTCTTGAGGAAATTTTCCAGGCCGTTGGTATGGTCGCCGTGAAAGTGGCTCAGGGTCACCAGCTCGATTGCGCCGGGATCGATACCCAGTTTTTTCATGTTGGCGAGCAGGATATCACCGTTGCCGCCGGTATCGAAAAGGATGGTCTGGGCAAGGCCCTCGATCACGCAGGCAAAGCCCCAGCTCGTTTCCAGCTCTTTGTTGCACGGCTCGTTGTTGAACACCACGGTGAGCCGGAGGATAGAAGAGGCGCCTTGCGCAGGCCCGGCACAAAACTCCCGGGCCGAAAGACAAACCAGCACTGCGGCAGCGGCAATGATCGGAATTTTCATGGTTGGCCCCTTTGAAAGAAGGTGTTTGGCACTGCTTGTTCTTGAAACATCAAGGCAGCTTATGTTATTTCCCGCCCACGAGCAGGCGGTTTTTACCGGTCACTTTTGCGAGATCGCTCCGGCGAGCGAGCGGCGAAGTTCGAACAGGCGCTCGGCTGTCAGTTGGGTAAAGTGCAGTGTCGGCGCATCCGGGTCATCGGCCCAGGCGGCCAGTGCGCGGCGCACCCTGCTGCGGCTCCAGCCTTTTTTGGCTGCGAGCAGGTTGAGATATTCAACATCCTGCTGGGCGCGCCGCATGGCTTTGAGTCTCACACCGGGGAAAACACCGTCGAAAGTCTTGCCTGTGCGGGCGTATTCTCTGCCCCGGTAAATGATTGACAGGTTGTCCGGCCTGAACCAGTCGCCGCCGCTGAACACGTTCCAGCAGCCCATGGCCCCGGCTGTCCCGATGGCCCAGACAGTGAAAAAGTTCTCCTGATAGTTCAGCATCCGTCCGCTGATCCGGGTTTCCCCTCCGTAGCGCCAGTAGTTTTCTCCGGGAAGGCGGCGCATGCGGAATGCTGCCGTTGTCGCAAAGTCGAGAAGGCCGCTGCTGTTCCAGAGGTTGCACAGCCCGTCCCAGAGACCGCGGCTCATTTCCGGCTGGGAAACATCCGTGCGGTAATCAATCTTCACCCCGGGAGCTTCGGCGCGCTCGTAGCCTTTCCTGGTAAGGTCGAGGAAAAACCGGTTGGCCTCGTAGTCATCATAGTCCACCGGTTCGTCCAGCAGCCAGAACGAGCTTCCCCTGATCCCCCCGCGCATCCCGAAAAAATTGGTCTTGTAGTAGTACTTGTTGTTCAGGTAAATCTGAAAATTGGTCCCGAAATAGCCTTTGTCCTTGAAATGTTTGAACATCTGGCCGACCACCGAGATGAAGCCCTGCTTGTAATCCTCGTCGAACGCCTCATCCAGCGGCCTGGAAATTTTGGCCCATTCGGCGAACTCTTCACGGGTGATAACCTCCCGGTAGTCCGCGTAATGGTCTTTAATAGACATGGGCCAGTTCTCATGTATCGGCAGGTAAATCTGCGATACCGGCACGCCCGCTCCCGGGCCGCGGTATCCCATCCGGGAGGTGAACGCTTTGCCGTTCAAATATTTGCCGTACCGGCTGTCCCATTCTTTCCATGATTTGACAGCAGTGTTCCTCCCGCTTCCTTCCAGCTCGGGCGCGTTTCCATCCGGGACATCGCCGGACTGGCCGTAGGGCAGGACGTTCAGCGTGGTGCGATGAGCGTGCGCCACCTGGTTGAAATGAAGCTCTATTTTGTCGTAGCGCTCCTTTTCCGCCTCCCTGGTTACTTTCGAAAAGCCGGATATGCCGGTATGGTAGCCGTTGAGCTCCACCGGCCAGGTTATTTCATCCGGCAGCCGGATTGGGAGCACCTCGAGCGTCAGATTGATCACTGCCGGCTGCGACAGCTCCCTGGCAGTGACAGTGATCCGGCCCCGGTAAGTGCCTGCTGCGGTTTTGGGAGGCACGAAAAGATCGATCCAGACCGACTGCCAGTGCTGGTCACCGCCGATGTTGTCGCCGCTGGGCAGGCTGAAACCGCTCCGGAAAGGTTTTTCCAGCGGAAGGCAGGCGTCGCCGTGCCAGGCGGGCTTGTGGCCTTTGTCCACGATCAGCTCCCAGGGCCCGGTAAGCTCCTCCCGGCGCGGTACTACATCGAGGTACCAGAGCCTGTAAAGAGAAAGATTGTCCTGCGCCCTGATCCTGCCGCCGGGACCCGAGAGATCGCCGGCAGTGATTTTCACGCCGCTCAGTGTGCCCTCGTTCACCCGGCCGAGAAGGAGCTGGAAAGCGACAACTTCCCCGCGCGCTGCCTCGATGCTCACAGTTTTTGATGCGGATGACCACACCTGGTTTTCGAGCCTGTAGTTTCCAGCAGGCTGGTAATTCTGTGCATCCAGCAGGATCGAGCCGGTGATCGGGTCCACTTTGCACAGGTCCGCGCAGGCCCAGATTTCGAGAAGGTCGTCTACTACCACTCTGGAAGGTGTTCCCCCGGCTTGCCGTGAGCGTGCAGGGGGCAACTCTGCGGAGGGGATTTCAGGAATGGTCAGCTCTGCCTGGGAGACAGGCCCGGGGTTTCCGGCCTCGTCTGTGGCCCGGATCCCGAGGTGATATGCGCCGGGGGGCAGGGTGAATATTCTGATACGCTGGCTCGCGCCGGGCTGAGCTGGTGCGGGAACGGCCCAGAGCGGGATTCTTTCGAGGCTGTTCCAGGCGCTTTCCTCGATTCGCCCGGAGCTGACACGCATTTCATAGCCCAGTGCAGGCCCGCCGCTGTTGCCGTCATCAGCCGGGGCGGTGAAAGCCACGGTCACCGAGGGGGCATAGGGCTGGGTCTCGACCACATCGATCGGCCCGAGCCCGCCCGGCGGTGTCCGGTCGGCTGCCCCGCCCTCCACTTCCAGGTAAGGGCGCAGGGCGGGATCCTGGATGTCTTTCGTATAGACGTAAATATCCTGCGAGCGGTCGTAGCGGTAGGGCCTTCCGCTGCCTTTGAGGCTGTAGGCCTCGGCCGCCTGCCCCTTGTCGTCAGTGAGCACGAGGCCCTCGGCAAGCCCTGCCGCCAGAGATTCGACAAGTTTCGGATCGAGCGGGAGGCGAAGGTGAAGGATGCGGCCGCTGTCGACTTCTTTTTTCTCGATCGAGCCCGGCTGTGCATGACTGTAGCGTGCGTCGGGATGGGCCCAGCTTACGCTGTGAATCCTGCTCCCCGGCCAGGACCAGTAGTTTTCGCAGCCCGGAGCTTTGCCTTTGGATGGCTCTCGCGCCCAGTTCCAGCTTGCCCCACCGCGGCCTCTCTGGCCGTTGAGCCCGGCGCCTTCATCCCAGCCTGAAAGCACTGTGCACAGGCCGACAGCATAAAGATCTCCGCGGGCGAGGAAAATGTTCAGCCAGGCGCGCGACACGCTCCAGCCGCGGATTTTTTCGGTGTCGAAACCCATCAGGTAAGCCTTGGTTTCAAACCCCGACCAGTTCTGGTTCTGGCGTACCGGTACGGTTACCGATGCCCCGCTGTTGTCCCTGAAATGCCCCCGTTCGCTGGAGACACCGGAATCCGTGGTCACAGGAATTTTTGCTGTGCCGGCAGAAAGGTATATCGGAAAAACCAGCAGAAAAAGAACCAACAGGAATCGGCGCATTGAATCGATCCTCCTTGCCACAGATGATAAAAATTTTCACTCTCGGGTCGAGTAAAAAATTTTCGAGCAGGTGGAGCTATGCCGGGCCGAGCTGGAAAGCCTTCTGAATCAAGTTTTTCATTTCAGCTACGGTCCGGGGGTGCTGCCCCACCACGTTGGTTTTTTCGCCCGGGTCTTTTTCCAGATCGTGGAGCGCAGGCCCCAGGCCGGGATCGTTCTCCCAGACATTCTGGAAGTAATGCCATTTCAACGTGTGCACGGAGCCGAAATTCTTGAACCCGGTAATTACATGCTTGTGAATCTCGCTGCTGGCCCCGGTCACCAACTCCCACATGTTCCGGCCGTCAGTGTTTGTATAGCCCTCGACCCCGAGAAGATGCAGAAATGTGGGCATGAAATCCAGGTGGCTTGTCAGGGCCGAGATACGTTTCCCGCCGGGACTCTCGTCCGGGTGCCTGATTATCAGCGGTACGCGGGCCACGCAGGAATTGAGCAGCCTGGCCTGTTTCTGGATACAGCCCTGCTCTCCCAGGTGAGTGCCGTGATCCGTGCTGAAAGCGATAATCGTGTTGTCCCACAGGCCCAGGCGCTTTACCTGATCGATCAGCTGGCCGATACAGTGATCGGTGAAACTCACCTCGGCTGAATAAAGGTCGATCAGGATGGGGATGTCCTCCTGGCGTACGTCTTTGTGGTCAACGCCGTAGCCGAAAATATACCGCTGGCGGGGATAGTTGTCGCGGTACATTTTCTGGAACCTGGGCGGGGCGTCCCACGGCTCGTGGGGATCGAACATGTCGATAAAGAGCATGAACGGGCCGTCGTTGTCCTTGTTCTGCTCCAGCCACCCGGCTGCGGCCCGGCAGGAGCGGGCGCAGAAATAATCTTCTTCTCCGGTGCGGTGCTGCGTATTGAGCACGTACTGGGTAATCCTTTGGCGAAAGTTATCGTTGAGCAGGTGCTCGGGAGCGTAGTCCTCCGGTTTCACCATTTCGCGGGGGCCGCTCCTGAAAGGATCGCTCTCCTGGCCTCGGATCCATTCCCAGCTGTCGAAACCGTGGTGGAAATTCATTCCCGGCTTGAAATGGTGGTAGGTGTCCACGATAAAGCCCGTGGTAAGGCCGGCCTTACTGAGAACTTGAGCGAAAGTAACCTCGTTCTCGGCGAGCGGGTGCCATTTTACTTTTTCCGGAAGGATGCTTTTCCCGGTGTGCATCACGCGCCTTGCCGGAATGGTCGGCAGGCCGTCGGCGTAGCAGTTTTCGAAATAGACTCCATCCGCAGCCAGGGCGTCGAGATTGGGAGTGCGGATACGCCGGTTGCCGTTGAATTGAAGGTAGTCCCAGCGGAAAGTATCGGCGATAATCACGATCAGGTTCTTGCCGTTGGGTTTGGAAACTTCAATTTCCTGTGGCAGTTTTTCCCTGGTGAGAGGCCCGGTGAACTCCGGCCCTTTTTCCTGTTGGCCTGTTGATTTACAGCCAACCGCCGCTGTCGCTCCGAGCCCGGCCAGCGAGCCCATGAAATTTCTCCGTGAGAGCTTGGATTCCCGGCTGTTCATTTTAAGCATGCCTCCCTACTTGAGCAGCTGAATTGGTGGATATGCAGTGCAAATGTCTGGCAGCAAGAATTCCGGCCGGAATGAAATCCGGATGTGAATTTCTTTGGGGAACATGTTAAAACCGGATTGCGGGGCGTTTCACCGGAAAGGAGATACAAGGGCTGGAGAAACGCCGTAATCGGATAAAGGCAGTATTTGCTTTCCTCGACTATTATAGCTCAGCGGCCCGTTTTATGCTATGATTTCATTTTCGAGTGGAGGCTCGTGCGCGTTCGCAATGTATTACCTGAATGCGGCTGAAATCCCGCTGTAAAAATAGCTGCCTTCCACTTTCGCCCCTTCGACAAAACCGTAGATTGCGGGATCGGAGTTGAAAATGTTGTTGATTCCGATAAATGTCTCGAGATTTTTCGACAGTTTTTTCGCTGCATAACAATGCCAGAAAGTATAGCTTTCGGTTTCCACGGTTTCCGATACCCGCTGGCTGCCCGCACTGACCGCCCTGAGATTGGCTTTGAGACCGAGGCGTTTATGCTCATAGGAGAATTTGAGATTATTGAGAAAACCGGGCCTTTCGAAAATCCTTTCTCCTGTGACCTTGTCCTCTGTGTCCAGAATAGTAGCCTCCTCGGAGACAGCGAAGCCCTTGGGAAGGCGGACCGCTGCGCTGATTTCGACTCCCTGGGTCAGCGCCTCTTCGATATTTCTATACTCGAAAACAGGCAGAATGGAGGGCTTTTTCCCTCCGCTGGTGACTGTCCCGGTCTGAAAGAGGCCGATCATATCTTCCAGGTCGTTTCTGAAAAACCTTATTTCAGCAGAGAAATTCCCTGATCCACCTTCTGCGCCTATCTCGAAACTTCTCGATGTCTCCGAATCCAGATCCGGATTGGCGTGGACCACATTTTTTTTGGTGTTCTGGTCGATGTAGAGCTCAAAGATTGTCGGAGCCCGGAAACCCTCGCCGTAAGAGCCTTTGATACGGAAATTGCCGTTCACTGTAAAAGTTGCGCTTAACTTGGGACTGAACTCCGAGCCGAAATCCGAGTGGCTGTCGTACCTTGCCCCGAGAACGAGCAGCAACGGATCACTCACCTGTATTTCATCCTGAAGGAAAATAGCGCTGTTGTCCACGTCGTTATCAGTGAAGTTATCCTTTCTGCTTTCATAGCGGTATTCGGCGCCCATTGTGAGAAGATGCCTGTTGAGAAGTATGCCGCTGATACGTCCCTCCATTTGGTTTAAATCCTGCTTGAGATGGAATATATCATGGGACCCGGTCAGCGGGTTTTCCCAGGACCCCGGGCCAAGCGGTTTTTCCTCGATATCGGTTTCGAATCGAGAATGATATTCCCTGAGCATAATTTCCGAGTGTCTCCAGAAATTTCTCGTGTATTCAACGAAAAAAGAGCTTCTCTGCGAATCCGCGATCCTGTTTGCATCTCCCCAGCCGAAAGTCCTGTAACCGTCCTGCCTGTTTTCCGAATAGTCCAGCCCGCCTGTAATGCCCTGGTTCGGTGTCAGGTCGAGAAAAAGATTCCCGCTTCCGGATACAATACGCTTGTAATCCCCATCCGTGATCACGGTGCTTTTGTCCCTGTTGTAACCGTCCCTGCGGTTGAACGCCCCGGCGAACGAATAGCCAACTCTGCCGGCTTTACCGATCAGGTCGCCCTTGATCAGAGGGTTTTCCGCTTCTCCGTACCTGCTTTGGCCGTAACGCAGCGAAACTCCTCCAGTGACTGCCTCACGCGGCTTTTGGGTGATTACGTTGATCACCCCGCCAACTGCATCGCTGCCGTAAAGAGCGGAGCTGGGTCCACGCACGATCTCGATCCGTTCGATCATGATGTTGGCCAGGCTGCTTAGATCGAGAGTGTTGCGAAATCCGCTTAAAACTCTTCTGCCATCGATCATGACCAGGGTGTGATTGGCTCTCAGGCCCCGCAGGCTGGCTATCCTTGATCTGCCGGTTGCTGCCTGAATAGAAAGGCCCTTGGCTTCCGTAAGCGCCTCGGCAACCGTTTCAGCGCCCATTTCACTCATTTCTTCATCCGAAACCACCTCCACTGCGGCAGGCACGTTTTCGACAACCTTTTCGGTCAATGTCGCGGTCACCACCACCGGACTCAGGTCGAAAATCCTGGATTTGAGCATAAAATCAAGCACGACTTCCTCGTTCTGAATTACAGTAATTTTTTCGCTCCGTGTTTCATATCCTGTCATCCGGGCTGTGACCACATATTCTCCTGCCGGAATGTTTGCGAGCTGGTAATGCCCGTGCTCGGAGGCTGTCAAACCGCGTTTGATACTGTCAACAGTGACCTGTGCTCCCTTGAGTCTCTCGCCCCGCTCGGATTTAACTGTTCCGCTGATTTCTCCGAATTCCTCTGCCAGTAGAGTGGATGAGCAGCAGCTCAGCAGCATAATTAAAATAGACAATAAACGGCTCATTATTGATCACTTCCTTTATGGTGTCTGCATAAGGTGTCGGTAATTCTCCAGGATTGTCTTGTTTCTCGCCGCTTTCAAACCTTTCAAGTATACACAGAGTTCTTATCCGGGTTTTTCATGTCCATGGATGAGTGTTTTGTAGAGCTTATTTATTTAGAAAGTTAATCTATCTCATAATAGATATTCTTCAAGCTGTTTTATGTTTTAATAGATAATATTTAAGATGAAATGCCATTAAAAACAATTCCGACCCACAAGCGATGGGCCTTTTTATGAGGTAATCTCAGGCGCACTGCTTCTGTGGAATTGGAATTGAAGAAAAATACTGTTTTAAAATGGAATGAACTACCCCGCGGCAGAGCCGCGAGGAATTCTTCGATTAAAGATATCCCCTGTTTTTGTTACTACTCGCTGCCTCCTGCTCCAAAACCAAAGAAATTCAGGTTGAGTATGTCCTGGCCCTGGAGTTCAACAGAGTGAGTGGACGGACTGAACACCTGGAACAGGGGGATTGGCACAACGATAACCGTATAATTCCCATCCGGCACTGCAAACGAGTACAAGCCGCCGGCGTCTGTGACGGTTCCGGCCTCCTTATCCCCGATCAGCAACACCTGTACATTGCCTAAAGGTTGGACCGAGCATAAAACCATCCCGCCAATAACATGAAGGTCAGGGGGCGTTGCACCAATGGGTATGGCCTGTATGTCTTGAGTTAGCGAGTCACCAAGCATGTGAACTGATAGGCTCAAAGGGTCAAACGTGTAATTCTCCAAAGTGGGCATTATAACGTAAGGGGCATTAAACAGGCTGTCAACATGGTACATACCCTGTGAGTCGGTGACAACTGTCGTATCCACTCCCTCGCCTCTCACATTGATTGAAACACCTTCCAGAGCGAGATCACCTTCCACTACCCGGCCGCTGAGCGTAAATGCAGCATAGGTTGCCTGCATGTCCGGCAGTGTTACCGAGTCGCCGTTTACAACAGCCTCAAACTCTGAAGGTTCGAACGTGTAATAATAGCTCTTCAGAATAGGCTTCACTTTGTACTTGCTGTCATTAAGGCCGTCAAATCTGTAATAACCATCCGAGTTCGTCGTAGTTTGGAGCCATTCATAGCCACCTTCACAAACCATTAGCACCCCTGCCACACCCTGGTCATTCTCCACCACCCGACCCGTGATAGGAAAACTATCCGGCAGCGACAGCTCCCCGTTAATGATATGCAGCAAAAGAGCCGTGGCGTCCCAAATGCCGTATTCACCGTCATCTGTGTAGTCTGCCACAGGGCTCTCCGGGCCGTCCCGACCCAATAACAACAAGGCCACCACGTCCACGATATTTACATTACCGTCCCTGTTGATATCCTGCTTGTAAATGTCTTCCTCAGGTTCCTCATCTTTGTCAAGGGGGATCTGTGCGCTAAGATTAGCCGCTGTGAAAAGAAAGATAAGTGCGGTGAATAACGTAAAAATTTTTAGAAATTCTTTAAGGTAATGATTGAACATTTTTTCTCTCTCCCGGGTGTTATGCGGCTTGAATACATTCCATTTTATGCTTGAACAGAGACTGGAAGATCGTTGCTACAGTGAGACAATTCTACCAAAATTCCGGTAAAGTTGTGATTAAATAGCTGAGTCATTAAGACTCACTGGGTAAAAGCGAGCTCAAAAAGAGAGCAGGATTCAATGAAAAAACACTTGGAGGGTCTGCTTTATTTTAATTAGCCGGATTTTTAATGTCAATCATTTAGTAAAAACCTGCATGGCAAGCTCGCAATTTTACACCCTGAAAAGAAATCCCGGCTGTTACCCAGCCGGGATTTCTGCAAGATGCCTGGATTCGCCAGGCTGCCGAGCTGAATCATACAGGTCAGGCAGTGGTGATATTATCCCATTGGATGCCCACTTTTTTCAGCGCATAGCCTACCTCGCGCAGGTAATCCCCGTAGCAGGCCATCCAGTGAAAGCCCTGCATGTCTTCCAGCAGCCTGCGCCAGTCGCCCTCGATCTCGACATCCAACTGCGAGCGGCAGATATCGTAGAACGGGTGGTCGATGATTTTCCCCCTGAAGCCCAGCCATTTTTCGGAGGTGAAACTGGGACAGAGGTTTGTGACCACCTGGCCTTTTCGCATATTGACCTTGGGCGCTGCGCCGTAATCCGACTCGAAATGGGTGTGGATTTCCACCGGCTCCAGGTCGCGGCCGTTCATTCTCCGGGGAGCGGTGCAATGGGCGATTGTGACTACCCCGTCGTGGGGGTGGGTCGGGTCCTGAAGGAAAGACGGCTTGCCGGAGATATAATGCAGAAGGATGCCCGAGGGGATCACCACGAAATCGCTCTCGCAGAAAGCGAGCAGGCCCTCGTCGTTGATCAGGCTCAGGCACATGCAGGCCGTGGTCCGGGCGATCGGGATGACCGTTGACATGCAGCCGCTGATCGTGAACGCCGCTGCGCCGGCCTGGTCCATCAGGTCCCTGAACACCTTGGTCAGCACGAATGCATTGACCAGGAATTTCTTGTCCGTGTGAAGGGAAACGCCTTTTTGCGCAAGATATTGATCCGTCTGCTGCCGTGCAGCGTCGACACATTTTTTATCGGAGAGCGCTTTCTTGACCAGCGGCTCGAGCTCCGGGTAGGGAATTTCACTGATATCGAGTTTCCAGATCTCGCGCGCGGTTTGAGGGCCGAACTTGCTGCCTTCGCCCCAGCCACCGGCGCGTCCGACAGCCACTATTTTCGTTCCCAGGGTGTTTTTCAGCCCGTGGAGCGCGCGCAGCCGCCAGAGCAGCTCGCCATAGTCATCCACCACAATATCCCAGACATCCATGTTTTCTTCCCTGTACTGGTCCGATTGCTTGCGCAGGAAACGCGGATGGGCGATCTCGTACCAGAGGTAAGCCGGTCCGGACTTGTGCCGAAGGAACATCACGCTGTTTTTGCCCCCTGCAGCAAGGGCCTCGATCCATTCCCGGCCTCCGCCGGCTGCATAGATCAGGATAGCGTCGCAGTCCGCGCGGGCTGCTGCGGCGGCCTGCTCGGCGCCAGTCACTTTGGTTACGGGAAGAACCTCGAATGCAAAGTCCGCGCCCGAGGCCAGGTTTTTCAGCTCCTGGGCAATCTTCCCGGCTTCCGCATCCGCATCCCCCTCGGTGTGAATCCCGCCCCAGGGCCGCCAGCTCGCGGCTTCCTTTCTCTGGTAAATAGAGTAAACCAGGACCGGTTTGACCCTTAAGGGAGACCCGTGTTTCAAGACCGCTGTACCAACCGGGTTCGCCCGGGCAGTGACGGCATTCGACATCTGCATGGACAGCGCCCCCATGCCGGTGGCTCCGAGACTGGTTACTTTGAGAAAATCACGCCGATTCAGGTTGTTGTCCATTGAAGAGCTCCTTTGCGGGGATTTCCAGGGCCAGATTCCAAATAGCTTACATGAAAAAAGAAAGTTTTTAATGGCTGCCCGGACAGAAAAATCCGGCTTGTCCCAGACGAACATTTAAAAGCAGCAGCGGGCGCGGCAGAGTCGCCGCAGAGCATGTTCGTTTGTGATTCGATTGAGCAACTCGATCAGGGGAATAGACAGGATTTCCAATCTCGGAGAAATTTAAGGTATTGACAGAGGATTATCAAGCAACAGCAACAGCATCGTGGCTGAAGGCAGGATGTTTCATGACAGTCTTACAAAGTTTGCGCTGACCGGCGGACCGTTTACTTGCCGCTGAATGCGGAAAGCTCGATCTGGCCGTATTTCACCAGGCCGCCGCTGATCTCTTTGATCGGGTCGCTGACAATCAGAAACTGGAGAGCTATGAAGTAAGGGATCAGCCTGGGCACCTGGTCGCTGAAATACAGAGGATGGAGAATCTGTTGCTGCTGCTGCTCTTCGCCGCTGAACCGGCTGCTGATAAGCAGATTGGCAATATCTTCGGCATCGCTCAGACTCGGTGCCTCGAACATTCCTTTGATCCCGTCCAGGCTGGTAACCGTTTCGACCCGGTCTGCAATATCCAGCACGTCGCTGAGATCCTCCGGCTTTTCCACCAGGCGCTTGATATTGTCCAGGCCCAGTATGGAACCCGCTTTATCTTTCACTGCTGCTTCCAACTCGTCGTCTTCTTCCTCTTCCTCGCCGGTGTCCGGTTTCAGGTACTCGCAGGTGAGGGAATTCCCGGCCAGCTCGATCTGTTCGCTTTCCTCTGCTTTCAGCCAGTCGATCAGCAGCATCTGGTTCTGCCCGACTATCTTTTCCGCCATCTCCGAGAAAACCGTGTAATACTCGACCAGCTCCAGAACCTGCAGTTGTTGTTTTTCACCGTTCCGGTCCACGGTAAATATCTGCTGCACGTTCTGCCCGAGCGGATCGGTGAGAATATGGGTCTGGCTGGAGGCGCCGGTTTCGGGGGCAGTAATCGTTTCCACGATCCATAAAGCTCCGTTTTCCTCCCCGGTGACCTCGATCTCGATTTCCCGGGTTACTTTTGGCTCTTCTTCCCCGGTGACAATTTGATATTTCACACGGTCACCCACTTTGATATCCGGGCCGAAACGAAACTTTGCGGTGATATGGAATGT
>Ga0272442_10008053_pt1 | contig 13473 bp, 10 predicted proteins | sample SSMForm2O_FD_200262 | JGI IMG/M metagenome (GOLD analysis project Ga0272442, IMG submission 200262) | Marine sediment archaeal communities from Little Sippewissett salt marsh, Falmouth, MA, United States - SSM-Form-2O | ecosystem: Environmental > Aquatic > Marine > Wetlands > Sediment ...
CGTTGCTGTGCTCTCGCGACGCCAGAACCTGATATGAGGTGACACGCGGTGCTAAGCGGAATCGATTACTTCGTCGTGGTGGCGTATCTGATCGGTATCATGCTCCTCGGGCTCTACTTCCGCAAATTCGTCCATTCCTCCAAAGACTTCTTCCTCGCCGGTAAGGCGCTGCCCTTCTGGGCCATTGGCATGTCTATCGTCGTCTCGGATATCGGGGCCCAGGATTTCGTCGGGATATCGGGGCAGGCCTACCGGTACGGCATCGCGGTGGGGAATTTCGACTGGATCGGCTCGGTGCCCGCCATGCTGCTGGCTGCGTTTATTTTCATCCCTTACTTTTGGAAGGCGGGCGTCTACACGATCCCCGAATACCTGGGCCGGCGCTATAATGACGGTGTCCGCACGCTGGCTTCGCTGACCTGGATCGTCTTTTTCGCCTTCAACCTCGGGGTTGTATTCTGGGCCAGCGCCAAGCTGCTCAACACACTCATGGGCTGGCCCCACTGGCTCTCGATCATCCTGACTGCCAGTGTGGTGGGCCTGTACACCCTGATGGGCGGGCTGGCGGCGGTCGTGATGACCGACGTGATCCAGATGGTGATCATGTTCATCGGCGGCGCCGCGGTCGTATTCCTGGGTTTTCACGAGGTGGGCGGCTGGAGCGGCATGATCGACAAACTTGCCGTAGCGCGCGAGAATCACCAGAGTTACCTCGAGTTGATGCAGCCGGTGGACACGCAGACCCCATATCCCTGGACGGGAATCCTGTTCGGCCTGACCTTCGTCATGGCCAACGCCTATATGATCGGCAATCAGGCGGTTGTGCAGCGCTGCCTGGCCGCCAAGAACGAATGGCACGCCAAAGCCAGCATGATCTGGGCAGCCTTTCTCAAGATGTTCATCCCCGTCTTTGTTCTGTTCCCGGGGCTGATGGCGATCGCTTTCCACCCCGGGCTCGAAGACGGTGACGATGCTTTCCCGATATTGATCGCCAAGCTTCTCCCTGCGGGATTGGGGGGTCTGATGTTCGCGGCGTTGCTCGCTGGGCTGATGTCCAGCATCGACTCGATGGTGAACTCCACCGCGACGCTTTGGACCAGGGACATCTACCAGAGGTACGTGTCCCGAAACGCCACGGATGCCCACTATCTGTTCGTCGGAAAGATCGCGACGGTGGCTCTGCTGCTGTTTGGCGTGCTGACCTCCAAGGTGAGCGAGCATTTCGAGGGGCTCTACGTGGCCATCCAGACTTTCCTGTCGTTCTTCCAAGGCCCGATCTTTTCGATCCTGTTGCTGGGCATCTTCTGGAAACGTGCGACCCAATGGGGCGGCCTGGTCGGCCTCGTCGGCGGGATCACGGTATCGGGGCTGCTTTTTGCGTTCCAAGGGACGCTGTTCACTATCCAGGATCCATTCCTGTACGTTTCATGGTGGTCGTTTGTCGCCGGATTAGTTTTGACCATCACGGTGAGTCTGTTTACCCAGCCACATCCCCGCCGGCGCTTGGAGGGATTGGTGTTTGGCCTGGCGAGCAAGAGCTAGGGCAGTGCAACCGGAGATAGGACGATGTTGAATTTCAACTGGCTCTCAGGTGTCTCCATGGAGACGGCCAAGTGGATCTTCCTGTTGTTGTTCGTTGCTATCGGTGTGGTGGTCTGTTTCATTCCCAGCGACTATGTTTTCCAAGGTGTTGAAAAGCGTCACTGGTGGCTCGATCTCCGGCTTTGGGCTCTTGCGACGTTGGCCTCCATCTTCGTGACCTACTATATCTTTTAGCCGGCAGGTTCGAATCATGACGGAACAGAACGGTCAACACATCCAGATGGGCAAGATCAACAGAGCCCTTGGTCTATTTCTGCTGTGCTTTGCCGGCGTTGTTCTGGTTGCGGTGTTCTTCACGGATACGCTTATCGGCAAGATGACAAACCTGGTCGCTGGCCTTATCCTGGCCGGGATCGGCGCGGTCATGATTCTCAAGTCGGGGGGCAAATCGGATTCGCCTTGATCCGAGGCGCATGACTCAGTCGGCAAGTGTGACGGCCTGGCCGGTGCGGGCGGATTCGTAGGCCGCATCGACGATTTCCAGAACCACCTGTCCCTCGGCCAGACCCGGAGTTGGCTGCTTCCTCCTGCGAACGCAGTCGACGAAGTGGGCCATCTGTCGCGTGTAGATGACTTGGTCGCAGTGCTCCTGTCGCTCAGGGAACGGCGGGGCGGTTTTCTGCACTTGTTCTCCATCGACGGTCTTGACGGTTGTCGGGAAGAGGCTGGCGTAACCCTTGGCTGCCCATATCCGGCTGGCTGCCTCGGGGCCCTCGACGTGGGGGTGCCACCAGCCGCTCTCAATCACTGACGTGGCGCCGCTGTCCCAGGTAATCACGATGATCCCCGTGTCGTCGACGTCGTAGTCGCCATAGTATGTGCCGATCCGCGCGTAGACCTGGGCTGGTTTCGGATCGCCAAGAATATATCGAATGGTATCGATGGCGTGGACACCCATATCGGCCAGCGCTCCACCGCCGGCCAAGTCCTTTTGAATGAACCAGCCGGACGGTCCCCAATTCTCATGGATGCCGTAACCTCTCGTCTTCACTACCTGGCCGATCCGACCCGATTGGACCACGTCCCGAATGTACTCGGCCTCCATGTCGAAGCGCCACATGTGGCCCACCATGACCAGGCAGCCGGACTTCTCGCTGGCGGCGATGATCTCTCGTCCTTCGGCCGCGCTGACTGCCATAGGCTTTTCGATGAAGACGTCCTTGCCGAACTCCAGGAAGACCTTGGCATAGCCGGCGTGATACTTGTTGGGCACACCAAGCACGACAGCATCGAGATCCTCCCTCTTGGCCAGCTCCAGGGCGATGGTGCAGACTTCCGGTATCTCATAGTGTCGCGCGAACTCCTTGGCGATGTCCTCCTTGCGGTCGCAAACCACTTTGATCTCCACGCCGTCTTGTTCGCGCAGTCCCCGCGCGTGGTAATGGCCGATGTAGCCTGCGCCGATCAGGGCGACGTTGACCTTCCGCTTTGCACCTTCCGTCATGTCAAGTCACCGGCGTTGTCGTAGATCTTCTGGATCGCTTCCAGCATCACATCCATGTCCGCCTTCGTTCCCATCAAGACGTTGTGATGAAGACAGACCGAGCCTTCTTCGTAGACGCGGGTGCATACCGGCAGGTCGAATCGCTGCGGATCGAGCCGCTCATAATGCGCATTGCTCAGCTTGTGCCGCCAGGGTTTCGTGTATGGCGTATACAAAGAGCACGCGTTCAGAGGCTCGTAGGAGGCCTCCACCGGGCATCCCAACTCGGCCGCCAGGGCCTCGTGGAAGGTCTTGGCGGGCAGACCCATGAATTCATCATGCTGGTAGCGAAAGGCAAAGTTGAAATACGCCTCGGCTGTTTCACGTTCGTCCCGGCGTATCGGCATCACGCCCGGGATCTGCGCGAGCTGCCCGTTGAAGTATATCGCATTCTCGTCGCGAATCTTGTTCTGCTCGGGCAGACGCCGCAACTGTTCCAGAAGCACCGCCGCCTGGAAATCCGTAATGCGGTAGTTGCCCGACTGAATGAAGTTGCCCTCGTCGCCATAGATACCCGCGCCTTTGTCCGCCTCAGCGTCGTCTTCCGGCCGGCGGCCGCAGTTGCGCAGGGCATCCAGTTTCTCCCAAAGGTCCGCGTCGCTGGTTGTCAGGGCGCCCCCCTCACCGGCCGTCATTAGCTTCGAGAGTTGGAAGCTGAAGCTGCCGATGTGCCCGAGACTGCCGGCGCGCTTGTCTTTCCACTGCCCCCCGTGTTTGTGGGCACAGTCCTCGATCACCCACAGGTCGTGCTTCTTCGCGATGGGCATGATGACGTCCATATCGGCGAAGCTGCCATACAGATGCACGGGAACGATCGCCCGCGTGCGCGGCGTGATGGCCTCTTCCATCTTCGCTGGGTCGATGCACCACGTATCCTCGGTGACATCCACCAGAACGGGTACGGCGTTGATATCCAGGGCCGCGGCCGCTGTGGCCTGCCATGTCAGCCCTGGGACGATGACCTCGTCGCCGTATCCGATCCCGCAGGCCTCCAACGCCAACTGGAGCGTCGCGGTACCGTTGACTGCCGATAGGGCATACTGGGTCCCCACGAACTCCGCAAACGCCTCGTTGAACTCCTTTTCCTTGGGTCCGTTGTAAGACCAGATACCGCTGTGCAGCACCTCCAGGAGGCCCTTCTCTTCCCGCTCGTCCCACACCGGCCACTTGGGCCAGGGGTTTGTCTTTACGTCTCGGACAGGGGAGCCTCCTTTGATGGCCAGTTTGCTCATCATCTCGCCCTTTCAACTTATGCGGCTAGGCATTGAACACTTCCGTCGAATTCTATAACATCTCTGGCAACAAGCAAGCCGGACTTTGTCGAGAAGCCCAACCGGCTTCCGAGGAGAATCAGTGACACGCGACGCTCAGTTTCAACGAATCCTTCGCGATGACTGGCTGATCCACGCCGCGCGTGACGTCGCTGCTTCTGCCGACGAGATCTCCAGGCCCGGGCTTGATACCAATGGCTGGTCGCCGACGACTGTCCCTTCGACGATCCTGGCGGCACTGGTCGCCAGCGGCCAACACGAAGACCCGTATTTCGACATGAATCTCAAGCAGATACCACAAGAGCCATTCGAAGGAACATGGTGGTACCGCACGGTGTTCTCGCTTTCCCACGAAGAGGCTGCCAGTACGGTGCTATTGGAATTCGACGGGATCAACCACGCGGCCGATATCTGGCTCAACGGACAGCGCATTGCCACGGCCGATGACGCCAAAGGAACCTATCGACGATTCCAGTTCGATATCTCGGACGCCGCCGCGGCCGGCGAGAACGTCCTTGCAGTCGAGGTCGTTCCTCCCCAGCCCGGCGATTTCTCGACCGGTTTCGTCGACTGGAATCCTCCTGCTCCCGATCGCAACATGGGCCTCTTCCGGCCGGTGATGCTGCACTTCTCCAAAGGTGTGACCATCGAGGACCCCTTTGTCCAGACTCAACTGAACGTTGAGACACTGGCCGAAGCCGACCTGATTGTCTCGGTGGACCTGGTGAATCACGGGTCTGAATCCGTTACAGGTGCTCTCGAGGGCCGAATCGAAACGGTGTGCTTCAGTCAGACGGTGACCCTCGAACCGCGCGAGAGGAAGACGGTCACCTTCACGCCGCAGACGCACCGGGAGCTTCAATTCAAGGACCCGCGCGTCTGGTGGCCGTATGAGCTGGGCTCGTCTGAGCTGTATCAGCTCGATCTTCAATTCACCACGGGCGAGAAGATTTCTGATGCGCGATCGATTCGCTTCGGCATCCGAGACGTAGCGGACTACCGAACGGCTGAAGGTCATCGCGGCTTCAAAATCAACGGCCATGACGTGCTGATCAAGGCAGCCGGCTGGACCGATGACCTGTTACTGGCGGACACGCCGGAACGGATTGAAGCGCAGTTGCAGTATGTCAAGCACATGAATCTCAACTGCATTCGCTGCGAGGGCATCTGGGGGACCGACCAGACGCTATACGACCTATGCGACGAATACGGCATCCTGATGATGGTCGGTTGGAGCTGTCACTGGGAGCACGAGCAGTATCTCGGCAAGCCCGTTGATGAGCGGTACGGTGGAATCTTCTCGCCGGAGGATATCGACCTGGTGAGCAAGTCGTGGGAAGACCAGCTTCTGTGGCTGCGTCATCATCCCAGTATTTTTTCCTGGGCCGTTGCCAGCGACAAAGTCCCGGCGCCCGATCTGGAGCGACGCTATATTGAGACTTTCCAGAAGCGCGACCCGACCCGACCTTATCTCGCCTCGACCGGTGGAGTCGGCAGCGAGCAGAAGATCATTGGCAGCGAGGAGGTCGTCAGCGATGTCAGTGGTGACTCCGGTCTCAAGATGCTGGGGCCCTATGCCTACACGCCGCCCGTCTACTGGTATACCGACGCGAAGCGGGGCGGTGCCTACGGCTTCAACACTGAGACCTGCCCTGGTGCCGTAGTCCCCACGCTCGAGAGTCTCAAGAGAATGATCCCTGCCGACCACCTTTGGCCCATCGACGAGGTTTGGGATTTCCATTGCGGCTTAAACGAGTTCGACACGCTGGATCGATTCCGCGAGGCCATGCGCCGGCGCTACGGCGAGGCGGAAAGCGTCGAGGAATTCGCCCGTAAGGCACAAGTGCTGAACTATGAGCTGGCGCGGCCCATGTTCGAGGCTTTCCGGGTCAATAAGGGCCGGGCCACGGGCGTCGTGCAATGGATGCTCAACGCCGCCTGGCCCAAGATGTATTGGCAGCTCTATGACTGGCATCTCATGCCCACCGGCGCGTTCTACGGTGCGCGCGCGGCCTGCGCCTCACCGCAACTGATTTACCACTATGGCGACAACAATGTCTATCTGGTTAACGATCAACTCGCTAGTCATCCGGATCTGAAGGCCGAGATCCGCCTCTACGATATCGAATCGAAGCTGTTCCTCTACGAGCGCTTCCAGACCACCGCCGAACGCGAAAGCACTAGGCAAGTCGCTTCCCTTCCAAGATTCGAGAACATCAGCACAACCTACTTCCTTGATCTTCGACTGGTCGACGCGCAGCGTCACGTGGTTGCCAGCAACTTCTACTGGCTATCGACACGCCCCGATGTGCTCGATTACGACGCCCGGGTGGAACCCTGGGAGTATTACACGCCCAGCAAGCAATACGCCGACCTGACTTTGCTCAACGCACTGCCATCTGCCGAAATTGGTGTGAAGATTCACTGTGAAACGGGGAACCGAAAAGGCGAAGCCGCGGTCGCACTGGAAAACCGCAGTGACAAAATCGCGTTCTTCATCGAATTGCTGCTGGCCGATGGAGCAGGGAATCCGGTTGCCCCCGTCTCTTGGCAGGACAACTTTGTGAGCCTCCTTCCCCAAGAGATACGAACTCTGACCGTAGGATACCCCAGCGCGGTCGAGACACCCGCGCTAATCGTCCGGGGCTGGAACGTCGATGAGCAGCGCTACTGAATGACGCCGAGGTAGCGGCCCATCCAGTAGGGCAGTAGATAGATATCCCCACTGAATTCGCGCCGCCCTCCGCCCCCGCCGTCCAGTCGGAACGCATTGCCGTTGTATTTGCTCATCGGTCGCTCGTCCGGTGGCAGAACATCCTTCGTCGTTTGGTTGCGGAAGTTCGGCTCCAGGTACTCCAGGTCCTTGCGGCTGCTGTTGCGCACGGTCCAACTGACCATGTCAAGCGGGAATTCTCTCAGGCTCCAGATCGATTCAGCCAGATCGAAGTCGCTGGCTCCCGTATCGGCATACATGAAGTTCCACAGCGTGTTCTTCTCCGGCCGTTCGGCCTCCCAATGGTCCTTGATGGTCTCGCGGTATTGCGCGCGCAGCGTCTCGTTAAAGGCATAGCGATACAGAATCCAGTAGCTCAAGAATGCCAGCTCGTCGTCCGAGTGGTTCCACTCCGTCGTCAGGTCGATCCCCGGCACCCGCCCGATCTCGGCGATGGGTATCATGATATTGTCGAGGTACCCATGATCGTCCATCAGCTCGAACGCCTTGTCCTTGTAGATGTCCTTCCTCGTGAAGTGGTACGCCGTCTGAAGAAACGAGATGATCTCGACCGAGTTCAAGCGGCGATCGCCCACCTGACGCGGGAACCCGTTGACGTAGTCCGGGTGCCATTTTCCCCACTGTGTTGGCTTGCCGTCATAGTCGATGAGGTACCAGTCGTGCCGCACGATGTGGTCCATGATCGCATCGATCAGCACGATGGCCCGGTCACGCCAGGTTTTGTCCGGGACGATCTCGGCGAAGATCGCGTAGACGAAGAAGTGCCCCACGATTTCATCGCTGCTGGTCGTCGCCTTCCAGACCCAGTGTTTGTCGGAAGCGGGCTGCCATCGGTGCAAGTCGGCCACCTGATAACCGGCCCGATCGAACGAGCGGGCGGGGAAGCCTTCCATCGGTGTGATATCCGTGAGCCGCTCCATCGCCTCGAACGATTCATAGCAATTGCGCAAGGACTCGTCTGACTTGGTGACGGCATAGCGGAACAGCTCCCCGGCCAGATACATCGCCGTCCAGAGCCCGTCGTTGTCCTGGTCGACCAGCGTTCCGGTCGAGAAGTCGCCGGGCCGATCCATGACGAACGCGCTGTTGAAGCCATACCGGATATGCCGCTGGCGCGTCAGCCTGTCGAAGTGCGTCGCTTTCTCAGCCAGCGTCATCTGCTTGAAGTGGATGATGCTCAGGCCATTCTGCGATAGAATCAACACCGAGCCATCCGGTCCTGCCGCGATATCCACAATGTGATCATCCACGAGCCATCGCCCCGAAGCGTAGTAGTCGATGTTCCCTTCGCGATCCATGGCGAACGCGCCACGCGGCGTGCCGAACCACGTCTTGCCCCCGATAGTCTTGACGCAGCGAACGTCTACGCAGGGCAATTTCGTCACGACGCCGGACCTCTGTTCGAAGGAATCGGCATCCAGACGCAGGTACCCGTCTGTTGTGCCAACCAGGATCTCGTTGGTGCTCGTCAGCTCGAAACAAGCCAAGTCATCATGTTTGAGACCAATTGTTTCTTGCGTATCCGGGGTCATATACGACAGCGTCGCGCCCGTCAGGGACAAGAATCGCTTTCGGAGACGATCGAACCCAATCTGCTTCATGCCGCTATGGACGACGATGGAATCAAGGCCATCTCCCATGGCAAAGACCCGAGCATTCGGCACCTCATGGTGTGCCAGCAAGCGACCGGCCCAGGAATTGCTCAATACGAGTTCATCCGTCAGGTAGACGAATTGACCCTGATGAACGTCGATGTCTTTGATTTGCATGTCCGTCAAAGGACGGTGCTGCTTGTCCGGCTTGAGTCGGCCTTCGTGGACTTGCAGGAGACCCTTATCCGAGAGCACCAGGATACGGCCGTTGCGGTCGGCGCGAACCTTCAGTAGTTTGGCTTCGCCCAAGCTGGCCGCCAGTGGGACCTTCTCACTGTAGTCCTGGAGGAACGGACGATCGACATACGCGCGGGATGCGTTGTTCGCAAACATCGTCGGGCCCGTGACGAGCGCGAGACTGAGAGACAGTAGCAGAATTCTCATGGCTGACCTCATTGGGTTTCAGGATGAGTGCAAAGGTGCTTGTCGATGAAGTACAGCAGGCCGGGCAAGTCAATGATGTGGCCGCCGTCATGCACGTCGAGAACCACGTTCTCAGGACAATTCATGTCGTCGTAGATCGTTCGAACCTCCCGCATGGCCTGGCGAGCGAGCGGTACATTGAACTGGCTCACAGGTTCCTGCAACCCGTTCTGGCACTGGAGGGCGCGCGGCGCGGTGAGGCAATAGAGGTCTGCATAGTCGACCAGCTCACGAAGACCATCGAACTTCCAGCACATACAGTGGTCTTGCTCCATGTGGTCCATCGTCGTAAGAAATCCGGCACTGACGGTGGCCGTCATGCGCTCGTCCATCGCCCCCAGCCACATCGCCATCTCGCCGCCCAGGGAAAGCCCTGCGCAGCCGATTCGCGACCGGTCCACCGCCGGCAACGATTCCAGATAATCGACGCAGCGCATCAGATCCCACAGCCGCTCCCCCATCAGCAACCGGTCTTCTTCGTAGACTTCATGCTGGCTGACGGTGGTGGAAATGGTCACCACGCCTCTCCGGGCCAAAGCTGTACCGAATCCCTTGTAATGGAAGCGGTCGGACTTCATTCTCGCCGCGTCTCTGGACACCGTCGTCTCGTCGTACGGGCTGTACAGCGTGCTGCCGTGCCCGCCGATGCAGACCACCGCCGGGCAGGGCCCTTCGTCTAACGTTGGTATCGTGACGATGATTCGAATGCGGCGGCCGGGCGTGGAATTGATCTCAAGCTCTTTGACCTCATAGCCATCTTTCTCGGAAGACGACAACGTCTTCAGCGCCAGGGGGATGGTGCCTTTGGCCTCCAGAAGGTCGTCTATCTTCAGCAATGCCGACAGGCGGGACCTGACGGTGGCCTGCCAGAGTCGCGCCTTCTCTGCCGAGCGATTGGTGTACTTCATCGAGCGCAATCGGCCCGAGCGGGTCAGCGCCGGTGTGATCTCGAACGTATCCTTATCGAGGTCGATGGTGACGTTAGTGCCATCGGCGAACGTCGTGCGCCATCGCCGAAACGATCCGTCGAGGAACGTGTGGTCCGTCATTTCCAACAGGCCGACGCGCTCGTGCAACGCGCACATGGTGCGCACCCGGGCCAATTCCTCGTTGCTCGGATGCAGCGACAGATAAGGCAGGCCGGCGTTGGCCAGGCCATGCAAGTAGCCAAGGTCTTTCTCGGGGATGCCCCAACTGCCGCGGCCCAGAGACCAGGGCAGCAGCAGGGCATCGTGATAGACCAGGCTGAAAAGCGGAATGGGGACGCCCATGGCCGGGCCCTGTCCCGGGCCGGGTGCCAGGGCGTACGGGCCGTGATGGACGAGGTCCAGGTGCGGAATGGCCCAGTCCGCCGGCTCTTCCGAGCTGACAACCCCACCCGTCGACCGAATGAAGTCAAAACACATCCCCCGATAGGTCAGGCAGTCCGTGCGAGTAGCGGGATGCTCGGGGCTATAGCACTCGTCGGGAGGGACCACGGCGAAGACGTCCAGGTAGGCGCCCCGGACCTTGATACCGTGGCTCAATAGCGTCGAGTAGTTCTTCTTGACGTGTCCCAGCGCCAGCCTTGGGCAGAGCACCGACTGCCGCCCACCGTACCAGATACTATGAAGAGGGCGATTCCCGTGGCGATCCACGATCGTGTGGCGCGGATCGTATGACTTGGCGTCGAGATAGTAGTCCCGGTATTGATCGTGAATGGCAAAGACGTAGTCCAGCTCGTCGCACGTCTCGGCCAGTTCCCTCATACCTTCCCAACCCCCGGCGTCCGGACAAGGCGGTAGAACGTCCGGGTGCAGATTGTCATACCCGCGAAAGCCCCATCCATCCAGGTGGACGTAAGCCCGCTCGATTCCCTTCTCGGCCAGCTTGCGAAGCTGGTCGGCCCGCTCGTCGAAACGCGTCACGACGTGGTTCTTGGCGGGATCATCCTTGTGGTAGTACTTCGATTCGGGCTGTATGTGGACCAGGATGCCGGTGTGAATCACCGGGCTGGCGATGAGCTTCCGGACAAGCGGATTGCGAGCCATCTTCTCCGCCAGCGAGACGAAACGTCCTGTTTCTATGACGTGCCGGCGGTAGCGCTTGGCCAGGGTGACGTAGTTGCCCTTCTCGAAGAAACACAAGCGCATGCGTCGCGGATACTGCAGCTTTCCGAGCGAATGGACCCAACGCGGCCGGATCTGGGTCGGCCCGCCCGCCGGGTGCTCGAAGCGGCAGCCACCATCGTTCGGCGTCTCCAACAGCATGAGAACGGCGGCATCGCCTTGTTGATGTCCCCACCACGGCATGTACAGCCCGCGACCGTAGGACAGCGTGTCGTAGAGCCACACCTTCTTGTCCCAATCCTTCGGCAGAAACATGCCCTGCATGAAGGGAACCACAGTCGCGTCGAACGACTCTGCAGCCAGACCGCCAGGCCAGAGGCATTCCAGAATCTGCGTCTTGTCCTCGCGGGCCACAAGTTCGCAGACGAGATCCTCTTGCGTGCCTTCCAGACCCACGAACAGATCGATCTCCACCGCGATGCGGCCTGTCTCGTCCTGGAAATCCCGCAGTGCGACTTTCAGTCCCGTCTTGGAGCCTGTCTGGTAGGCCGTGATTGATTTCTCGACCGCATCAGCGAGACGAAGCGAATGCGTCTTGCCTGCCGTTTCCGCGATCAGATCGCCCGGCAGAGACTCCAGCGTGGACCACTCCGTTCCGCTTGCCTGGATGGTCATCCTCAGATCTTCGGCGCCCAGTTCAACGTGTTTGCTCTGGCCGCGGATGATCCACGTCCCGCCCTCATCGGTGACCCGAACGGCGGGGGCCCCGTAGTCGTTCTGCGCCACGTCGCCGGCGAGGACCAGGGAGACCAGAGTGAATGAGATAAGCAGGGAACGGGGAAAGGACAGGTGTCGCCGGAAGGGACTGAACATGCGTCGGCGCTCCTTACGACAGGGAAAGGCCGACGAGCGGCAGTGTGCCACCGCTCGTCGGCGTCTGCTTCACAGATCACACACTACGATCAGAGCATCTTCTCGATGAACGCAATGGCCTTGTCGACCGTCTTGACGTCGAGGGCCTCTTCCTCGTCCATCTCGATATCGAACTCCTCCTCGAAGGCGGCCACCAGTTCGACGCTCTGGATCGACTCGGCTCCCAAGTCCTCCACGAACCGCGCGTCGTCGGCGATGCGCCCGACGTCCACCTTCAGCGTTCGCGCGACAACCTCTTTGACTCGCTTCTCAACATCAGACATAGGTCAACTCCGCAAGCATTTCCTCGTGTCACTTTGTCAGTCAGAGCTCACTACGTAGCTTTTCCCTTGAGCACCTTCTCAGGTTTCAAGTTTTCCTTCTCGATGTCCTTGAAGTAGTTGACGGTGCCCACCTTCATCTCCACCGTCGCCGCATCGTCACAGACGATGATCCCGTGCGGGTGAAGCTGCAGACACGAAACGGTCCACATGTGGTTGACGCCGAACTCGACCGTCTGTTGCAGGGCCCGCGCCTTGCTGTGCCCCGAGACAATGATCAGGACCTTCTTGGCGTCCATCACGGTTCCGACACCCACGGTCAGAGCGGTTCTGGGGACCTTCTTGACATTGCCATCGAAGAACCGCGAATTGGCGATGATCGTGTCCTCGGTCAAGGTCTTCACCCGCGTCCGGCTGGCCAGCGACGAGCCCGGCTCGTTGAAGGCGATATGCCCATCCGGCCCGATACCGCCCACAAACAGCGCGATGCCACCATAGCTCTTGATCTTCTTCTCGTAGCGAGCGCACTCGCCTTCGAGGTTCTTGGCATTGCCGTTCAGGATGTTGGCATTGCCCTTCTTGATGTTGATGTGACTGAAGAAGTTGTCCCACATGAACGAGTAGTAGCTCTGCGGGTGCTTCTTCGGCAGCCCTACGTATTCATCCATATTGAACGTTACGACGTTGGCGAAGCTGACCGCCTTGGCCTTGTTGAGCTTGATCAACTCCTTGTACATGCCCAACGGCGAAGACCCCGTGGGCAGGCCCAATACGAACGGCTTGCTGGGGGTCGGCTTGGCCTGGTTGATGGACCTCGCCACGTAAGCGGCCGCCCACGCGCTGGCGCGGGCATAATCCTTCTGCACGATAACTCTCATACCTTGACTCCTCTGCAAATGAAAGCTGGTAACGGCGAAGCGGCGACGCCGCCGTCTCAATCTCTAAGCGGTTTTACGTAAGTTCTTTGACATTTTGTAGGTCAGTGACAGCGCTGTCTCCGGGTGTTGCTGTAGCACTTTGAAGGCTTGGTCGACGGCTGATTCCAGTGACGGCAAGTCTCCATAGAA